>Ga0194111_10002433_pt1 | contig 22631 bp, 24 predicted proteins | sample TA2KigC300mmetaG_FD_146194 | JGI IMG/M metagenome (GOLD analysis project Ga0194111, IMG submission 146194) | Freshwater microbial communities from Lake Tanganyika, Tanzania - TA2015033 Kigoma Deep Cast 300m | ecosystem: Environmental > Aquatic > Freshwater > Lake | place: Tanzania: Lake... | reverse complement strand
ATTCAAAGGAGGGATGGGGAACATAAAGGGAATCGAAAGGTAATGACGCAATACAGAAAATACGGAAGGTGCTCCCGGATAACGAACCCTATAAAATCAATCTATAAGTGGGTTCGCCTGTTTCATCCATTCTTTTCGGGTTCGTTGCCGGACATCTCCGGCGATTGCAACAACCTTGAAGTGCGGTCAAGAGAGTCAGGTGCCTCTATTTCCTCTCCCGTCGACACCCCTAATTCTCTGAATCTGCGGGCTGTAACGAGTACCCTGCTTTCCAGAGAACCGACAGCCTTGTTATAGAGATCTACGGTCCTGTCCAGGCTTTTCCCCATATCCGAAAAATGACCGGCGAGAACCTTAATGCGATCGTAGAGGTTTTTGCCCAAACGGCTTATCTCTTCGGCACTGGCGGCAATCTTCTCCTGACGCCAGCCGTATGCAACCGCCTTCAGCAGGGCAATCAGTGTCGTCGGTGTGGCCGGAATCACCCTCTGATCGATACCATATTCGATCAGGCCCGGATCCTGTTCCAGTGCTGCACTGAAGAATGTCTCGCCCGGCAGGAAGAGTACGGCGAATTCCGGCGCCGGCTTGAACTGATCCCAGTAGTCTTTCCTCCCCAGACCTGTGAGATGGCTGCGGACATGGCGGGCATGCTCTTTCAATTTTTCCACCCGCGTCTCTTCATCCTGAGCTTCCAGAGCATCAAGATATGCCTGCAACGGCACCTTGGAATCAACAACCACATTTTTATCGTTGGGAAGTTTTATGATCATGTCGGGACGCAGACGAGATTCCTCCGTCGTCACCGACTCCTGCTGCAAAAAATCACAATACTCAACCATCCCGGCTATCTCTACCACTCTCTTGAGCTGGATTTCCCCCCATCGTCCCCGGACGGCAGGAGTCCTGAGCGCCCTGACGAGTTTGGATGTTTCTGTCTGCAGGAAACCCTGTGTGCTGGCGAGCGATTTAATCTGATCGGTGAGAAGGGTATACGCGCTTTTGCGTTCGATCTCTATTCCACGAACCGCATCGTCAACCTTCACCAATGACTCCTTTAATGGTTTGACGATTTCATCAATTTCTTTTTGTCGCATCTGCAGATCGGTCCTGGCAGATTCCTGATACCTTTCCAAAGTCTCTCTCGCCAACTCCAGAAAGGATTGATTGCTGCTCCTGAGCGCATCCGCCGCCAGTGCCTTGAAGGCATCGGATAATTTCTGCCGGGCATCGTCAATGAGTCTCAACTTTTCCTCAGCCGCCTTGCGTTCCTCGGCTACGCGTGTATCGACCTCCGTGAGCTTTGCCTGCAGACAGGCTTTCTCCTCGTGAAGCGCCGCGATCACCTTCTCTCTCGATGAAAGGATCGATTCCATCTCAGTTATTCTCGTGGCTTTTTCTTCCGCAGCGGCTCGGCGCTCTGACTGTAATCTGAGTTCCTCTCGCAAAATTGACAGTTCTGCGTTCACTTTCCCAATCGCGTTCTCCAACTCTCGCATCCGCTCCTCCCTGTGGGAAAGCCTCTCTGTCAGAGTTGAACGCTCAATTCCCCCTTCCATGCTGATTCTTTCCTCATCACTCCTGAACTTCGATCTGAGCAAGAGAAAAACGACCGCCCCGCCCACACAAAGCCCGAACACAAAAATAAGCACCGCATCAATATAACTCATACAATCAACAGCCTCTCTTTTTGGGCAAATTCGACAATAGTTACGGTTTTATATAACATCTGTATGTGAGATACAATTTTTATCTTGCCGCCTTTCTAATCCGTAGATTCGTGCTCTTCAAGCCACATTCCTGCACCATATATTACCGGTGTTGTACCTAAAATTATCCTGTAATTTCCTGTCATTGACCTGACCACTCTTCAGAACAACGCACATGGCTTCTTATGTAACAGAGTTCAATAAAGCAAGTATACATCCTCTTGAAGGGCATCTACTGCATAGAATATAATAAAATTAAAGTTGTCCCCACAGAAATAAAACATGCTTTTCATTAATCGTCTTTATTTCTATTGACATGCCACATTTACACGTATATTACACGTGTAAAGGAGGTGCGTCATGCAGAAAAAATTAACCATAACAATTGATGAAGAAGTATACAACGGTCTTCATAAAGTCATAGGCCCCCGTAAAATCAGCAGATTTGTACAGGAAATAGTTCGTCCTCACGTTGTTCTTCCCAATTATGAATCTGCCTACGCCGAAATGGCAAAAGACAGAGATCGGGAAAATGATGCATTAGAGTGGGCAGAAATTACCTTTAAGGACACGGATCATGAAACGATGTGAAGTCTGGTGGGTCAATTTCGATCCTTCTGTTGGTAGGGAAATCAAAAAAAAGCGTCCTGCCGTTATTATCAGTAATGACGCATCAAACAAATACCTTAATAGAGTTCAAGTTGTTCCGCTTACCGGTAAAATAGATCGTCTCTACCCCAGTGAGGCGATCGTAAATTTTGAAGGCAAAGAGATCAAGGCCATGGCGGATCAATTAGCCACTATAAGCAAGTTAAGGCTTTTTAAACGCGTCGGCATTCTTTCCGGGGAAGATATGCATAAGGTTGAAGAAGCTGTTAAGATACAAGTTGGTATTTATTAAGAGCGGGACAACAAGACAATCCACCGGACGCTCGTTCCTCGCGCCGGTGATGACCGTCGTTATCTCTAAAAAGGAAGACAAACATGAAGCACAAGGTATACAAGGCAATCATAAACGCAATAAAGACCGGAAAGCTGACTGAGCCATTTACCAAACAGGACTTTGAGACGTGTTGTCCGGGCTTAGGCGACGGGACATACAATGCTTTCCTGCATAAACATGCTAAGGGGAACCCTGGAGGCAATTCGGAATTGTTAGAAAGAATTAGACCAGGTCAATTTCGATGTCTACGTCCGTTCAAATATGGGTGCTAAGGGGGGACGCGGTAAGATGAAAGATCCCATGGATAGACCAACGGACCGAGGGGAAAAGACCGGGCCATGCCCAAACTGTGGTTATCCCGTAGTTGTAGCGCGAAAATCTCGGAAAACAGGCGAGCTATATTGGGGGTGTGCGAGACCTAAGCGAAGCAGATACAAAGGCTGCAATTTCAAAGGCTGTAGAAGTCATTGAGATAACAAGTCAATCAAGGCGACGGGGAATAGCCCCGTCGCCTTTTAGCGGAGGCCAGTGCCACTGCGCCTTATTTCCATCGTTAGGTGCCAACCAGAGGAAAGATGAAAGCTATCTATGTCGGCGATGCCAAAGATGTAATCAAACGTATTCGTACGAACCATCGCAATGGGAATATTGAAGCCTCCGCCCTTCGAAAACATATTGCAAAGGAAAAAGGTTACCCGATCAAAACGACCCCAAGGTCAAGCGGCTCTTTGCGTGTGCGTCTCGACATCCCGGATCCACATGCTGGCGAGCAAGATATCACAGCTTATATGAAAGAAGGCGTGTGGATGTTTATCTTTTGTAACTCATACGAAGAAGCACACGACTTTCAGTGGTATGTCATCGAGATGTTGGCACCCCAACTGAATGCTGATCGCAAATCTTGGAATATGCAGTATCTAACACGATATAAATCTTTGTTTGCAGAGCTTTCTAACGCCAACAGTTTAAGCTGTGATCAACTAAAGGATGTGACGAAATCAGAACCTGGCGTATATGTGTTTTACCATTAAGCAGCTTTATAGTTCAAAGGGAGACACCTAACAAGTCGCTAACAAATCACTCCAGCAGATGGCTTACAGCCACCGCTGATTTCAGTCGTTACGCCAGAAGAACACAAAATTAATTTGATCACCTTTTATCTGGTATGATATAATGGAATACCAAAAGGGGGGTTGATTATGGGAAAGGCAAAGATTGCAATTACATTGGACGCCGAATTTATCAGTGAATTAGATAGACTGGTTGAGGAACATTATTTTCAAAATCGCAGCCAGGCAATCCGTGATGCTGTGAGGGAAAAACTTGCCCGAATGAAGCGCAGTCGGCTATCTATGGAATGCAAAAAACTCGATCCGAAATTTGAAAAAGCTATGGCCGAAGAAGGATTAGCTGAGGATGTGAGCCAATGGCCGGAATATTGAGAGGGGAGATCCGTTGGGCGGATTTGAATCCTGTGCGAGGTAAGGAGCAGGCAGGCTTACGCCCTGTACTTATTTTGAGCCACGACATATTTAATGAACATTCAGGTACAGTCATAGCCGTAGCCATCACAAGCCAGCCACAAAAAGCCGGATTCCCATTGACCCTTGAACTGAAGTCCGCCAATTTACCCAAGAAATCATGGACCAAAATCAGCCAAATCCGAACTCTGTCTGTTGAGCGGCTTGGTAAAGTCATCGGGAAAGTATCCATGGAAGAGTTGAATCAAACCATAGAAGGGCTGAATGAAATTATTGCGTAACCAGTCGATCCAGCCGATCGCTTACGCTCCGGCTGATTTCTACGTCAGGCATAATCACGAAAAAAAGCGACCACTATAGATACATGGGGAACCGAATTGATTGAAAAATTGTGAGGAAACTTGTATTAAGAATTGATTTTGCCAATTAAAAAAGACCCGGCATACTTGCTCAGCAAAACACCCAAAGAACATATTGCGGCAATAGAATTCTTAAGAAGGCAGTATCATGGAAGTTCAGCAAGACTTTAGAGATCTGCCCAATCTGCTCAACAAACATAGTGCTAACTATATCATTGTAAGGGCCTACGCATGGGGATTTCATGGAGCCCCGTGATATAGCTATGGTCCTGACATCTTTGTGAAGCCGGATCATATCAATGCGCAAAACATCATGAATACCCTTAATGAGTATGGTTTCGAGTCTTTAGACATGTCAGAGGCGGATTTCGTGAAAGAAGGTAAAGTCGTTCAACTCGGTATCCCTCCGGTGAGAATAAACATTATGACATCGATTACCGGAGTTCAAACATGAGAAATTAGAAGTTTCAGAACCTCTGAGAGGGAAAGAGGTAAAATCCATGGCGGAATTCACTTCAAAAGAAGCTCATCGATGGAAGTTTTTCCGGGCCGGTGGATTTGAGCAGGTACTCCTTGAGAACGGGAACGATTTGATGGCCCTCAACCAACTCGATCCGAAACTCTGGGTTGCGCTCAGTTGCCCCGCTCACGGCGTTGAATTAGACAATAAGACATTGGAACTGATAGATACGGACGGTGACGGGCGTATACGTGTGCCTGAAATTATCGAAGCAGTAAAATGGGCGGGGTCTCTCCTCAATAACCCTGACGACTTGAGGAAACGCTCTCCTGAATTGCCCCTCTCATCCATAAATGAAAAATCTCCGGAAGGAAAAAATCTTCTGGATTCAGCAAAACATATCCTTAAAGATTTGGGCAAAGAAAACGCACAAGTAATCACGATTGAAGATACCACCGATACTGCCAGGATTTTTTCCCAGACGAGGTTTAACGGTGATGGTATCATCCCCAACGACTCCTCCGATGATCCTACAATCAGGCAGATCATTGACGACATTATCGACTGTTTAGGCGCGGAGATAGACCGCAGTGGAAAGCCTGGTGTATCGCAGGCAAAGGTCGATCAACTTTTCAGCGAAGCCGAGGCATTTCTCAACTGGTGGAAGGCAGCAGAAAGTGGTAGCGATAATATCCTTCCCCTCGGCAAGGCTACCGCATCCGCGGCGGAAAGTGTTAACACGGTAAAGATGAAAATCAACGATTACTTTGCCCGCTGTCGCCTCGCCGCCTTTGACGAGAGAGCTCTGAATGCGATGAACCGCCAGGAATCAGAATATCTCTCTTTTGCAGAAAAGAATCTATCGCCTGATGTGGAGGATGTTGCCGGATTCCCCCTTGCAAGGATCGGTATCGATAAACCATTACCCCTCAAGGAAGGAATGAACCCCGCCTGGACATCCAGGATGAACAGCTTTATGACCCAGGTCGTGAAACCTCTCCTGGGGGAAAAAACAAATCTTTCCGAAGCGGAGTGGGAAACCCTGCTTTCACGGTTCGCCGCATATGAATCATGGGTATCGCAGAAGGCCGGGGGCTCCGTCGAAAAACTCGGGGCGGAGAGACTCCGCGTCATTCTGAAAGGAAGGGGAAGAGAAGTAATAACAGATCTCATCGCAAAAGATCAGGTGCTGGAACGGGAGTACAACGCAATCACCGCCGTTGATAAGCTCGTCCGCTTTCATCGCGATCTTTTCACCATTTTAAATAACTTCGTTTCTTTGAGCGATTTTTATAACAGGAAAGGTATGGCTATTTTTCAAGCAGGGACACTGTATCTCGATGGAAGGAGCTGTGAGCTCTGCATACGTGTGGATGATCCCGACAAACACGCACTCCTGGCAACTCTTAGCCGGACCTACCTCGTCTATTGTGACTGCACAAGAAAACAGGGTGCGGAGAAAATGACCATCGCTGCCGCAATTACCGATGGTGATTCAGATTTCCTGATGGTCGGACGAAACGGCGTTTTTTTTGACCGTCATGGAAATGACTGGGATGCAACGATTACGAAAATAATCGAACATCCAATCAGCGTCCGTCAGGCCTTCTGGAGTCCCTACAAAAAGATCATTAAGTTAGTCGGCGAACAGGTGGAAAAGCTCGCCGCTGCGCGTGCGAAAGCCGTGACGGAAAAAACCGCTTCCGGAATTATGACCACAGCCCAGAAGCCTGCGGCGGGAGCCCAAGCTGCCCCAGCGCAACCCTTCGACATCGCAAAATTTGCCGGTATATTCGCGGCGATCGGTCTGGCAGTCGGCGCTATTAGCACGGCGATCGCCGCTGTGGTTACAGGTTTCCTGGAGCTGACATGGTGGAAGATACCACTTGCCCTGTTGGCAATTATGCTCCTCATTTCCGGACCTTCCATGATCATCGCGTGGCTGAAGCTGTCACAGCGAAATCTTGGTCCCCTATTGGATGCGAACGGCTGGGCTATCAATGCCCGTGCAAAAATCAATATACCCTTCGGACGATCATTGACCAGAATGGCAATTCTTCCGGAAGGCTCGGAACGCTTTCTGCGCGATCCCTTTGCGGAAAAGAAGTCTTTGTGGCCATATATTATTTTTGCTCTCGTCATGCTGATTATTTTATTTTACTTTTTAATCAAGACCAGGCTCCTTTAGAAATGGGTTTCCTGAGTATTGGATAAAAGCCGTATGTAAATTCACACAGATCTCTCATATTCGTGAAACCATCAGCAGCAGCCATATTACTTACCGCCATATTCATATATCCGGCTATGCATTTCACACCACCGGGAGACGCAGAACGGATAAAGGCCATAGGACCCATAACGGGACTCTCATCGTCCCTTCAGCGCGCATTCACGCCCGGAAATGACTTCCTGTCGATAAAGACTCCTGAGCCAGGAGACTGGCTCGCAGAGCACCCGGAAAGAGGACAGGCTTTCCCGGAATTTGTGCGTTCTCACTTCAACCGACCCGATGCCGTTCGCAAAAAGATATACCTGCAACCCCTGGGCACTTTTCCCGAAGAAGGCAGCCCCCCTCTGAAAGTCCTCAGGGATTACGCCCGTGCATACTTCTCCATGGACGTCGAAGTTCTCCCTTCCCTTTCATTCAAGAATCAACAGTTCACCATGCGCATCAATCGTTACACGGGAAAGCGGCAGATATTGACCCATGACGTTCTCAACCTTCTCCGTACAATGCTCCCCTCCGATGCATTCTGCATCCTCGCCATCACCATGGAAGACCTCTATCCCGACCCCTCATGGAATTTTGTCTTCGGCCAGGCCTCTCTCACCGAGCGCACCGGCGTGTACAGCTTCGCCCGCTATGATCCCGCGTTCTACGGGGAGAGGCGCAATTCCGATTACAGGAAAATACTCCTCAAGCGCAGTTGCAGGGTGCTTGCCCATGAGACAGGACATATGTTCGGTCTCCATCATTGCACATTCTTCCAATGCAGTATGAACGGCTCCAACCATTTGAAGGAAAGCGATTCCAGACCGCTCCACCTCTGCCCCGTCTGTCTGCGCAAGCTTCAGCACAGTATCGGTTTCGACATTGTAAAGAGGTATAAATCCCTGAAAAACTTTTACAGGGTAAACGGATTTCATGATGAGGCAAGGTGGGTGCAGGATCGACTCAAATACATCGCAGGTGGCCGTTGAAATGAAGAACTCCTCGATTGCCAGAATATTTCAGGATATGGCAGACCTCCTGGAACTGAAAGGAGAAAACATCTTCAAGATAAGGGCCTACCGACGGGCCGCCCAGGTCATCGAACACCTGCCGCAGGAGATGGAAGTGATGAGGGAACAGGGGGAAGATTTCCAGCGCATTCCCGGAATCGGTGAGGCAATTGCGAAGAAAGCGACAGAACTGATTACCACGGGGAAGCTGGAAGCTTACGAAACCCTCAAGGCCGAATTTCCCGACGGGATATTGGAACTCATGGAAATCCCCGGTATTGGACCGAAAACAGCATACCGCCTGGCCACCGAGTTGATGATCACATCCGTTGAGAAACTCGAACAGGCCATCACGGAGGGAAAAGTAGCCGAGTTGTTCAGGATGGGCGACAGGACAGCGCAGAATCTGCTCCGCCAGATCCAATCCATGCGCCGTAAGGATCAGCGGGTCCCCATCGGCGAAGTCCTGCCGGTCGTGGAAGATATTCTTGAAATGCTGCGCCGCCACCCGAAAGTAAAAAACATGACCTCCGCGGGAAGTCTCCGGCGCTTTCGGGAAACCGTCGGAGATATTGATATCATGGGCACCGCAGATGATCCGGAGTCTGTAATCAATGCATTTGTCACCTTTCCCCAAGTGAAGGAAGTCATCGCAAAAGGACCCACCAAGGCGAGCGTCATCCTCCTTCCCGGTTTTCAGGCCGACCTCCGGATGGTGGAGCACGACTCTTTCGGCTCACTCCTTCAGTATTTCACCGGCAGCAAGCAGCACAACATCATCCTGAGAACAAAAGCCCAGAAGAAAGGCTTGAAACTGAGCGATTACGGGATCACAGACACTACGACAGAAGTACTGGAAAAATTTTCCACGGAAGAAGGATTCTATCATCGCCTGGGGTTACAGTATATTCCCCCCGAAATCAGGGAAGATCAGGGTGAGATCGAACTGGCGGAAGCGCACGCGATCCCTGATATTATCAATCCCGAGGATGTGATGAGCGACCTGCACGTACACTCGAACTGGAGCGACGGTGCCGATTCAATCGAAGATATGGCGCTCTGGGCAAAGAATCTCGGCTACAGGTACATCGCCATCACGGACCATTCCCGGGGGCGGGGCATAGCCCGTGGTCTCACGGAAGAAAGGCTGATGAGACAGATACAGGAAATTCACAGGCTCAACCAGAATTTAAAAGGTATTCGTATTCTCTCCGGTATAGAAGTCGATATCAGGGCGGATGGTTCTCTGGATATGCCGGATCGGATATTGGCCGGATTAGACATCGTCATCGCCGCTGTGCACTCCTCATTCAACCAAAGCCAAGAGAAAATGACCAGGCGCATCATCTCCGCGATAGAAAATCCCCACGTTGACGTCATCGGCCATCCTACATGCCGTCTCATTGGAGAACGGGAGCCTACCGAGGTTGACATGGAAACCATCTTCAATGCCGCGGTGAACCACAGAAAGGCCCTGGAGATAAATGCAATGCCGGATCGCCTCGACCTGAAAGACATTCATGTATACCGCGCACGTGAGCTGGGGGCCATGTTTGCCATCGGCACGGACGCCCATAACAGAGGCCAGTTGACACTGATGAGGTTCGGGGTCGGTATCGCCCGCCGGGGGTGGTGCGAAAAAAAGCATGTCCTGAATTGTATGTCCTTCGAGGAAATTATGACGTTCACGCGCAGATGAATCAGATGAGTCCCATTGCACTCAACCGGGACACAATTGCCGACATCGTTCTCGGGCAGTGACGCTGCAGAAAAACGGCGATCTTACCGTGCGTGGTGATGACTTTCACTCGCCGACGCCTGTACATCGCCTCCACAATCTGGCGTGCCGCCTCGTCGGACGACATCAGCAGCCAGGAAGGAACGCGATCTTCCATCTCGGGATGATGGACGCCTGCTCTGTCGACCTTTCTTATCTCCGTTTGCACAAAACCGGGAACGATAAGGACAACACCCACGCCGTGCGGTTTGAATTCATGCCAGATCGATTCGGCAAGTCCATGAACGGCAAATTTGCTCATGGAGTATGCGGAAAGTCGAGGAGGAGCGATGTAGCCGTTGACGCTGCCGATGAGGCAGAGGCACCCCCGGGACGCGATGAGATGCTCCCGGGTTGCATAAATGGTCTGGATCATGCCGAATACGTTCGTCTCAAACTGGCGCCGGAAATCCTCGATTGTAAGTTTCTCAAAGCGCCCGGCAACACCGAAACCAGCATTGGCAATGACATAATCGATCCGACCGAATTCACTTTTTGTCTTTTCCGCCGCCTGTGCGAGATCATGGCCCGCAGTCACGTCGCATGGAACAGCCATGACTTCCCCTCCCATCGACCCGATTTCACTGACAAGTTCCCCCAAACGATCCTGGCGGCGTGCAAGGAGAACAACATCGCCGCCCTGCCGTGCCACTTCCCGGGATATGGCCGCACCGATACCGGATGAGGCCCCTGTTACAAACGTTACCGATCCGGAAAATCTCCCCATTTTAAAAGACCTCAGTATTCATGATTGGTGAGCTATTTTTTGCGAAGATGCAGATTATTGTATATAATAAAACACTACATGTTATTATATCACTTACATGATTTAAGGACAAAAGAATTCAGGAAACCTCAAATACATAGTCGCCGTCATTTCGTCCAAGCGGTTGTCACTTCATCACTTCTTCCGTCACTGCGTTCCCTCGAAATGACCTGCTTCGTTTTTATTATTTGATTCTCAAGACACATCCAGAGAAGGACACAGGAAAGGAATGTAACCCATGCGAAAAAAAGAACTCTATTTAGTCTGCGTGACAGTTCTCCCCTTCATGATCTGCACCGGTATGGTTTATTCGGTCATTTCCCTCTACATGGCAGAAATCGGACTGACCAAAAGCCAGATTGGTACTCTCTATACCTCCGGTGCAATCGCCGGTGCGGTCACTTCCCCCTTCATAGGCGCCATTGCCGACCGCCTGGGCCGCAAAAAAATTCTCCTTTCCTCCATGTCCGTATTTGCTTTTGTCTTTCTGGGGTACGCCATGAGCAGAAGCTATATCCCTCTTCTTTTCGTCCAGATATGTGAAGGACTGGCATGGGCGGCTATGGGCACTTCGACAACGGCCCTCATCGCCGACCTTGTCACCGTTGAAGAACGCGGCAAGGCAATGGGTATCTATAATACCACCTGGAACCTGGGGTGGATCGTCGGACCCACATTAGGAGGGGTTCTCTCCGACTCTGTCGGATTCACCATTACATTCATTCTCTGCACGGGATTAACGATCATAGGTACCTCCCTCGCTCTCATCTTCATCCCGTCCAAAATAAAAGCGGATCAGGGAAAAGCCGAGAACTAAAGTTCTTTAATGAGATCCATCACCGTGGCAAAATGCACCTTGGCAGCCTGATGAAATTTGTACCAGTGGCTATTGATGAAGTCAGGATTCATGGTCACTCCCGCATCACTTTTATCAAGCGCCGCATCTATCCAATCATCCTTGCAATATTTATCGATCTCACCCAGCCCTTTGTTACGAAGCAGAGCGGCGACTTTTTCTATCCTCGCATTATATGAAAACGTGTTGATTATTTCTGCGTAGTCCTTTTCCACATCAGCCCACTGAGCCCCCTTTCCCGATTGTTCCCGCATGGCTTTATATATTTCGGCCACCGCTGAGAAGGCTCTCTCCCTGTTATCGATCTTCTTATCAATTCGATAGTCTATCCAATCTTCCGAAATTACATCCGGCGAGTGACCCGCCTCGGCGTGTCCGATATTCGGTACAATGCTCTTGAAAACATTGTACCACGGGTACACTGCATTCCAGCTTTCCCGGAGGCCCGTGAAATTCTGATGGGACCATGTATCGGCAAACGTGTGCAGTGCAATCCCGATTTGATAAGGGTCACCTCTTTTCATTGCCGCATTCAGCACTTTCCTTGCATTCCGGGAATCCGGTGTCGTGCTGAGGGGATTTTTCTTCCCGTTTATCTCCACATTATTGTCCCCTGGGAGAAAGTGAAACGGGATGTACACATACTTCTGAATGTATGTATCCAGAGACTTAGGAGACAGAGACTGTGTCATGATGGGGTAGTAATATCCCCCATTTGCGGGTATCCTCTCGGGAAAGAATGACTCTTCCTTATCAATGGTAAATTGCCCCTCATTGTTGTCATCCACGAACTGGGAAGAATACGCGATTATGTCCGCTTTATCATATCCTGTGAGCTTCGCGATTGAATACGTGATGTAGTAATGAAAGTCCTTCTCCATAATGCCCTCCTTAACTCAAGATTCGCGTCCAAAACCCCAGGAGAAGGACTGTTTGAAGATTTCATGTCCTCCTATCCGAACTCCGAAAAACATGGTTTCCGCCATTCCCGTCTCACCGGTGATGCGGGCCACATCGATCATCAGCTCCGCATCGGCGATCAATCTCTCCACATCTTCGCCGGGATACCCCGCCCAGTACTTTAAATCGTGAAGGAAACACGCAGAATAAAGACTCTTTCCTCCCCACGAATCAAACCACATAGAGCAGCCGTCGCTCCTGAACGGTTTCCGCGGCGGATCTTTTTCAATCCTCGCCCACAGCCCGTGGAGTCCATACAATTCACAGATCTCCTTAATCTCAACGAATGGAACCTCCTTGCCCTTCTCCGGTAATTTCATCTGATCTTCTCCTCTCCTCCATAAATATTTTCCAATGTTTCTTTGCTCTCTCGCAACCATGCGACCGTAAACGTCTCTTGTAATGAGAGACTCACGGCTGGTTTTTTTTCAGCTTTTTCCCGATATCCCACGCTTTTCCTACATTATTGCCTACCGCCCAATAATTATTGTCCGGCATGGTAAGGGTAAACGGATTTATTTTTTTCACGTCGGGTTTTCCAGCGGTAAGATATCGTTCCTCCGTGTACACCTCAATAATCTCGGCAATGTAAAGACTATTGGATGGCAGTTTCACGACGTCATGTACTTTACACGCCATACATAAAGGACATTCCTTTATCAAAGGTGCCCCTTTCAGCTCCCCATAAAAAGACTCAAAGATTCTCGATTTATCAATTTTATTTCCCGATACCAGACCACAATAATCAGTTTTTTCAACCAACTCCACGTCGGGGATATTCACGCTGAAAGTACCCTGTTCATCAATTCCTCTGTTGGTGTAATGCGGGCCTAACGCGACGGCTATCATCGGCGGCTTAAAATTGACTCTGGCGACCCAACCCACTGCCATAAAGTTTGCCCTGCCTTGCACGACAGTACCGACTATGACCATCGGCATTGGATACACAAACGCATTGGTATCGATCTTTATTTTCTCCATAGTTTTTCTCCTCGCGATGCTGATTGATTCCGCCCTGAGTCGAACGGACGAATTGAATAATTTTTTCAATGCCCAGAGGGCAACACTGGATTGGATTCAAGATAGCAGACCAAGGGGGAAAGTCAACGAAAAAGGATATGAATTTCTCAATGTTTCTTCTCATTGACTTACCGAAATCATTTCCCGTATACTTATTCATAAACTCGTATTCAACAGGCATCTTACAGGATTCTTCGCTCCGCTTTTTAGACACTTCCCTCCCCGCATGGGGGATTGAGACATGTGGTTATGATCACGAGGCGTGACTTTTTAACGGTCTTGGCGCGACTTGCCCCGATAGTTGGCGGGTCGGGCATTTTCCTGTCCGATCCGTTCTGGCAGAGATTCCTGTCCCGCGATGACTACGGCCTCGCCCACGCCGGAAATTACGCTGATGAACTCATCCGGACGGCACCGAGAGCGCGCTACTGGCGTTCCCTCCATAAAGACAGTACCGTTCAATGCTTTCTGTGCGCTCACAGTTGCGTCATCAAGGGCAACGAGCGGGGAAGATGCAGGACAAGGATAAACGTAAACGGAGAGCTACGCAGCCTCGTTTACGGTCGCCCTGTATCCATTCATGTCGACCCGATCGAAAAAAAGCCCTTTTACCATTTTCTGCCGGGAGCAGAGGCGTATTCTCTCGGAAGCTCCGGATGTCCGTTCCAGTGCAAATTCTGCCAGAACTGGGAGCTTTCCCAGTCCTGGCCTGAGGACTACCAGGTTTCGTACACACCTCCTGCCAACATCGTCAGATCGGTGTTATCGAAAAAGGTCCCCGTGATCTCCTTTACCTACAACGAGCCGACGGTGTTCACGGAATACCTGATCGATATTGCCCGCGACGCGAAAAAACACGGACTTCGCTCCACAATAATCAGCTGCGGATTCATGAACGAGGCGCCTCTCGCTGAGATGTGCAAAGCGCTGGACGCCATAAAGATCGACCTGAAGGGATACAGCGAGCGTTTCTATCGCACCGTGAGTAATGCGGAATTGCGGCCTGTCCTCAGGAGCATCAAGCAGATCTCCAGGAGCCGGACCCACCTGGAGATTGTCAATCTGATCGTCCCGACATTGAATGATTCCGACAGGATGCTTAAGGAATTGATAAACTGGATTTCAGGGGAACTTGGCCCGGACGTCCCAGTTCACTTTTCCCGTTTTCATCCCAGCTATCAGATGCTCAATCTGCCACCCACACCCGTGTCTACCCTGGAACGCGCCCGCGACATGGCCATAAGTGGAGGCATCAATTACGCATATGTGGGAAATGTCCCGAGTCACCCGGGAAATCACACCTACTGTCCGGGATGCAAAAAAACCGTTGTTCGGAGACATGGGTATTTCCTTCAGGAGATGAACGTGAAGGGCGGTCGTTGCAGCTTCTGCAACCGGAAAATCGCCGGTGTGTGGGCGTAAAAGGAGGTTACAGACTATGAAACTGCTCCGGTACGGTCTTATCGCATTTATCCTCATCCTTGCATTCGCGGTATCCTGTCAGGCAACAAAGGCGCCGGAAGGAGATATCCGCGAGCCTGTCGTTGCGGGGAAGTTTTACCCTTCCTCTCCATCAAAACTGAGGCTCGCCATCGAAAAATTCCTGCACGACGCAGTGCCGCAAAAAGTAAAAAACCCCCTTGCCATCATCGTTCCCCATGCCGGTTATATCTTTTCCGGACAGATCTGCGCCGACGCCTTCAAACAGGTCAGTAATCAACACTACGATGTGGTTGTCATCCTGGGAACGAACCACACCAACCCGGACTTCCGGAAAATATCGATATATCCGGGAGGGGGTTTCAAAACTCCCCTGGGAGTCGCTCCGATCGACAAAAACGTAGTTTCCTCTCTTATGTCAGCGAATCCCGAGGACTGCACCGAGGATAAATCGCTCCACGAGGATGAACATTCCGTAGAAGTAGTGGTGCCCTTCGTTCAGGTCCTGTTCCCGAAAGCACGCATCGTCCCCATCGTTGTCGGCACACCGGATGTAAGACTCTGCTCCCGCTTCGGTCAAGCCCTCGCCGGGGTACTGAAAAACCGGCGGGCGTTGATCGTCGCCAGTTCCGATCTCTCCCACTACCCGGACAGGGAAGCCGCGAATGCCGTTGATAGAAAAACCCTTGAGACCATTATCAAGCTCAACCCGGCCCTGTTACATGCAACTCTGGAGTCGCAGATGAAGCGTCGGATACCCCATCTCTCCACATGCGCGTGTGGAGAAGCCCCCATCATGGCAGCAATCACAGCCGCGAAGTCCTTAGGAGCTACCCGCGGCGTGATTGTGAGTTATATGAATTCCGGTGACGTTCCTATCGGTGACCGCTCCCGCGTCGTCGGCTATGGAGCGGTAGCAATGACTGCGGAAGGCGACGGGGAAAACGTAAGTGGTTCCGACCAATCACCTGCTTCCCCGACAACCGGTTCGCTGCAGCCGGCAGACAAAAAGGCCCTACTCGTCTTTGCACGGGAAACCATATCCCGTGTCTTTTTCACCGACACGATCCCGATCGCCCGGGGATTCACCCCTAACCTCCAGCAGCCAAGGGGAGTATTTGTCACCCTTAAGAAAAAGGGCGAGCTCCGGGGCTGCATCGGCCGGATAATCGCGGATGAACCGCTGTGCAAACTCGTCGGGGCCATGGCTATTGCAGCGGCACTGAGTGACAGGCGGTTCACACCCGTGACGGCGGATGAACTGGAAGAGATCACCATCGAGATATCTGTGCTGACACCGTTAAAGGAAGTATCTGACGCTTCCGAAATAGTCACAGGAAGGGACGGTGTCCTCCTAAGGAAAGATGGACACTCAGCGGTGTTCCTACCCCAGGTCGCCACAGAACAGGGGTGGACCAGGGAAGAAATGCTGGATCACCTCTGCCTCAAGGCCGACCTGAAGGCGGGAAGCTGGAAACAGGGTGCACAACTACTGACATTCCAGGCAATCGTGTTCAGTGAGGCAGAATTCAAATAACCTTCATGATCTTCTCACTTTTTTCCATTGGATTGATTTCAATTCTGGGGCAGGTGGTGCTGCTGCGGGAGCTGAATGTCGCCTTCTACGGTGTTGAGCTCATCTACCTCTTGGCCCTCGGAATCTGGCTGTTCTGGACAGCCACCGGAGCACTTATCGGCAGGAAGTCATACATCCCCACCGGCACACAAATCGCCGTTCTCTTTCTCCTTTTCGGAATTGCTCTCCCCCTCGACGTCGTATTCATCCGTGCCAGTCGTCTCTTAGTCTCCGGCGTACCCGGTGCCTATCTCTCTTTTCTTCAGCAGCTAATGATTACCGTGATTTCCCTTCTGCCGGTAGGAATTCTGTCAGGACTTTTATTCCAGTGGGCTGCCAGATCATACGTGGGGGGAGACAGAACACTGGCCTCTGCCTACGCAATCGAAAGCGCAGGCGGTCTGGCAGGAGGTCTCAGTGCGACTCTTTTTCTCACATGGGGAAGCCAGAATTGCGCCTTGTCCTTTATATGCGGCTTGGTATCAATCATCACCCCCCTCATTTCCCTGAGAGAAGGGAAGATATCCTCCCTGAGGATTACATTAACGGCCTTCGCCAGTCTCTTCATTATCCTCCTTTTCAACAACTCACCGATCGATCGGGTAATGACCGGATGGAACCATCCAAATCTGCTTTCAAGTAAAGATTCTCCGTATGGCAGGATCACCGTCACCAAACTCTTTGATCAAATCTCGGTCTTCGAAAATGATGCCCTTGCCTTCGAGACGGAAGGGATTGAAGCGGAATATTTCTGCCATCTCACAGCCCTCCAGCACCCGAATCCCCGGACTGTCCTGTTATTGGGCGGCGGCATTGAAGGATTGGTGAGGGAAATGGCGCAACACGCACCGGAGAGAATCGACTACGTGGAGCTCAATCCCACGATGTTAGAGATGGTGACTCCGCATCTTCCCGGGAATATTCAAGAATCACTGAAATACCGGAATGTCCGCATCACCCTTGCTGACCCACGGCGGTTTATCATGGAAAGCGGTTCCTACGATCTCATCCTTGTCGGGATGCCGGAACCGACCTCCGGACAGGCGAACCGATTTTACACACAGGAGTTTTTCCGCCAGTGCGCCGAAAAACTGAACCCGGGAGGAATTTTAGGCCTCAGGCTCCGTTCCGCCGAGAACATCTGGACGCCCCCTCTCACAAAGCGCACAGTGAGCATCTATCGCGCTCTCTCAGCCGAGTTCCCTGAAGTACTTTTCTTCCCGGGAACGACAAACATCGTCACCGCGTCCCGGACACCGCTGCCGGGCACGCCCAAAATCATGTCCCGCCGTCTCCAGGAACGGGATATCAAGACCAGATTGATCTCACCGCAGCACATCAGGTATCTCTATACCAACGACAGGTTCTTCGAAATCAGAGATCTGCTCCAGCGGGAGAAAGCACTGCCCAACACCGATATCAGACCGGTGTGCTACCAGTACGCCTTTATGATCTGGCTTTCGAAATTCTTTCCCCGCATCACCACGATCGATTTTTCCTCTTTGACTGATGGGGGAAATGGAAATCCGCTCTCACCGCTATTGTGGATAAGCCTTCCCGCTGTTTTTCTCGTGAGCCGCTTCATACCCTCCTTTCGACGCATATTGTTAGTCTTCGCAGCGGGCTTCCTAGGAATGGTTCTGGAGACAATCCTTATTCTCTACTATCAGGTGAAACACGGAGTCCTCTATCAGGATATCGGTGTACTCCTGATGAGCTTCATGGCGGGGCTCGCCCTTGGTTCCATGACCATCAATAGAATGATGTCAAGGTATTCCGGCAAGCCGGGATTGGTGAGATGGTGGGGAATTGGACTGCTTCTCGGATTCTGTTTGCTTTGCGCAATCATAACGACTAAATTGACACTGAGCACCGCTCCGGGACTTGCCCAAACCGCATGTTTCTTAGCCGTAACCGGGTTTCTGGTAGCCGGTATTTTTGCGTACGCAAGCCTCCATGAAATTAAAGACCAGAAAAACGCGATATCACCGCTTTACTCCGCAGACCTTTTCGGTGGATGTTTAGGCTCCCTGTTAAGCAGCATGATTGTAATACCCATCGTGGGTATGGATATCACAACCCGATGGATGCTGATGCTCTCCGTATTCTCCCTTCTCCTGGTCTGATGCTAATCTGATGCTAATCGTTTGACAAGGGGATTCTCTTCTCCTATACTTTTTTTATTAAGAGAACGGGCGTGACACCTGTGTAAACATATCACTATACGCCCACTGACGAGATGAGGAGCAGCACAATGGCAAAGATAACAGGAGGACAATTAGTAGCGAAAACGCTGAAGAAGGCAGGCATTACCACAATCTTCACTCTATCCGGCGTTCATATCGTCGATATTTATAACGGCTGTCTTGATGAAGATATCCGCATCATTGACGTGAGACACGAACAGACGGCAGCCCATGCCGCGGAGGCCTGGACAAGGCTTACCGGCACCCCCGGCGTGGCCGTAGTCACTGCCGGTCCCGGTGTCACCGATGCGGTAACGGGTGTCGCCAACGCATTTCGCAACCAGACCCCCATGCTTGTCATCGGGGGGCAGGCTCCGCGGAGTCAGCTCCTCAAGGGAGGGTTGCAGGAGTTAGACCACGTCTCCCTTATGAGGCCCATTACCAAACTGTCCAGCTCAGTTTTTGACACACAACGCATTCCCGAGCTGATCACCGCAGCCTTTAGAGAAGCCTACAACGGACGTCCGGGGCCATCCTTCCTGGAAATTCCGATGGACGTTCTGGACAGCGATGTGGATGTCGGGAACGTGACGTTTCCCCGTTATTCCCGTTCACAGGGGCGTGTACATGGCGACCCTGTCCTTATCGAACAGGCGGCAAAATTGCTGGAAAGGGCCGAGCGACCGGCAATCCTTGCCGGCTCACAGGTATGGCACTGCCGCGGCGAAAAGGAACTGCTGTCCTTCGTCGAAAAATCCCGGATCCCCACATATCTCAACGGCGCCGCCCGGGGTTCCCTCCCCGAAGATTTTCCCTTCTATATGATCCGATCCCGGAGGCATGCCCTGTCACGGGCGGACGTGGTTATGATCATCGGGACTCCCTTTGATTTCAGGCTGGCCTACGGCAAGCGAATCTCCGGAGATGCGAAAATCATCCAGGTTGATCTCGACTACAGCGAACTGGGACATAACCGGGACATCGAAGTGGGCATTCAGGGAGATGCGAAGACTGTTCTTGCACAGCTCACAGAAGCTGTTTCACCCCTCACGGGCAACACGTCGTGGGTTGACGAGCTACGCAGGATTGAGTCGGAATTACTGGAAAAGGACAAACCGTTTCTTACCTCCGACGCGGTTCCCATTCATCCTCTCCGTCTTGCCCGGGAAATCAAGGACTTTATGAGGGAGGATGCAATATTTATCGCCGACGGAGGAGACGTGGTCACGATGTCCGCTGCCGTCGTTACTCCCGGCAGACCGGGTCGCTGGCTCGATCCCGGCCCGTTAGGCACTCTGGGGGTCGGAACGCCTTTTGCCATCGCCGCCAAAGCGGCAGTGCCGGAAACAGAGATTATCATCCTCTTCGGCGACGGTGCTTTCGGGTTAACAGGATTCGACTACGATACTCTCATTCGCTTCAATATGCCCATCATCGGCATCGTCGCCAACAACGCTGCGTGGAATCAGGTACGGTACGGACAGATAGAAAGGTACGGCCGCGTGCGGGGCAACGTGGCAAACGTCCTGAGCCCCTTGCGCTACGATCGCGTCGTGGAGGCTATGGGTGGACACGGTGAGAACGTTACCGAACCTTCCCAGATCCGCCCTGCCCTGGAACGGGCCCGCAATTCGGGGAAACCGTCCTGCATCAATGTCATGGTGAACCCCGATGTATTCAGCTCGGGCACGATGAAACAGTCCATGTTTAAATAGCGGGGAGAGGGAATGAGCCCGGTTACGCATTTCCTTTTAAGCTGGCTCGTTGCAAACACAGCGGAGCTGGAACCCCGGGATAGGGCACTGGTCACCGCTGCCGGAGTGATACCGGACATCGACGGCCTGGGAGTCGTGGCCGATCTCATCACGAAAAACTCTCCCCGCCCCCTCCTTCTGTACGAGGAATTCCACCACATCCTGGCGCACAACATTGCCTTCTTTCTGCTGTTAGTTATTGGCAGCTCCCTCTTAGCCAAACGGAAATGGATCACCATTTTTCTGGTGGCGGTAAGCTTTCATATACATTTGCTGTGCGATATTGCGGGTTCAAAAGGGCCGGATGGATCCCAGTGGCCGGTATGTTACCTGTGGCCTTTTTCAGACTCGTGGCAATTGACATGGGGAGGGCAATGGGAACTCAACGCGTGGCCGAACGTTTTAATTACAGCCGCCGCTATCACTCTTTCCGTTTTCCTTGCCTGGAAACGGGGCTATTCACCTCTTGAGCTTTTTTCCCACGAGGCGGACAGATCATTTGTAAATACTCTCCGCACGCGTTTCGGGGGAAAATAAGAACCCCGTGCCGCCGCACAGGGTTCTTTGCTATGGCATTTATGAATCCTTTTTCTCCAGGCTATCGAGTATTGCCAAAAGAGATCGCTTCAACATTGGTAAATCTCGTTCAACGGCACGCCAAACTTCTTCCAGATCGATACCGAAATATTCATGTACCAGTACATTTCTCATAGCAACGACCTGTGCCCATGGAAGTTCTGGATGCACGGCATGAAATTCTTTACCTAAACGTCCAGCCGCTTCTCAAATAATTAGCAAATGATGGACAATCCAGGTCTGCAATAATTCATCCTCTTCAAAATTTGCACGGCCTCGCACAGCATAACGTTCGATCCGCTCGATGGCCTCAATCATGTCCTTGATTCTTTCCTTGGGGTCTCTCATAAAGATATTGCCTCTTTCAAAATACGCTCACGTATCCTCGGCTTGACTCCCCTTTCGGTCACAATATCGACCCGACAGCCCATCAGTTCTCGAAGTTCCAATAAGAGAGCTGCATGGTCCAGCAAGCTTCTTCCTGGTTCCATATCGACCAACAGATCTATGTCACTACTCTCATCGGCATCGCCGCGCGCAATTGACCCGAATACCCGCACATTGCGTGCCCCATGTCTGGCCGCGATCTCAAGAATGTTCCCCCGTTTTTCTTTTAATAATCGCTTAATGTCCATATTCCAGCCTCTTCATGGTTTCCAAAACTTCTTCATCAAGCCTGCAACAATATTGCCCCCTCGTCCAATAGCCTGTACAGTTTATATCCCTGGCGCATCCTTACCATATTTCCAAATCATTCGCATATTTAAAAAACATGTCCATAAAATTCAGCTCCGGGAACAGTTTATAAAATTCGTCTATATCCTCGGCATATCACTGCTGTGAACTGACAATGCCAAATTTTTTTGGCACCTTGAGATAATCCGCTGTTTTCTTTCACTCTGCATACCCGGCTTCAAGTATATAGAGAAACCAAGATTTTCAGATAGCACTCTCCATTACTTTTAAGAAAATCTCGGAATTCATACGGAAGTCAATTTTTTCCGAGTTGATTTCCTTATCGCGGCAATGAAACGTTGACATGCCATACCATTCTTTCTATATTCTTGCAAAAGAAGGGAATTAATAGCTAAGTACAGTGGTTTGTAAATTCGGTTACAAATTGTCTTTTCGAACGAAGTGAGAAATCTTGATGGATATAAGACGGTAAAAGATATCTCCCCTTGGTCGATATGACACCGAACTTATGAAATGATGCACTAAGGAGGGAAAAAGATGAAGTTTAATCCAGAAGTGATTCCTATCCGTAAAAACCAATTATTCGATTTTTTTAAAAGAATTGATGATTTAAAAAAAGATGGAACAGAATGGATTTTCAGGGGATGCAAAATTGATACTGATGAAATCAAAGATTTAAACAACGAGGATGATCAGCAGAAATGTTTTCAAGGGATCTTTAAAACGACGTTTGACGTCTATATTAAAAAATGGGAAACAACCTATAAACTCAAAGGTATCGATAAACATATTGATAGAAGATGCTTGGAAGCTGAAATCATCCGCGATTTTCAGCGAAGATTCAGCATAT
>Ga0194111_10002432_pt1 | contig 22637 bp, 21 predicted proteins | sample TA2KigC300mmetaG_FD_146194 | JGI IMG/M metagenome (GOLD analysis project Ga0194111, IMG submission 146194) | Freshwater microbial communities from Lake Tanganyika, Tanzania - TA2015033 Kigoma Deep Cast 300m | ecosystem: Environmental > Aquatic > Freshwater > Lake | place: Tanzania: Lake... | reverse complement strand
CGCATAATCGCTGCCTCCGGTCAACATATTGTTATCATTGACTATACCACCTTTTTGGGCTCATAAACAGCGATTTTTGAGGGTCCTTAAAAAAAGAGTTTTTCAACATCCTGTTAGCGCAAACAGAGCCGCATATCCAACGAGCTTTTTTCTTAAAATTTTGTTGAGTACCATGCCCTTCCCTTTCGCAAGTTATTTTGGAAATTGTCGCCATCAAGAATAGACCCGTAACCGGCTTCTCCGTTGGGGCCAGTGGCGTTAATCCGCCAATCCAGCCTTCCTTAACCATTTCTCCACGTGGTCCATAGCCTTGTCGCCCTGGGCCACTTTTTCCTTTTTCTGGTTGTAAATCACGAAGTAGGGCACGGTTTTGAGGTTGTACTGCACTGCCAGAGGGGATTTCCAGTCAATGCCCTTAAACCCCGGACGGTTGATGTCCAGCCGGATGATCACCAGGTTGTTGGACCGCTGGGCCAGCTGCTCCAGCCGCGGCGCCAGGCGTACACAAGGTGGGCAGAAAGGGCTGGAGAATTCAATGAGGGTGATCTGGCCCTTGACCGCCAAGGTGGAAATATTTATTCTTTGGCCTCCTTGGCCGGCGTTGGCCTCGAAAAACTGGCCGGCAGCCGCCCAGGAATAGGCTCCAATGACCAATACCAGCGCCAAACTGAGGGTAAGGGTAACCTTTTTTATAGGAAAAAGAATGCCCATGATTTCTAACCCTCCTGGTTAAGAAATGAATGCCAGGCTAGTTCTCTGTTGGGAAGGCGGCCGGCAGACTGAAATTGACGTCAGCTTTGGCTGCGCGGATTTCCTTCCGGTTGGCGCTAATATTTCGGGTGATGTAAAAATCACAGGCCCTGGTGCCCTGGGTCTGGCCCGCCTTCACCTGGGTGAGGAACGTGTATTTCCCTTCCGGCAGGCTGCCCAGGCTGAAGGGCAGGGCAAGGCGGTATGAACCGCTGGCTTGCTGGGAGGAGTTCACCGCCGGCCGGTATACAAATTTTCCCTGGTTAATTACTCCCTGGGTCACTTCCACCGGGACCGGCTGGTCATTGCCGTTGAGGATGGTATAAATAGACTCCAAAGTCACCTGGCTGCCCGGGGCCACCGCCTCGGGCTGCACCGACACCTGGTCAATGACCACCTTTTCCCCCTGCTGGGGATCATACTGGTAAAAAGCTTCAGCGGTTTGTCGGTTGCGGTACTGCTCCTTTAGGTAATGGCCGTAGGTCAGGCCCGCAATGCCGCCGGCCGCGGCTCCGGCAATGGCTCCGACCACCGCGCTTCTGGCCACGTCCCCCGTAGCCAGGCCCAACAGGGCTCCCAGAGCTGCTCCCAAGGCGGCTCCCCCCACGGCCCCGCCTGCAGCTGAGGCCGCCGGGCTGGGGGCGCCGTCCGGATTGGTAGTGGCGCAGCCCATGCCGCTTACCACCAGAGCAACAATGGTAATAATTGCCAAGAAGTTCCGCACCATATCCAATTCCTCCTTTAATTGGTATGTGGAGTTAATTCAGCTTATCCCACTGCGGGGTCCCATAGGGATTTTGTGTTTTCTCCTTTTGCCTCGGCGGTGGAGCAGGCTTGGGCGCAGGCCGAGGCGCGTTAGAATCAGGTGGTAGAGATGAAGTTGGTGTTTCCTTTGATTTTAGAGGCGGCTTAAAATTTGGCTTAACCCGCTTTGGCGGTACTACAAATGGTGGTTTTGCAGGCGGCGCAGATGATGGTGGAAGCGGCTTGAGCGTTGGAGGCGGCTTTGGCGGCGGTGGAGCCGGCTTGGGCGGCGGCGTAGGCGGCTTGATCGGTGGCGTAACTTGCTTGGGCTGTGGCTGCGGCTTGAACTTCGGCGTAACCTGCCTGGGCTGCGCTGGAGTTGGCTTGGGGGGAGGAGGTGGTTTGGGCGCAGGCCGAGGCGCGTTCGGATCAACGGGCGAAGATGGGGGCGGGGTAGGCTTAATTGAAGGACGCGGTGATGATGGTGGTGGAGCCGGCTTGGTCGGTGGATCTGGTTTAGTAACCAGTGGTTTAGGCGGAGTCGGTGGCTTCGTCACCGGTGGCTTGGGCGGCGGCGGCTTAATTTGCGGCTCGGGAAAAAAGGGAGGGGGAGGCGTGGGGCGAGATTCTGGTTTGGGAAGAGGTGTAGCGGCCATCTTTTGCTTTACAGATTGAATATTTTTTTGGATCAAAGCCCCCAGGTCTTGATAAGCTGTTCCCTTTGGCTCAGGTCTAAATGCTTGGCATATGCCCCCCACATCTAGAAGATGGGAGATCGCCACCTTATACCCGCTGACTTGGAGTAACGCTTGTCCAAGATAAGTATCGGCCTTATCGAATTCTTTCTCGTGGACCATAATGGCAGCCAAATTATTGAGAGCCAAAGGGTTGCCAGGGTATTGTTCAAGAGCCTTATTCAGGATTGTTTTTGCATCAGCCATCCTTTTCTCTTGCATGAGATCATAGCTTCGAATCAGGGCATCTTCCAGCGGGGTATACTGGGCGGTTTTAGGGGCCGTCGGGCCGAACGCCAGTGGCTGAAGCCACCTTATTACCCCTAACAGAATAATAACTCCAGCCAGCACCATTCCTGCCACCATCACCAGCACCTGCCATTGTGCCTTTTTGGAGGGCATCGTCAGCGGCTGTGGGGCAGGTGTGGGGCCAGGGTCTGAGGCTGGAACGAAGGCGGCCGGGGAAGCTGGTTCCGGTACTTGACTGATTGCAGGCGGGGAGGGAAAAGACGCCGGTGGGAACGGGGGTTGAAGTTGCTCCACCTCCTGACCCAGCAGGGCTTGCTGAAACTCCCGCATGGACTGGAAGCGCCTCTTGGGGTCCACCGCCAGAGCCTTCAGAAGAGCATCTTCCGCCGAGGACGGGATGGCAACACCCAGCCGGGAGGGCGGCGCCAGCTCGTCTTCGGCCAGGCGCTCCAGGGCCTCCAGGGGAGCCTGTCCGGTGACCGCCCGGTACAGGGTGGCTGCGGTGGCGTAAACGTCGGTCCAGGGCCCCTGTTTGCCCTTGGCCCGGTACTGCTCCGGGGGAGCATACCCGGTCTTCAGGATCACCGACAGGCTTTTGCTGTGCTCCCCGGCAAAATAGCGGGCCGCGCCGAAGTCCATGACTTTCACCTGCCCGCCGCCGGTGAGGTAGATATTGTCCGGACTGACATCCCGGTGCAGCAGGCTGACCTCGTGCACCGTCTGCAAGGCATCCATCACCGGTAGCATGATTTGCAGGGCCAGGTCGAAAGGAATCCTGCCGCCCTGCTGCTCCAGGTATTCTTTGAAATCCACCCCCTCGATGTAGGGCATCACCATGTAAGCGGTGCCGTTTTCCTGGAAATAGTCCCGGGCCGAGACGATATTAGGGTGGTCGCCAAACTGGGCCACGGCCCGGGCCTCCTCCAGGAATTTCTCCAGGCCATAGTAGAAATGCTCCCGGGCTTCCCCGGTGTAAATGGAGATTGTGGTGGCCCCTTCAGCCCGGGTGGCCATCTGGCGGGGCAGGTATTCCTTGACGGCCACCTGGACGTGTAAAATCCGGTCCAGGGCCAGATAGGTCACCCCGAAGCCGCCATGGCCCAGAACGCCTTGGACTTCATACCGATTATGGAGAACTGTTCCGGATGGAAGGTACATTTCGGGTCAACCTTATACGTAGTCACCCGTATCTATGCAAGGATTGATTTCTTCGGCAATGATATTAAACAGCTATGTCACTCTTACTTATAATCTTGCACAACAGCTCGTAGGCCTCAAAAAAGGTCATCCTCTCATTTGCACCTTATTTCAAAAGAAATATCGGGTTCTACTATGTAAAAGCGGTCACCATTTTTTAGGGGATAGGGCCTTCCAACTTCTAACCGTGTTCCATTAGCAAGAAAAGTTCCATTTTTAGATCCACAATCTTCGATTAAGATATTCTTGCTATCATCATCTATTCTAATAATGCAATGCTTCCTGCTAATGCCTTGATTAGATTGGATAATCAAATTACTTTGGTTCGGGTCTCGTCCTATGATAAGAGCCCCATCCACTAGATCAACTAGATCAACAGCTTTCCCTGCCAATGGGCCAGACAGACCGGAAATGGACCAAGCAGTGCCATCTGGTAATGAGGGAACGGGAACGGTTTCGGCGGATTTACTCCCAAAAGTCTCAGCGTCCTGCTCCTGCCGGTTAAATTCTCCTTGGGCACACAATATCTTGGCTTTGTCAACGTTTTTTGCCGTTACAGTGCCAACGAATCTAAAGCCATTGATTTTAAGTCGGTTTTCTATCCATGTGTTCCCTAAAAAACCGAAAATTAAACTAACCGATAAATCTATAATTGACATTATGATTTTAACTTCAGGTTTATGGTTTCCAATTAACATATAAACAGCGATTGCTGACGATATAATAATAATCAAATAAGTAACACCAGCAAACCATAACCGTTTTATAAACGCCCATATCCACCCAAAGAAGAAAGCCGGCCAAGAATATCCTATCTTAACAACTTCATATGATCCGGAATATTCATAAACTGCAAAATCTTTTAAGCTGAGGCCGCTTATAATAGCCAGAATAACAATTAATATTGTTGCTATCAATATAGCAATCATAAAATCATAACCTAGCATATTATTCCAACCTCATGCAACAATTGTCCCGGCTTGCGGTATTGCGTACCAGGTTAATAGATTTGTACCTTTTTTGATTATAAAATGACGTCCGCCATGAACCAGTGCTATGGCCGCGTCTTTTCCGCTGGTTCGTTAAAGTCCGCCTTGAAATCTGGTTTGCCTCTCCCGATTTTTTTAGACTCCCCCTTGGCGGTTGGCCCCTGTTTAGCGGCGGTTTGTCGTTGGTCCTTGGGCCTGCTGACAGCCGCACCGGTGCGAAGTGGCCTGGGCGCGGCTGGGGGTGGCGGGGTTGCCTCGGCTGACTGAAATTTTTTCGCCTTTTCCCGCAAGTTTTTTACACGATTATTGGCAATCCGAATTTTCTCGGACTCGGTTGTGGGGGCATATGAAAGAAATTTCTTATAAGCTACGACTGCATCATAGGTCTGCCCGACCGATTGGCAAACCTCCCCTTTGAGGAAATAGGCATGGTAATCACTGGGGTTTAATTCAATGGCTTGATTGACGTCTTTGAGGGCTTCCTGGTATTTTTCCAGATACTTATAGGTGAGCGCCCGGAAATAATAAGCATTGGCCGTATCGGGCTTAAGCACGATAGCCTGGTTGAAGTCCTTTAGGGCCTCCTGGTATTGTTTCCGATTCCCATAGCAGATCCCCCGGGCGTAATACGCATGGGGCAGTTTGTCATCAATGGTTAGCGCCTGGGTGAAATCGGCCATGGCCAGTTCATACTCTTTCATTTCCCGGTAAGTATCACCTCTCATAATAAAGAGACGGGCATCCCGGGGGGTTAAAATCAGGGCTTCGCTGAAAACCTTGATGGCCTCCATTTTCTTGCCCTGATTGCGTAATTCCAGGCCCTTTTTTTGTAATTCCGTTACCTCTGCCGGAGTTTGGGCTGTGGCGACCCCGATGACCATGATCAACAATAAAATTGCAGCAAATGGATAACCTAATAATTGGACGGTATTTTTCATAGAAGCGGTCTCCTGTAATAATTAAAGTTGGCTGGGGGCAACACATCCTTAAAACCTATTATTATGCTGCATCAGCTGCATCAGCCCATCATGGTGTTACCGTAAAAGACTTGCTTCCTATCTTCTTACTACCAATGAAGAGGTCCACTCGATATTCTCCGGGATGCCAGAAACTCCCATACTCCTCATTGCCAAAGCCAGTTTCATGCAATGATGCATTCTCACCTGACTTTGCAGAATTTTTTACAATATAATTCCCAAAAATAGATTTCCCCCGATACCATATCGCCCTAATTGGAAAGTCAATCTGCTGGTTCAGTTGCGGATAGATGAGATTGACCTCATAACGGATATACCGTGTATTATTCCTATTAAAATTTTCTTTATATTCCCGCTTGTTAGGTGGCAATCCTCCTTTGGGACCCTCATATAATTTAATGCTTTGCACCCGAGCTCTTAGCATATGTAAATAATCTTGAGATTCATCCATGGTATGGGCGGTGATCTCGTTGATGCGATTACGCAAATTGGCAGCACCCGTTTGGTCCAGCTTCTCCATGATCTTGGCTTGGTCCTCGGCTGCAGTCATATTCTTTAAATGGGCTTGTGTAAGACCCAGGTTAAATCGCGCAAGTTTAAAATCGTCCTTGAGCTTAACCGCTTTTTCCAGGTGTACCAATGCCTCCTGATAACGGCCTTGCATCCGATAAACATAGCCGAGCCGGTTGTGAATAATGGCATTATTGTCCTGCACCTTGAGACTCTTTTGGCACCAATCGATTGCTTCCGAATATTGCAAAGTTTTGACAAAAGCATCGGTTAATGCCTCATAGACTTTCATATTTTTGGGGTTGGAGCCAACTACTTGCTTCAGAGTGCTTATGGCGGCGTCATAATTTTTGGCTTTTAACTGAGCAACTCCCTGTTCGAGAAGCTTTTGTTCCTCTTTGGAAAGGCTAGATCCCGGTTGCTTGAACAACTGCATCACCCCCAGCAGGATGAGGACTCCTGCCAGCACCGTTCCTGCTACCAGTAATGGCACCTGCCACTGTGCCTTTTTCGAGGGTGTCATAATCAGCGAGTCCGGGGTATGACTGAAGGGGGCAGAGGAAGCTGGTTCCAGGGGCGGAGGGCTGAAGGGCGGAGAGGGAGAAATCGGCGGCGGGGACGCGGGCTGATACGCCACCGCCTCCTGGCCCAGCAGGGCTTGCCGAAACTCCCGCATGGACTGGAAGCGCCGGTCAGGGGCCACCGCCAGGGCTTTCAACAGGGCCTGTTCCGCCTCCGGTGGAATGGCCACCCCCAATTGGGAGGGCGGGGCTATGTCATCTTCGGCCAGGCGTTCCAGAGCCTCCAGGGGGGCTTGGCCGGTAACCGCCCGGTACAAGGTGGCCGCGGTGGCGTAAACATCCGTCCAGGGCCCCTGTTTGCCCTTGGAGCGATATTGTTCCGGAGGGGCGTACCCGGTCTTCAGAACCACCGACAGGCTCTTGCTGTGCTCCCCGGCAAAATAGCGGGCCGCGCCGAAGTCCATTACCTTCACCTGCCCGCCAGTGGTGAGATAGATATTGTCCGGGCTGACGTCCCGGTGCAGCAGGCCGGCTTCGTGCACCGTCTGCAAAGCGTCCATCACCGGCAGCATGATCTGCAGGGCCAGGTCGAAGGGGATCCTGCCCCCCTGCTGCTCAAGATATTCTTTAAAATCCACCCCCTCGATGTAGGGCATCACCATGTAGGCGGTGCTGTTTTCCTGGAAATAGTCCCGGGCCGAGACGATATTGGGATGGTCGCCGAACTGGGCCACGGCCCGGGCCTCCTCCAGGAATTTCTCCAGGCCGTAGTAGAAATGCTCCCGGGCCTCCCCGGTGTAAATGGAAATCCGGGTGGAACCTTCCGCCCGGGTGGCCATCTGGCGGGGAAGGTATTCCTTGACTGCCACCTGAACGTGGAGGATTTGGTCTAAAGCCAGATAAGTCACCCCGAAGCCGCCGTGACCCAGGACGCCTTGAATCTGGTAGCGATTATGAAGGACCGTGCCCTCCGGCAAATACATAAAACCTCACTTATGATTCATCAATTCTATAGCAATGCGAGTATTTCGATCGCCTTAAAGAATTAAAAGACGCAGTTCCGTTTTCCCCACCAAGATAGTGTCATCAGACTTGAGCTGGTAGCGCCCGGTGATGGGCACCCCGTTAACCATGGTGCCGTTCTTGGATCCCAAGTCGATAACATGTACAGCCTCATCTTCCAGAAAGAGCTCGCAGTGCTTACGGGACACTTCCTTGTCGTCCTTGATCACCACGTCGCACTCCCCATCGGTGCGGCCGATAATCAGGGACTTGGACAGGGTGGCGTCAATGGGCTGATGGTCGCCCCGGATGAAGATGAACCGGAGCTTAACCCCTTTCTCCTCTTTCGGTGTTCCCCGGGGTTGCAACGGGATGGTGGTGTCACCCCCCAGGGCCCGGGTGTCATCGGAGTTGGCCATGGCCACCGGAGAGACTCCCGGTCCCGGCTGCTGCCAGGGGCCTCCATAAGCCGCAGGAGCCGGCTCCAGGTGCTCTTTTTTCCGCAGTATCAGAACGAGTGCAAGAATAATTCCTAACAAAAGGAAGCCAGCGCTGGTGTATCCCCACCAAGGGACGAGCTTGCCGAACAGGGTGATGTCCGGCAGCTTCCACCAGGGGCGCGGAGGTGGTGGCGGAGGAGGTGGGGGAGTAACTACCACGCTTGTGGGTTCCGGCACCATGCGTAAATCCAGGCCATCGCTCAAGACTTTTGGACCCGCGGTTAGGTCCATCTTCAGGTAGCGGACCGCGCCATCCCAGATAACCTCAGGACCGGTCATCCGGGCCTGATAGACTCCATAGACGCGATTCCGCATAGCCGTGTAAATTTGGGTAAAGTCGGCAGTCTGGGCGCGGAAGTAAGAACCTTTCGACGTCCGGGCGAATTCTCCCAGGGTCTTCAGAGAGTTATCTTTTGAGGGGGTTATGGGCGGGCGGCAAAAACCCACGGCGTAAAGTGGTACCGGGTCCACCTTCATATCCCGCAACACTTCGTCCTTAGTGATCCCGCCAGCGAAATCATCCTGGCCGTCGGATAGGGTAATGATAGCTCGGCGGACAGGCAGGGCCGGGTCAGTCCGCCGGCCTTCCTGCATGGCCCGAAGTAGCCCCCGGTGAAGCTGGGTGTAATTATCCGTGGGACTCAGGCCGGCCACCAGGGTTTGGAGGCCGGACTTATCCGCGGTAAAATCCTGCATTAACGTGACCTCGGTGCCGAAGGTAATGATGGCGGCTTTATCTCTACTCGTCATGGAATTGATCCACGAGTTCATAAAGGCGCGCATCTTGGCAAATTCTTTTTCCGTGAGAGACTTAGAGATATCCACCAGCAGAATATAGGCGATCCCTTCTCCCAGATCCCAAAAAGGCTGAATACTTTCAATATTCAGGGCGGATCCTCCTACGGAGGCATTGATTTGTTTGGGGTCAATCCTCAAGACCGTCTGGTCGTTATTGTCCAGAATCTCCAGGAAAGCCGTAATTCCCGGAGGTTTGATTCTGGCCTGGCTGAGGTGAAATTGAGCTATATCCGCAGCATCTGCAACTCTGGTGATGGGAATAAACCCGAGAAGGGCTAATACTCCCCAAAGCACGGGATACCCCCAAAAACGGATTATTCGGCAGGCTGGTCTTTGGCTTCCCATTGGAATTTCTCCCCGCAGAAAGGAATAAAGAGCAACTTAGTCTGTCCTAATTCAATGAGGTCAAAGGGGTTAAGGTTGATGGAGGCATCCACTTCCTCTCCGTTCAGATAAATCAAACCCCGGCCATCTCCTGGCTGGAGCTTGAAGCCGCTGGTTCGGGGATTGAACGCAATGATGGCATGATTTTCCCGGGAGATGGTGTCGTCACCCCGGACGCAGACGTCCATCCTATCAGAACGGCCGATGAAGTTCCTTTCGCTGTGAAGGCGGTAGTCCCGGCCCTGGTCCGGCCCTTCGATGCAAACCAGCCAGCCCACCACGGGGTCGATGCCGATCTTTTTATGATAGTAGCCCACGGTAATGGCCTGTTCCGCCCCCCTAGCTTCCAGTTTGCCCCGGGGTGAGGCGCCCGCGCCCACGGTGACGTCTTCGTCCGCCACCCCTTTCTTTTTTACCGGTCGGGTGGCAGAAATGTTCAGGCTGGGAACCCCGCAGAAGGGACAGGAAGTGTGTTGGGTAGGGTCATAATGATGACCGGCGTCGCATCTCTTGAGATTGACAGTCATTTTGGTATTCCTCCATTCCTTGATATTCTTCATTAAAAAGGGATTGAGATGATTCAAAACCCATCTCAGTTATTGCCGATAATTAGTCTCTTTGGTGAATCTCAAAATTTTTGTTCCTAAAAACCGGCCAGTGGCGTCGAAATCATAGGCCACATATGCTGACCCCAGAGGGTCACATGCCCGGCATCCATCCTGAATTAAGAATTGAAATATAAAGCGTTGTCCGCCTCCTGATAATTGCCTCTCCTCCTTAAAGCTGTCTCGAAAGTAATAATCTGCCTTGGGAAAATTTTTTCGCCAAGGTTTCTTAAAATCCAGATTTCTTATAGTATTGATATGTCCCACCTCAACCTTATTAGGCCTTCCACCTACTAATGTATAACTATGGTCGCCACTCATATCTGTTTCACTACTCATTAATAATTTAACTTTTTGAGCGAAACATGAGTGGCTAATTGAAAAGACCATAGCAATCGAAATCAAGCTGATAATAATAAAGGTATTTATTCTATTCATTGTGAAACCCTCCTTTTTATCAGAACTCCCATTAAAAGGTCAGATTCCGCGTACAAATATACTGATCGCAGTGTAGTTATCAGCTCGGTCATTTTGCCTTTCCTTGGCCCGATGCTGAAGCACCCGCTCCATTTCCTTTATCCAAGCCACCGGAGTATCGGCTATGGCTAACGCCCCTTGCATTTCTTCTTCCATGACATATTCCCAAAAGCCGTCAGTGCAGAGCAAAAAGGCATCCCCGGCTTGGATGACCTGCTTATCAGGAGCAATGGTAGGCCGAAGGTCGCCTTCCTGACCCAAGGCCCGCAACAGATGGTTGCGATCCTCGTGGAATCTGACGTCTTCGGGAGCAATCTCTCCGGCATTGGCCAGGGCCTGGGAAACGCTGTGGTCCCTGGTTTGAAAAATGAGTTGGTTTTCCCGGAAAAGATACAACCGGGAATCACCCACATGGCCCCATAGGGCCAATTCGGCCTGGGCCATCAACAACACCAGGGTGGTGCGCATGGACTCCAGGCCCGGGTCCTCCGCCTGCCGGGCCAGCAGGGCATGGTGGGCCGTTTCCAGGTGGCGGGCCAGGGCTTCGACGGAAAGTTCAGAGGATTCCTGGCAAGAAGCCATTGCTGTTTCCACCGCCAGCCTTGAGGCGATTTGCCCTCCCACATGACCTCCCAAGCCGTCGGCCACCGCCCAACAGCCTCGGCCCTCAATGGTTTGGAAACCGAAATAGTCTTCATTGTCCTGGCGGCCGTGCCGGGAAGTTATGACCCCGGTCAAGAATTCCATATCGGGAGCCTTATCTGATCCGCAGCTCGAAAGCGATCTCGGGCTCCGCTAGGTAGAACCGGTCTCCAGGTTTTAATGGAAAGGGCGCCCCTGGGGTCAAGCGCTGTCCAGAAGCCAGGAAGGTGCCATTGGTGGAGCCGCAGTCCTCCAGGACAAAACCCTGTTTCAAAGAATCGAATTTCAAGAGACAGTGACGTTTGCTGATCACCCCGCTGTCCCCGGGAACTATGAGGTTGCTCATTCGGGCATCCCGGCCGATTGCCAGGGGTTCCATCCCCAGTTCCACCGCTTTTCCGGCCAGAGGGCCAGAGACGCCATAAAGGACCCACTGGTTGGCCAGGGCAGACTTGGCCGGCAGCCCGATGGTCTTGCCAAATGCTTCCAGGAGAATGACCCGTTTGGTAATTCTGGGGTGGCTGGAAAAGACGTCATTGATAAAGGCAAAAAATGAAATTATCTCCATTTCCTGGTGCATAAACACCTGCACGTTGGTCTGGTTGGCCAGGGAATCGGCCCCACCGGCAATACTGACCAGGGCTCGGGTCGTTGCTTCAATATCACCACATAAGATCATGGCCACGCGGTCGGCAGTCAATTCACAACCACGCCTATATGCATTTCCGACCAAGGTTCCCCAAATGGGCAACAATAAAGCCGGTTCGATAAGAAGATTCCGCAAGACGCTCGTGTGACCGGCGGCATGATGGGCCATTTCATGGGCGATAATGGCCCGCAATTCCTTATGAGCTTTGCGACGCAGCATCAAATCCACCAGGGAGGCATAAAGGACCACATACGAATGACCTATAAATTTCAAGGCAAAGGCGTTGATTCCTCCCTCCATGTTAACCACAAAGACATAGGGGATTTCAATAATCCCCAATTCTTTTGCCACTTCCTGCACGACTTTGTGTAATTCAGGATACTGGGACTCGCTGACTCTCACCGAGTTGCCAAAGATCTGGGCTTTGTAAAATTCCCGTCCCATGAAATAGAGGAGCACGGCAAACAGCAACCCGCCCCAAATCCAGAAAAGCCAGATGGCCGATAGTGTAGGGATGAATAAGAAGGTTAGGGCAGTGATGGCAAAATAACTGGTGAAGGTCACCATAAAGGAAAAACACCAGATCAAGCCCCCCATAATAGCGTTTAATAAGAAGTAAATTTTTTCTTTCTCATGCCGGTACATTTCGATGTTAATCATTTTTTTCCCCTCTCTTTATACAAGTTGTTATCCCATTAAAATTGTTTGTATCATAAAATTGTATAATAATCATCAACTTGGTGGTTTGATGTAACTTCTCCAAGTTGTTCTAAATATAAAGGAGAATCTTCCTCATTTTATTTGCTCTCGGGCTTTTTGTAAGAAACCAATTCCCATATAGATGTAAATTGTTTCTTACCACCCCGGATTATATTATGTTCAAACTTTATCAAACCTACACCAGGAGCGAAGTAAAAACAAAAATCTATTATATTCTTATTTTTATCCTTATATTTTTCTTCTAAAATTTTCCTTTCCTTCAATTTAATTGCTTTTTCCATATTCATTACTCTTTCTTTGACTGTCTCTTCCTTATTTTCATCCTTGACTTTATTCTTTTCCTGTAAAGGAGATTGTGGCGGTTGTGGGCGTGTCATCGGTCGCGGGGCTGGGGGCCGTGTTGGCGGTTTTATTCCACGGGGGGATTCAGTTTGCGTAGTCCTTATTTCCCTGATCTTCATACAATTATCAAAGGTTCCTGCTGGAACTTTTATGGTTTGATTGATATTCTCCACAGTAATTTTGGCTGCCGGAACTGTCCTGGAACGGGTTACGGTCTTCTTCCCGTTGTCGCTGCGGATTGTCTCAGTATTGGCATCGTATTCCCAAGTTGTATTTTGGATAACAGGATATTTTAAATAGTAACGGGGGGGATTATATATCCAAGGAGTTGCATCGCTTTGTGATTCGGCACCAATCTTTAAAACACCGGAATAGTTTTCTCTGAATAACCCATATTCCACCGATATTTTGGTTCCATACTTTATAATTTGTCGAGGTGTGACTTTTTGACCTGCAACTTCATACTGAGACAGATTACGCGCCACTATTCTAAGCCATGTTTTTTTCCCAGTGGCATCAAAATTGTTGCATTGATATTCCCAAGTCCATCCTTCTTGCAAAGGAAAATAGTTTTCTTTAACGGCCAAGAGATCGTTGCTGTCTTTTCCAGGATTTTGTTCGGCCCCATACAATCCTGGGGTCACCATTCCTAACATGATAATAAAAGGAATAACGTGAGCATAGGATCTTTTCATGGGCATGCCCTTCCTTCAGACTTTTTACAACGGATTCAGGCTTCCTCCAGCCATGCAAGAGGAATTTACAGTCATTCCAGAGGTCAGTTATTGTATCTTCCTCTCGGGAGAAATTTTTGGTTTAGCTCCTGCTTTCCCCTTTTTCTTTTCCTTCCCCTCCTTATTCTGGGAGCTGTTAGGCATCGCCGCCCCGGTTGCAGGCGTCTGCCCTCCCACCATGGGTGGGCCTCCCACGTCCAGTGGTAAAATTGTTTTGCTCTCCCCCTTTGGGGTTTGGACCGGCGGGGCCGGAGGCTGAATCGGGGGTGAGGTAATTGGTTTAGCCGTGAGGGCCGGAGCGGCGCCTGGATCCGCAGGGAGCGCTGGCACTGAGGTGGGGGCAGGGATCGCAGGTGATTCTGTAGTCGGGGCGGCAGGCTGGACTTCGGCAGGGGGCTTTGCCGATGGCGCGAGGGACTTTTCCGGGAGCCCAAAATACCGGTGAGCCAGATACCACCCACCCCCCAGCCCCAGCAACCCTATCAGCACCCCTAGGGCTAGCCAGCGACCAAAGTTTTGGCGGCCTAACCACTGCCACGTAAACCATTCCGGTTCGCACCCCAGTATGGCCACTGTGATGTTGTCCTGGTGCCGCTGGTTTCGGGCCACAACTTCATCTACCAATGCCTCCGCGGCCTCCTGGGGGTCACCTTCCAGCCAAGCCGCGATTTCATTTTCTCCCAGGATGTTATAAAGGCCGTCACTGCACAGCAGGATGCGGTCTCCTGGTTCTACGGGAATTGGCAGCACGTTGCGGTCAATCTCGGGGAGTTCCGTCAGTCCCAAATAACTGGTCAAGGCCCGCCGATCGGGATGAGCATCGGCCTCCTCCTGGGAAAGATTGCCGGCAGCCACCTCAAACTCCAGTTCCCGAGCATAATCGTGGTCGGTAGTAAGCTGAGTGAGCTCCCCTTGTCGCCACAGGTAAATGCGGCTGTCTCCCACAGATATCCAGTAAAGTTCCTTATCTTTGACCACCGCGGCCGCCAGGGTGGTTCCTATTTCGTCCTCCTGGCCAGTCTCTCGGCCTATCTCAACCACACCATCATTGGCGGAAAGCAAAGCGCGGAGCAGAGCCTCAGGAACCGATTCTTCCTCGGACTTGGCCTCATACTGTTGGAGCATTATCATCTTGGCTATCCGGCTGGCCTCCCGTCCCTGGGCCAGGCCGCCCATACCGTCGGTAAGAATGGCCAGAACCCCGCCGTGACTGACAAAGGAGACATTGCCGAGATTGGAAAAGCCGAAATCATCCTGTTGCTCCTGACGGCTCCCGATATGTTGGGCGTTTCCGGGGACAACCTTCATAATTGGCTTTCTGGGCTCATACTTGAGAAAATCCCAATGTTATTGTCCGCGTTTCTTAAGATCGAACTTGATAATTCTTTCCAAATTCTCTTTTTCAAATTTATTGAGACGGGAATCGACTTCTTGTTTATGAGCGGCCAATTGGGTTTCTTCGATTTTCTCGGGGCGGTACCATGATTGTTTTTCGAAATAGTCCCGCAACTGCGGCTCTCGAAATACCATGCCATGGCGGGCATAGATTTCGTTGCGCATGATCTTGCGATCCTGGGGAGACAGGGAAGACAGCTCCTCCTCGGTAACCAGCCGCCGGGCTGTCCAGGACCAGCGAGGGGAGTTGGTGAGTTCGGATTTAGGACTCGGAGCGGATTGTTCAGGGGAGGAAGCCGCTCCTCTTCCACCCATCTTTTCCATTTCTCGTTGTGGGACTTCCCGAGAAGGAGGCACCGTAACCGGCGAAGTAATGCCTGAAACAGAGGAGCTACTAGGAGGAGCAATTTGGAGAGCCTTTGTCTCTGGAGGGTGCACGAGGGACTTTGCAAAAAGGGCAGGCTTTGCCTGGCCCTCAGACTTGCTACTGCCAGCATTGTTATTAACCAGGCCAATTAACTGTTCTCATTTTAAGCGGCGGCGTACCGCACATGTTTTCCATGGAAATACTTTTCCACGATATGAGGTTGCATTTGGCGTTTACGCAGATAGCCCCGTAAATTTTTGACCAATTCGTCTTGATGGCTGGGCCTACTTTTTCTGATGGTATTACTCTTCACGTCCTGGTTTAACAATTCATCGGGATTCAGTTCCGGACTATAACCGGGGAGGTAAAACAAGCGAATTTGCTCGCTATGCTCTTCCAGCCACTGTTTCACTTTTTTGGAACGATGCACCGAATGGCGGTCCACAATGAGAAATACCTTGCGTTTGCTTTGGCGCACCAGACGGTTGAGAAATTCCAGGAAAACCTTGGCGTTGAACCGGCCTTTGAAGACCATGAAGTTTAACTGACCTTGGTTGGTAATGGCTGAAATCATATTGCATCCGAAGCGCTTACCCGTAGTCGCGATCACGGGAGTATGACCACGAAGTCCATAGGAGCGGCCAACCGCATGGTCGGAGCGCAGACCCATTTCATCACCCCAAAAGATTTGCGCCTTTTCACTCTTGGCTTGCTGTCGAATGGCGGGATATTCCACTTCCAGCCAGTTTTGAACCTCTTGGGGGTTTTGCTCCAGGGCACGGCGCACCGGTTTTTGCGGAGTAAAGCCCCAACGCTTTAAATATCGACCGGCGGTCGATAACGACACCCGAAGGCCAAACTTGCGCTGAATCAATTTAGCTACTGCTTCTCGGGTCCAAAGGTAGAAAGGCAACTTCAGCTGTTCCGGGTGATGATCGACCACCGTTTTCGCAATTTGAGCCGCCTGCCATGGTAATAACGCACCGCCCTTGGGGCGACCTTTGGATTTGGCATTGAGTGCCTGGATGCCGCCGTTGCGGTATGCTTTTAGCCATTTACTAATGGCTCGGCGGGTTACACCAAAAATTTTGGCTACTTCAACTTGCTTCTTTCCATCTAACACGGCCTTAACCCCAAGTTGACGGAGTCTCTCTTGGGCTTTGGGCGAAAGTGAACGGGCATCAACCTTTTCCATGCATGTTAGTTTACATTAATTTCAGCTGAATGGGAACTATTTATTGCACTGAGTAATAAAACCGAAAAACCTACCCCTCGAATGTAATTGAACTTTTCTCCTCCCGAAATCATTTCTCTACCGACAGCCGCTTTCCATGAATAGGTTCCCGCCCTTAGTCCTGCTTGCGAAACATTGAATTCATGAGGAAATATGGCAAATACCCATTCATCCACCTTCAGGTTCTGCTTCTTCTGGGCCCTGAATTGCTTGCCATCAGGCCCCTTGACAATAAATACCACCGTAAAGTTACTCAAGACTCGGTTTTTATCAAACAGTCCTAACTGCATATTATTTCCGGAACCAGCAATGGATGTCGCCCAATTTGGACGGTCGTAACCACCCTTCTGAGCGGATACCATCGAAGGAAAGACAGATAAGGCAATCATCAATCCAAGAAGAAACAGAACAAGAAGAACCCTGCACTTCAAAGAGATTTCCATAAAAACCTCCAACGTTACCTTTTCACTCATCAATTTGCGGTGCACCTCTGACTTGGTTTCATGAACCTATGGCGCCCTGGATAATGCTTATTCTCCGCCTTAAAGATGCGCCCTTGTCTGAACGTAATTGCGCGGTCAACGCATCCCCCGGGTGAAATAACAACGCGCAAAAAGTCCTCCCTATCCGTTCCAAAGTACACAGATTTGGGACGACCTTTGGTTAGATCCAATCGGCTCCGGGAACCCGGAAGAATGACAATGCCGTTTCCGAGGTCAAGCTGGACATTGGATTTGAAAGCCGCCGCTTGAAAATCCTCGTGAGACCAAAATTCCACACCCTTGACATATTTTTGCAGGGTGTATTCTGGGTCAGATGAATTAGTGGTGGAAGCAAACATCAGAAACGCAATGAGTACTATGGGAAACAAGAGGATCAATGTGTTTTCTTTCATGTCGTTTACCCTTTATATGATGGGATTATTTAGACCTCGGTCCAATTGCCACTTTTCCGCACTTGGGGCAGGCTTTATTTTCATATTCACTCATCCAAAATTCATGTTTGCATTTGTCATTGCCACATTTTACCTTTATCTCAGCCATTGTAATATCTCCTTTTAATTGAGGTTCCCAACTCACTTCTGAGTTGTTTAACACAGGCATTTGCTATTCACTTTACAGGTTTCCAAGTTTTTAGTATGTCATGCCAATATCATGGCCATTTTATTTCCAGTCTATTCACATTGATGATCCCGGATGACGTTTACCAGTCTACTGTTTCTGTATGACATGAAAATATTTCTGTTTTCAGAAAAATAGATGGTGGGGTTAAAGGACATGGAATCGTACCAAAGATTAACCCAGCGACCTTTTCCTTGAGCAGTCAGATCCACGACCTTCCCATCTCCAGGAGAGGTGATGGTGCCCTGGTTTAGATCGAGGATAACGCCGGCCTTTTTCGCAGCTTGAAAAGTGCCCTCAAATACATTGATTCTGGTTTGGCCTATTTTTACAACCTTTATAGTCGGGACATCCCATGCCTGAAGTTCGCCGGTAAAAACCAAATTCACCCCTATTAGCAGGATGTTGAAAAACCAACTGAATTAAGCTGTTTCTCCTATACAGGATGACTTCGGTAGCCTTATGACGGGCAAATTTGCTGATAAATCTGGGCCATTTCTCCTTTCGGTGGTCGATGGCCGGGACAATTGCCATATTCCTGGGGTCTGTTTCGGTTCATGGAGAGACCTCTGCCGTCAGGTTGCGTATTCGCACCAGATTGTAAGCCGCCGCGGTGAGGGTGAATATCCAGCCCACCCGTTCCTCTCCTCGGTGACGAGTTTTCCGGAGATTACCCACGGTTTTGATCCAGCCAAAAATTTCCTCCACTCGTTTGCGCAGGCGTTGACTGACGGCGTAACCCGGATGGCGGGTGGTGCGACCGTCAATGGCGGACTTCCGGCCATTGCAGTTTTGAGCCACATGGGGCACGGCCTTCAGGGCACGCAAAGATTGGACAAACTCCCGGGTATCATAGGCCTTGTCGGCGCCCACGGTAATGCGGTGGCGGCCGGGAACGGCCTCCACCAAGCCCACCGCCGCCTCCCGTTCGGCGGTGCCGGTTGCCGCGGTGAGGCGGGGCGCAATCACCAGGCCGTGGCGGTTCTCCATCAACACATGCCCCATGAAACAGAGTTTGGCCTCTTTCCCTTTGCCCTTGCGGAACAGCCGCGCCTCCGGGTCCGTGGTGGAGGCATGAGTTTGGTTCAAACGCCGCTCCCCATGAAAATCCACTTCCGGGTTGCGACCGGAGCCCGCGTCAGGAGGCGGGGCGTCCTTGGGACGGAAACTCTTCAGGGAGGCCCAGGCTTCAATCAAGGTCCCATCCACAGTGAAATGTTCGTCCGACAACAGTCCGGCCTGGGCGGCCTGATTGGTGATGCCTCGAAAAAAGGTCGCCGCCAGGTCCGAACGGAGAAATCGTTCTCGATTCTTGGAAAAGACGGAATGGTCCCAGACCTTGTCGTCCATGGATAGGCCCACAAACCAGCGAAACAGGAGATTGTAATCCAACTGTTCCATCAACAGTCGTTCGCTGCGGATGGTATAAAGGATTTGCAGCAACAAAGCGCGCAGCAGCTTCTCCGGGGGAATGGAAGGACGTCCCTCTCGGGCATACATGGCCTGGAACTTTCCAGACAGTTCGGCCAAGGCTTGATTCACCATTTTCCGGATGGGCCGGAGGGGATGATCCTTGGGCACTCGAGCTTCGGGGGAAAGGTAGCTGTACATGGCTTGCTGCTGCACATCATCACCGCGCATAATCGCTGCCTCCGGTCAACATATTGTTATCATTGACTATACCACCTTTTTGGGCTCATAAACAGCGATTTTTGAGGGTCCTTAAAAAAAGAGTTTTTCAACATCCTGCTAGTGATCAATAGTGATCAAACAGAGTTGATGGGCAAGGTCAGAAGCTACCTCCGGAGTCGCCAACTCAAACCGGACATCAAAAATCACTATGCACTAAAATTTATGTCCGCAATGTTTGCATACTTTGGCTTCATATTTAATCATCTCGGCACACATAGGACACTTCTTCATATCAGAAGGGTCATCGTAACTTTTATTTGTTTGTGCCAACTGACCTTGCATTTGCGCTTCCACCATTTTTGTTGCAATCATCTCAGCATGTTCCAGCATGAACTCTCTCCGTAAGTGCCAGGCTGCATGTCCCACAGCGAGAGCCCAGAATATTACCCCGATCCAGGCAAAAATCAGGCTAACCACGCAACCCAAGGCTATAAAATAAAGAATTGCATTAAGAATTAACCCGCCAATCTTGCCCCTAATCAAGAAATACAATGGAGAAACAAAGATAATAATTAAGTACATCATAGTATCTCTCCTCCTTAGACGGACAATTTATTTGGACGTTTCATGCTGCTCACCTTTTATAAGGTAATCTCTCATGGACAGTGAATGTTCTCCCTGGCGCACCAAGAGAGTAAACTCCAAGGTGCAATAGCACCTGGCATCTCGTTACCCCTTTCTCTCCGCATCCGACTTATAAAGTGGCTGCAATCCGCCTCCGGGGATGAAAAGAGGACAAGTCTCCGGGAAATCCTCCAGGGAGAGGGTCTTTATAAGATTGAAAGCCTTGGCGTTTTCGTCCCGTTGAGGGCCACCGGGAGGGAACTGCTGAAACGAATGGATTTTGCCTCGCAAAAACTGGCCGTTTTTCGCCAGTTCTACCACCAACATGGGGGCATAACCACTTTCATCAATCAAGCTCATGCCTTTGTAAGTGCAAAAATTCCCCAAGCTGTAAGCGATAAGCCGATCTTTATAAATTTCTATAGCCCGGGGCACATGGGGGCCATGCCCGATAATCAGGTCAGCTCCCCGGTCTATGGCTTCCCGAGAAAACTTAACCAGATTCCCCCGGGGCTCACCCAGAAACCATTCATTTCTGTCCCAGGTATTCTGGGCTCCTCTACCTTCCGCACCCCCGTGAATAGACACTATTAAGACATCAACCTGCTTCGCCAATTTTTCAATCTCTTCCAGAGGTTCTTTGGGGTGAATGATGGACCGAGGCGCCGATCCGAAGGATAAAGCCACCAGGCCTACCTTGACCTCCCGGACCTGCATCTCTGCCACCTCTCCGTCTTTACTCGAAAACTTTATCCCGGCCTCAGTCAGGGCCCGCTTGGTGGCTTGGCTTCCGTTGGCACCGAAGTCCAGGGCATGGTTATTAGCCAGGGAGACTACCTTGAACCCGGCGGTAGCCAGGTTAGAGACAAAGCGAGTCGGGGTGCGAAAGGCAAAAACGTTGGGGCTCTCAGTATCTTTGGCGCAAGCCCCGCCGTCACAAAGCGGTCCTTCCAGGTTGCCGAAAGCGATATCTGCCTGCTGCAAGACTTCCCTTACCTCGCTGAACAAGCTACGCCCGTCATCTGGGGGAAGTTTATTGTAGGGAAAATCCGTTCCCATCATGATGTCGCCCACCGCAGCGATGGTGACCGCGGTTGAGGGGGCGGTTTCCGCAACCGCGCTGTTTCCTATAACTGATGCCAGAAGCAGAAAACCTAATATTTTAGACAGGTTCATCCCAAACAACCTTTCTCCGGTAGCTGGAGATGAAGTGCGAACATTTCGAGGCTACCTCGCCCCTGACTGCCTTAGGAATTGAACTACTGCGGTGTGGCCATTTTTAGAAGCCCCGATCAAAGCGGAATCGCCATTGGGTGGTTTGGCATTGATAGCCGCGCCATGTTTTACCAATATTTTGACGATTTCCAGATGTCCTTTCTTGGCGGCACAACTTAATGGGGTATTTTCACCTCCAGCATCCATCATGTTCACCTTGGACCCTTTGGATAACAAGGGTCTAACCATCTCCAAGCGACCTTCACATGCTGCCATAAATAAGGCGTTTGCTCCGTCATATACTGCGTTTACCTCGGCGCCCCTTGAAATTAATATTTGAGCAATTTGAGTATGTCCCTGGTTTGCCGCGTACATCAAGGGGGTAGCTCCCTCGACTCTTCCATTATTAACCAGGCCAATTAACTGTTCTCATTTTAAGCGGCGGCGTACCGCACATGTTTTCCATGGAAATACTTTTCCACGATATGAGGTTGCATTTGGCGTTTACGCAGATAGCCCCGTAAATTTTTGACCAATTCGTCTTGATGGCTGGGCCTACTTTTTCTGATGGTATTACTCTTCACGTCCTGGTTTAACAATTCATCGGGATTCAGTTCCGGACTATAACCGGGGAGGTAAAACAAGCGAATTTGCTCGCTATGCTCTTCCAGCCACTGTTTCACTTTTTTGGAACGATGCACCGAATGGCGGTCCACAATGAGAAATACCTTGCGTTTGCTTTGGCGCACCAGACGGTTGAGAAATTCCAGGAAAACCTTGGCGTTGAACCGGCCTTTGAAGACCATGAAGTTTAACTGACCTTGGTTGGTAATGGCTGAAATCATATTGCATCCGAAGCGCTTACCCGTAGTCGCGATCACGGGAGTATGACCACGAAGTCCATAGGAGCGGCCAACCGCATGGTCGGAGCGCAGACCCATTTCATCACCCCAAAAGATTTGCGCCTTTTCACTCTTGGCTTGCTGTCGAATGGCGGGATATTCCACTTCCAGCCAGTTTTGAACCTCTTGGGGGTTTTGCTCCAGGGCACGGCGCACCGGTTTTTGCGGAGTAAAGCCCCAACGCTTTAAATATCGACCGGCGGTCGATAACGACACCCGAAGGCCAAACTTGCGCTGAATCAATTTAGCTACTGCTTCTCGGGTCCAAAGGTAGAAAGGCAACTTCAGCTGTTCCGGGTGATGATCGACCACCGTTTTCGCAATTTGAGCCGCCTGCCATGGTAATAACGCACCGCCCTTGGGGCGACCTTTGGATTTGGCATTGAGTGCCTGGATGCCGCCGTTGCGGTATGCTTTTAGCCATTTACTAATGGCTCGGCGGGTTACACCAAAAATTTTGGCTACTTCAACTTGCTTCTTTCCATCTAACACGGCCTTAACCCCAAGTTGACGGAGTCTCTCTTGGGCTTTGGGCGAAAGTGAACGGGCATCAACCTTTTCCATGCATGTTAGTTTACATTAATTTCAGCTGAATGGGAACTATTTATTGCACTGAGTAATAA
>Ga0194111_10002431_pt1 | contig 22642 bp, 20 predicted proteins | sample TA2KigC300mmetaG_FD_146194 | JGI IMG/M metagenome (GOLD analysis project Ga0194111, IMG submission 146194) | Freshwater microbial communities from Lake Tanganyika, Tanzania - TA2015033 Kigoma Deep Cast 300m | ecosystem: Environmental > Aquatic > Freshwater > Lake | place: Tanzania: Lake... | reverse complement strand
CTGGGCATGAAAGGTGTCCGTGCTCAGGGGGAGATGGGGACCGTGCTCCTCCACTGAGCCGAAAGGAATGATAACCGTGGTCGTTTTAGTCAGGGCAGCCTCAAATTCCGGCATCTTCATTCGAGAGATCAACATTTCGCCTCACCTCAGATCATTTCTTTAACTTTTGGCAGCTTGCAACCAGGCCAGGGCTTCCCGGGCGGCCCGCTGGCCCTGGACAATAGCCGCTTCCACACAGGGCAGGCCCTCCAGGTCGGAATGGGCCAGGATTAGGGGGCCGTCAGCAGTCCGGCACTCCCGCCGCAGCCAGGTGTTAAACCCCGGGGTAGCCATAATCTGGGCGTGCCCGAAACGGAAAAGCTGAATCTCCTTGATTTCCTGTTTTGTCCCGGGGAAATGCCGCTCCAGGGCCGCCAGCAAAGTCTCGGCCTGGGCTTCCGGGGTCTGGCCTAACAGGGTCGCCTGGCCCTGGGGAACGGCCTGGGGGGCATAGAGAACCAGTACCTTGTCTTCCCCGGCCGCGGCATTTCGGGGAGTCAGGATAAAATCTGAAAAAGCCGGTTCTCCCACCACCCAATTTTCATAGCCCGGCGCTCTCAAGGAAAGGGGACCCCTGAGGGCCGCCACCACATAACTGCTGTAGCGGAAGCGTTCCCAATCAGCCTCCCGCCAGCCCCAATCGCCGCCCAATAATCTCCGGGCCGCGACTTTTCCCGCGGCCAGGATCACCACCCCGGCCTTGAGGGAGCGCCATTCCTTGGCCCCCCTGTCCCAAAGCAAGACCTCCACCCCATCCCCGGTCCGGCGCAGGGCCGTCACCACCTGCTGCAATCGCACCGGTCGGGGCAAGACCTGGGCTAAGGCGGTTGTGAGACGGGCATTACCCTCTGGAAATGCCGCTAACCGGCTGCCGCTGGACCATTCCGCCATGAGAAAATACAAACCCGCCCAGGCGGAGATGGTTTCCGGGCCCCCCCCCAGACACGAGCGACAGTAGGGAGCGAGAATTTCTGTTACCTCCGGGCTCAACCCCCGTTCCTGCTCCACATACTGGGCCAGGGAACAGTCATCCAGCTGAGGCTCGGGAAGCTGGCGGGTCCCCAGGACATCCCAGTCTTCTTCCCACCTGGCCAGGTCGGCCACGAGCTTTTGCAGGCCTAGCCGATCCCGGTCTGAAACCGGCCAGTCCGGCAGTGCCTTAGGACTGAAACAATCGGCCAGCCAGCCACCCCGATGCCACAAGGCGCTGGTGGGCGGCGCAATTATCGCTCCATCCAGATCCAAACCCAGGGAGGCATACCAGCTTTTCCAGGCATCATCCCAGGGATAGTAAAAGTAGGCGGACCCGGCCGGGAAGGGAATCCCGTGGAAATTTCCCGCCAAACAGACTCCGCCGGGGCGGTCTCCGGCCTCCAATACCGCCACCTGGCGCTCCCGCAGGTGATAAGCCGCGGTCAGTCCCGAGAGTCCGGCCCCGATGACGGCAACCTCCACGGTCTCCTCCGGATGATCCGGAAAGATTACCGGACGTTGCGGCTTCGGCCCACAGAAAAAAGGATGGCAGGACCCGGGGTTATCACCCTGCCAGGATGTAATCCGGGGCAGCGTGGTCATGGGGCAGCGGTTCCGGCCATTTGCTGCAGGCGTCGGGGTATATTAAAAAATTGCAGCATTTCGGCCACCCCCGGCGGCGTCAGATGCTCCCAGGGCTCTCCGGCCACCAGCAAACGCCGGATTGCAGAGCTCGTAAGACCCTTTTCGGCCAGGGACCGCCGCCACAGAATCTCGGTGGTCAGCCCTAATGATTCAAACATCTGCAATTTCCGTTCCCCCCAGTCGTCGTAAATGGTCAGAAAGAAGGTGGCAGCCAGCGGCACATAGTATCGGTACAGATCAGGAAAATTAATGGGCAGGGGGACGACGGAGAAATCTGCGCACCTCCACCCCTGCTCTTGCAGCGCCTGATTGATTATACGATACCGTTCGTAATAGCTCAAGGGATTGCGCGCCGGAGAACTGCGGCCCGGATCAGCGGCATCGAATCTGGTCAGCGTGGGATCGGGGTTTGTAATGGCCACCACCAGGTGACGGCAGCGCGCCCTGGCAGCCCGGAGATACTTCAAATGATCGTTATGGAAAATCTGGAACCGCCCGTGGGCCACTCCGGTGTCAACCATCGTCGCGCCCTCTTAAAAAGTTAGGATCATGCATGCAGCGTTAATGTGAAAGACTCGTTCCCAGGTTCTACTTGGGAACGCATTATTGCTCAATACTGTGCTTTGATGCCCTGGGCAGTGGACAGCCAGATTTATCTCGTCTCCAGGTTCAACCCGGGCACGTGATAACCTAACAAACCATAATTGTTCTTGTTAGCTTATGGATGCCCACCCTTTTATTTAATTCATGCATTACCTTAAATGTGGTCCCTTGGCAAGGGAAATGCAGACCATCAGATTTTTTTCCAATCTGGGGCCATGTCAGGGCAACTGGTTTATTATTTTCTATATATTTCGCTAATTCTATTGATTTTTTCTATTTGACAAATAAATAATCCCTAAGTGACAATAATGCATATTCCTAAGGAGCCCGTTGATGTCCCCCGCCCCTTTCACCTGAGTCAGCCGCACTGCGGCTGCCGGGAGCGCCTTAACCTTTTCTGCCGTTCTGCCTTGCCGGTAATTTTTCCCGAAGCCGAAAGTGAAAATTGCTGAACTGAAGCGCCCCGCATAAGGGTATGGGGGATGTTGTTCAAGTTTATTATGACTGATGCACTCTACAAACCATTAATGGAGCAGGTGCGGGCCGCGGGTTGAGCTGCCAAGATTCCTCCCGGCGAATTGGAGGAAATTTTGGCAGCCCTGCCCCGGCAGCAGCACCCCGATCTCCTGGTGGGCCTGGAAACTGCCGACGATGCCGGGGTATACCGGCTGACCCCGGAGATCGCCCTGATTCAGACCGTGGACTTTTTCACCCCCATCGTCAACGACCCTTATCTGTTCGGGCAGATTGCCGCGGCCAATGCCTTGAGCGACGTGTACGCCATGGGGGGGAAACCCCTGACCGCCATGAATATCCTGTGCGTTTCCTTGAAAATGGTAGCCAAGGAAACTCTCCAGGCCATCCTGACCGGGGGTATGGACAAAATCCATGAGGCCGGCGCCTTGCTCGTGGGCGGCCACAGCGTCGAGGACCCAGAGTTAAAGTACGGCCTGTCCGTCACCGGGATCGTCCACCCGGACCGGGTGCTGGCCAATTCCGGCGCCCGAATGGGGGACGCCTTGATCCTCACCAAACCTCTGGGTACCGGCATCCTGGCCACCGCCAGCAAGGGGCGGCTGGCCACCCCGGAGATGGAGGCTGGAATGGCGGAGGTCATGCGGACCTTGAACCGGATACCCGAGGACATCCTGATCGCCGGCCACATCCACGCGGCCACGGACATCACCGGTTTCGGCTTTTTCGGCCATGCCCTGGAGATGGCCCGGGGCTCCCAGGTAACCATGACCCTCTTCGCCTCCCGGATACCGATTCTGGCCGCGGCCCGGGAATTCGCCCTCATGGGGCTCATTCCCGCGGGCAGCTTTGCCAACCGCCGTTTTTGCGAACGACACCTGCAGACAGCCCCGGGAATTGATCCGCTCATCTTAGATCTATTGAGCGACGCCCAAACCAACGGCGGTTTGCTGCTGGCCGCGGCTCCGCAGGCGGCTCAGGGCATCGTGACCCGCTTTCAAGAAGAAGGCTGCCCCGCCGCAGCACTAGTGGGAGAGATAACGGCACCGGGAAAAGGCATCATCCGGGTGGAAGCCTAAACGTGATAATCAAGGGTTGGCGGTTGCTTTGCCAACCATTATTCTTCTGAACCTTGAACTTTCCAAACAGGGGGGATACATGGCAGCCTGGGGAAATATTTCTGCCACCCGCACCGGCATCATCGCGGTGGGGGCCATTCTCGGCGTTCTGGCGCCGGTGTTGCAGAAACTGGGCAATCCCGGCAACATGGGCATCTGCGTGGCCTGTTTTGAACGGGACATTGCCGGGGGCGTGGGCTTGCACCGGGCCGCGGTGGTGCAGTATATCCGGCCGGAAATAATCGGGTTTGTTGTAGGAGCATTAATTTCCGCTTATATTTTTAAAGAGTTCCGGGCCCGGGCCGGCTCCGCTCCCATCGTCCGCTTTATCCTGGGGTTTTTCGCCATGGTGGGGGCCCTGGTCTTCCTGGGCTGCCCCTGGCGGGCCTTGTTCCGGCTGGCGGCCGGGGATGGCAACGCCATTTTCGGGCTTCTGGGGCTCGTGGCGGGCATAGGGATCGGCGTCCTCTTTTTGAAGAACGGCTACAATCTGGGCCGCAGTCAGACGACCTACGCCGCCGTGGGCTGGCTCCTGCCCCTGGTCATGCTGGGCTTCCTTATTCTAATGTTGCTCTTTCCCCAGATCCCGGACAAGGAGCTTAACACCATCCTGTTCTATAGTGTTAAGGGGCCGGGTTCCCAGCACGCCCCACTCCTGATTTCGCTGGTCCTCGGATTGTTCATCGGGATCATCTGCCAGCGCAGCCGGTTCTGCACCATGGGGGCGTTCCGGGATCTTTTGCTGTTCCGCCAGATTCATCTGCTCTCGGGCCTCATCGCCCTGTTGGTGACGGCCTTCGTAACCAACCTGGTGCTATCCCAGTTCAAGCCGGGATTCGAAAACCAGCCGGTGGCCCACACCATGCAACTATGGAACTTCGGCGGCATGGTGCTGGCCGGCCTGGCCTTTGCCCTGGCCGGAGGGTGCCCCGGCCGCCAGCTCTTCATGGCCGGGGAGGGTGACGGCGACGCCGCCATCTTTGCCCTGGGCATGATTGTGGGGGCCGCTTTCTCCCACAATTTCCTGATGGCCAGCTCTCCCAAGGGCGTCGGCGAATACGGCATCGTGGCGGTGTTCATCGGTCTTATCGTTTGCCTGGGAATCGGTTTTACCATGCGGCAGAAAATCTAGCCCTTAGCTCTGGGCGGGTCTGAGACCCACCCCTGTAACCAATCCCTATGAACAACCGGAAACCGTATTTCCTAACTAACTGACCACTGACCAATATCTTTTTAAGGAGTTGGAACTATGAGTCAAACCGTTGATGCCCGGGGCCTCTCCTGCCCCCAGCCGGTGCTACTGACCCTGGAGGCCCTGCAAAAATCGAATCAAGGGCAGCTCACCGTCCTGGTGGACACCGACACCTCCAAGGAGAATGTCCTGCGCGCCGCAGCCAGCCAGGGATGGCAGGAAGCCGGAGTGCAGGAGCAGGGCGGGGAATATCGGATTACCTTAACTAAGGGATAACTGTGGGATTTTTTAACCTGTTTCGCAAAAAACCGGCCACCCCGGACCTGCCGGAGAGTTCCGGTCTGGGGGCCGGCATCCTGGTGTTTGACAATACCAGTGAGGTCATCCGAGCGGAAAAAGTCTTGCAGGAAGCCGGCTGGCCCATCCGGGTAATGGGTCCACCCCAGGAAATCCAGACCGGCTGTGACCTGGTCATTGAATTTCCCCTGGTGGAAAAATTACGGGTCCGGCGCGCCCTGGAGGAGGCCAGATTATCGCCCTTGCAGGTGGTACCGGTGAACTGTCCTCTGCTGAAACCGGTGGATCTGTTTCACGTCAAGGACTTCGGCGCCTATCTCATGGTCCGGGCCGCCAACATGAAGCTCACGGTGGACAAAGCCAGCCGGTGCATCGTCAATGTCTCGGGGGGTGGATGTCCTGACGTGCCCTATCTGGCCCAGGAAATGGTGGGGCAGACCTTGGAGTCAGCGCCCTTGCCCCGGGATATCGGCCATACCCTGTGCGGCTACGCCCTGCAGCTGGCCTTCGAGGAGATGCAGCGCCGGTGCTTGCCATAATCGGTACCGTGCCGAAGCCGGACTTTCCCCTGGTCATGGGGCCGGCCGCCCTGACAGGGGAACACCTGACGGTCAACGGCCAGGGGTGCCCGGTGAACCGGGGCACGCCGGCCCTCCTGGCCGCAGCCCTGAAGACCGCCCAGACCCTGGGGCAACCCGATCCGCAGGCTTTTCTCATCGGCGACATCGGAGTGGGGGACGGCAGTAAAAAGCTCTACGAATATCTTAGCAAGCATTTGAGCCAGACCCGTTTTACCACCCTGTGTTTTCATTACCTACTGCCGGACGTGGACTGGCACAACCGGGTAATGTTCGCCATTGAAGACATGGTGCCGCGCCCCCTTCTGATTGCCGATGCCGGGTTCATGTATGTGGCGAAAATGAGCGGCCAGGCTACCCAGTACGATCTGTTCACCCCGGACATCGGGGAACTGGCCTTCCTGGCGGATGAAGAAGCCCCCCATCCTTTTTATACCCGGGGGTTTATTTTGCATGATGACAATCAGGCCCCTGATCTGATAAAACGTGCTTATACTTATGATAATGCCGCCAAGTATCTCCTGGTCAAAGGCCGGGTGGATTATGTCGCGGCCAGGGAGGGCATTCTGGCGGCAGTAACGGAGCCCGACATCGATACCCTGGAGCCCATCGGCGGCACCGGCGACACCATTACGGGTATTGTGGCCGCTCTCATGGAGGCAGGTTTTGCCATTCCCAGAGCAGCCCTGATTGCGGCCAGGACCAACCGGCTGGCCGGGTTCTACGCCGATCCCACCCCGGCCACCCAGGTGGCGGACATCATTCACTATATACCCCAGGCGCTTCAGGAAGCCCTGGAGCAGAACGGAAATTCCCATGGGTTTATCAGATAACAATTCAGAAGGGCCGGTAACCCCCGAGATGACCCTCGTGGAAGTCATGTCCCAGTGGCGGGCCAGCGAAACCATCTTTATGGCGTATGAGCCTCAGGCCGGGACCTGCCTCCGCTGCCACGCCCTCTTTGACACCCTGGCAGAGGCAGCTCAAAAATATAATCTGGATTTGCATAAACTCATGGCCGACCTCAATTCCCTGGCCCGGCAGCTGGACTCGCCCCAGGACAAACTGCCGTGAACCACCCCAAGCTGGCCTGCTGCAATTTTCTCGAGGACGTCGGCCAGATGCGCGCCTTTGCCCTGGATTACGGTTTTGACGGCGTAGACTGGACCTTTAACAGCGATACCCTGCCTCAGAATCCGGCTGGGGCGGCCGAGCTGAGCCGCGCCATCCAGAGCCTCCTCCCCCTGGAGGTCCGTTTTCACTGCGCCTTCGCCCAAACCGACCTGGGTGACGAAGACCCGGGGCAGGCGGCCGCGGCCTTGCGCACCTTCCAGTCTGTCTGCCGACTGGTAGCGCAACTTCGGGGGCAGCACCTTACCATTCACATCGGCCTGGGCCGGGATTCCACCCTGGACCTTTCCTGGGACCACACCCTGGTCAAACTCCGGGACCTGGTGCATTTTGCCGGAAAATTCTGGCTCCGCCTCTGCCTGGAGAATCTGGCCTGGGGGTGGACCAGCCGGCCGGAACTCTATGAAAAACTGCTGCGCAAATCCGGGGCCTTTGCGACCCTGGACATCGGCCATGCCCAGGTCTGTCCCTCCGTGGCCAGCCAGCAGTTCACGGTGGAAGATTTTATCCTGCCTCACCCCGAACGCATTCTCAACGCCCACGTCTATGATATCGAAAACAGCAACGGTCACCTCCCGCCCCGGCGCCTAAAGGACATCCTCCCCCGACTGGACCTTCTGAGCCGTCTGCCCCTGTGCGACTGGTGGGTCCTGGAACTCAGGGAAGAAACCGCCCTGCAAACCACCCTGGCGGTAGTCAAGGAATATCGCGCCCAACAGCAGGAGGAAGCGGCCCGGAGGAATTCTCCACGGGTAACGGCTTACTCGTCACAACCTTAATTTTCCACCACCGGCGCAATTGACTTTCTCTGATTTTTCCCGGCGTCAGAGCATCAAGGCCGGCAGTTCGAGAAGGACACGTCAATCAGGCCGATTTTCACCCCCTGGCCCTTTGTCGGCAAACACTCCCTGACCGCGGCCAGTTCCGCCTCTTAGACGAACTTGTGACGGTCAAACCAATCCTCATACTCCTGGGCATATATCTCAAATGATCTAGAATCCATCTCTCATCCCGGTTCCCAAGTCGCACTCGGGAACTCGATATCCCGCCAAGCTGTGCTCGGGCAATTTTCATAAACTTGTGGGTTTTGTACTTTACTTGGACCGACTGAGAAAAGATTTCTTGACAAAAGAAAATATATTTTATAGTGAGTCTCTAGTGCATATGAAAACCGAATCGGATGCCTTCAGAGAATTCCTGGTAAAAAAAGGAATGCGGGTCACCCCGGAACGGGAGGAGATCCTGGCCGAAGTGTTCGCGGAACACGAGCACTTCGATGTCGAGGAACTTATTTTGCGCCTGCGCCAGAAGGGGAAGCGCGCCTCCCGGGCCTCGGTCTATCGCACCCTGGCATTGCTGGTGGAGAGCGGACTGGTGCAGGAGGTGTTTTATGAAGACGGGCACATGCATTACGAACATATCTATGGTCATGAGCACCACTGTCATTTACGCTGCCTGAAATGCCGCAAGATCGTGGAATTCCGCAACGGGGCGGTGGAGGAGGCCGAGAAACGCATCGGCGGGGAGCACAATTTCGAGGTCACAGGCCATCGTCTGGAAATCCTGGGATTCTGCCCTGATTGCCGGGAGAAAAAGAAATAAAGGCACTATGTTTTCAGTGATATCTGATTGTTATTCCATAAAAAATTATTTGTGGTCGCATAACTTCACGGTCCACCAATAGACCGAAACGCTCTTCACAAGATATGTCCTGATATCGGGGACGTTCCACCTGTTCCTTAAAAGCCGCCAGTAGGCCGAAGAGCCGCATCCGGGCCAACTTTTCCATTTCTGAGGAAGAAGCATGTCCGTCTCTCCTCTCATCGGTGAGCAGATGCCCCTGGCGCTGCGGGGTTCGCCAGGATAGACTGCCTGCCGCCGGGAGCCGGACTACTATCCCGGCGGTTAGGCTGGTAGGGGGCTCTCATCCTGGTTTCCAAATTATACGTGGAAATCCAATTCGGACATTGCTGATAAGTTATCTGAGAAATATCCACAGGGGCGAAAAGCCGGGAGAGACTGGAAGAATCGTGCCGGAGACAAGCTATGGATACTGCTGACCTCAACCCTGGGGAGTATGTTCGCCTGATTGACGAATTACAACGCCGCCTCTTTCAGGCGGAAGCGGAGAAAGAGGATCTGCAGAGGCGTCTCACCAGCCTGGAGAAGCTTCATCAGAGCCAGACTGCGGAGTTGAGCCTGACTTTAGAGGAACTCCGTGAGGCAAAAGAAAACCTGGAGGTGATCTTTGCGACTGCGCCCCTGGCCATGGGGGTTTTTAACACCGAAGGTAAGGTGTTGTTGGCCAATCAGGCCTCTGAAGGTCTCTTAGGTCGGACCCGGACACACCTTGGCGAGGGCCAGCTTCCCTGGCAAGACCTACCCGGGACATCGGCGGCGCTCACAGTTTTTGAAAAAGTTCTGCAGGGGAAAACGGTGCTTGGCGCAGAGGTCAAGGTTCGGGAGCGGGGCGGGGCTGTGATTGACATCTGTTTATTTGCAGGTCCTCTGCGCACCCGGGAGGGACATATCCGGGGTTTCGTGTGCCTGGCGGAAAACATCACGGAACGCAAGCGATCCCAGGAGATGTTAAATACCACAGCCCTGGTGCTGGCAAACATGGCCGAAGGCGTCACCGTGACCGATGAACACGGTTATATCGTCTACACCAACCCGGCCTTTGACCAGATATTCGGCTATGAGCCCGGCGAATTGCTGGGCCAGCACAGCAGCCGGCTCAATTATTACCCGCCGGAAGAAAACATCGCTTTTGTCAGGGAAATTCTGCAGCAGGTGAATGCCACCGGCGTCTGGCGCGGGGAGTTTCACAACGTCAGGAAAGACGGCACCCCGTTTTTCACTCAGGCGCAGATCAGCAACCTGAAATTGGAAGGAAAAAAACTTCTGATTTCATTGCAGGAGGACATCACCGAACGTAAGCAGGCCGAGGCGGCCCTCCAGGAAAGCGAAGCGCGCTACCGCAGCCTGTTTCAGAACAACCACGCCGTCATGCTGCTCATCGATCCCGACACCGGAGATATTATCGACGCCAACCCTGCGGCCTGCGCCTATTATGGTTTTTCCCAGGAAGAATTGACCGCCAAAAAGATCTCCGAGATCAATACCCTCACTCAGCCCCAGATACAGGCGGCAATGCAGGCGGTCAAGCTGGAGGAACGCCGGCATTTTTTCTTTCAGCACCGTCTGGCTGGCGGCGAAGTCCGGGACGTGGAGGTTTTCAGTGGTCCCACCACCGTTCAGGACAGAGAATTAATCTACTCCATTGTCCACGATATCACCGAGCGCAAGGAAATGGAAGACGCCCTGCGGCAGGAGCGGGATTTCAGCGCCGCCCTGTTGGACACCCTGGGGGCCCTGGTCATCGTGTTAGATCGGGAAGGCCGCATCGTCCGCTTTAATCAGGCCTGTGAAACCCTCAGCGGTTACTCCTTTGAGGAGGTTAAGGGCAAACCTTTTTTCGATATCTTCCTGCTGCCGGAAGAAAGAGGAGGAGTGGAACAGACTTTTAATCGACTGACTCAGGGAGATTTCCCCAACCGACACGAAAACCACTGGCTCAGCCGCAGCGGCGAGAAATATCTGATCAACTGGTCCAACACGACCCTTACAGACCCCAACGGCGACGTAACCTTTGTCATCGGCACCGGCATCGATGTCACCAAGCAGCGCCGGGCGGAGGAGGCCCTGCTTCTGGCTCATAAAGAACTGGAACGACGGGTAATGGAACGCACCGAACAGCTCCGGCACACCATCGATAAATTGTTGCAGGAAATAGCCGAGCGGGAGCGGGCCGAGGCCCTGTTGAGAGAAAGTGAGGCCCGGTTTGCCGCCTTTATGAAACACCTCCCCGGCTCCGCCATCATGCGGGACCGGCAGGGGCGTTTTCTGTTCGTCAACGAATCCTGGGAAAAAATTCTGGGGCGAAAAGCAGGAGAAAGTCTGGGCAAGACCGTGGACGATTTCTGGCCGCCGCAGATTGCCAGGCAACTGCGGGAACTTGACCAGGAGGTGCTGAGGAAAAATCGCCCGCTGGAGTCTGTGGTGGAACTTACGGTAGACGGGAGTGTGCGGACTTTCCTGACCTATCGCTTTCCCATCGCCAACGAAGCCGGGCAGCTGGAGATGGTGGGTGCCATCGGCATTGACATTACCGATCGCTTGAAGGCCGAGGAGGCCCGGGACCGGCTCATTGCCATCCTGGAGGCCACCCCCGACTTTGTGGGCTCGGCGGACCGGGAGGGGCGGGTTTTTTACCTTAACCGGGCGGCCCGGGATATGCTGGGACTGGACGCCCAATGTGATACCACCGATCTCCATTTCAAAGACACCCAGCCTCCCTGGGCCGTGGACCTGATTATCTCCCAGGGTCAGCCGATCTATGCCCGGGAGGGGGTCTGGCAGGGAGAAACCGCCATCCTCCGCCGGGACGGCTCGGAAATCCCCGTCTCTCAGGTGATCCTGGCCCACCGGACGCTGGACGGCAGGGTCAGGTTCTTTTCCACCATCTGCCGGGATATCAGCGCCATGAAACAGGCCGAGGACAGGCTGAAGCGGTCGGAGGAAAAACTGCGCTCTCTCACCACCCAACTGATCACGGCCCAGGAAAGCGAACGCAAACGTCTGGCCGCAGAATTGCACGATGAATTAGGCCATGCCCTTTTGACCCTGAAGCTGCATCTGAGTTCCATAGAAAAAAAACTGCTCCCGGAGCAGGCTGACCTGAAAGAAAGAATGCGGTCCATGGTGTCTTATTTATCTGATACCGTGGAGGAAGTGCGCCGCCTCTATCACGATCTGAGCCCCGGGGACTTGGAGGATCTGGGCCTGACCACAGCCCTGCGCAACATGGTGGAGGAGTTCCGGGAGCTCTATCCCAGCATAGACGTGACAATTGATATGGCCGACATCGACGGCCTGATGCCCCTCCCTATCCAGACCATGATCTATCGGGTAGTGCAGGAAGCCTTGACAAACATCGGCAAACACGCTAATCCTGAACATGTCACTTTCAGGGTAAGCACAAAAGAGCAACAACTGGTTTTTCTCATTAATGATGACGGCTGTGGTTTTTCTCTGGATGAAGTGCTGCATGGCGAAACCGAACAAACCGGCATGGGGCTGGCCACCATGGCCCAGCGGGTAACCCTGGTGGGAGGCGTCTTCGATTGCTGGAGCCTGGAAAACCAGGGAACCCATATAATATTCACCATTCCCTATACCCCTCCGGGAGAGAATTAGTGAGTCCATATACCATTGTCCTGGCCGATGATCACATGCTGTTCCGCCAGGGGATCAAGAGAATCATCGAGGAAAATCATGATATTAAGGTTATCGGGGAAGCCGGCGACGGCTTGACCCTTCTAAAGCTCCTGAAAACCATTACCCCTGAACTGGTCATTTTGGATATTTCTATGCCCTTGCTCCGGGGCTTGGAAGCCGCCCGGGAATTAAAGCGGAGTTACCCCAAAATAAAGATTCTGCTCCTCACCATGCACAAGAAAAAAGACTTCCTGCAACAGGCCATCGAAGCCGGGGCGGATGGCTTCATGCTGAAAGAAGACGCCGATTACGGTCTTATCCAGGCTATCCAGGCCATCAGGCGGGGAGAGAAATATTTTTCTCCCCTGCTGGTGGCCAAACTGGCCGAACTGGCGGAGAAAAAAACGCCCCCCGATCCCTTGACCAACCGGGAACGGCAGATTGTCAAACTGCTGGCCGAGGGCAGGACTTCCCAGGAGATTGCCGACCTTTTGTTTATCAGCGTCTTTACCGTCCGCCGGCACCGGGATAATATCATGCGTAAGCTCAAGCTGGAACGGCTGGCGGATCTCGTCCGCTATGCCATAGACAGAGAGCTCATATAATATTAAGTTTTACCGTGAAAATCCCCCCCAGGGGCAAGCCCCCGGGCCTGCCCGAAGAAAACATTTTCATGACTGGGGGTGGCCCCAATCGGCCATGACCGTTTCATTGCCTGCTGCCCTCGGCCGGTCTAACTGCGGGGACCGGCTTGTTTTACCTCCGTGGATACCGAGGCTCCGAAGCTGCTGAAGTTTTCTGCAAACATCCCGGCCAGTTTGCGGGCCTGGGCATCGTAGGCGGCCTGGTCGGACCAGGTGTGGCGCGGGTTGAGCACCTCCTCGGGCACCTCCGGGCAGCTGGTGGGGACGGCCAGACCGAAAAAAGGCTCGGTTTCAGTGGGCCCGCCATCCAGGACACCCCCCAGAATGGCGCTGATAATGGCCCGGGTATAGGAGATTTCCATGCGTGCGCCGACGCCGTAGGGCCCCCCGCTCCAACCGGTATTGACCAGCCAGACGGCGGCGTTATGGCGTTTAATTCTGTCCTGGAGCAGTCCGGCATACACCGTGGGCGGCAGGACCATAAAAGGGGCCCCGAAACAGGTGCTGAAGGTGGCCTTGGGTTCGGTGACGCCCTTTTCCGTCCCGGCTACCTTGGCGGTGTAGCCGGAGAGGAAATGATAGACGGCCTGCTCCGGGGTGAGTCTGGCCACCGGCGGCAGGACCCCGAAGGCATCGCAGGTAAGCATGATGATGTTTTTGGGATGATCGCCCAAACCCTCCCGGGAGGCGTTGCTGATATGGCTGATGGGATAGGAGGCCCGGGTGTTTTCCGTGAGGGAGTCGTCATCCAGGTCTATGCGGGCGGTGTTATTGTCAAAACCGACATTTTCCAGGATGGTGCCGAAACGCCGGGTGGTCTGGTAGATGTCGGGTTCCGCAAGGGGAGACAGATGGATGACCTTGGCATAACATCCACCCTCGATATTAAAAATTCCGCTGTCGCACCAGCCGTGTTCGTCGTCGCCAATGAGCGTCCGGGCAGGGTCCGCGGAAAGGGTGGTCTTGCCGGTGCCGGAGAGGCCGAAAAAGATGGCCGCGTCGCCCCGGGAGCCGACGTTGGCGGAACAGTGCATGGACAGAATATTCTGCTGGGGCAAAAGGTAGTTCATGATAGTAAAGACGGATTTTTTGATTTCCCCGGCGTACTGGGTCCCCCCCACCAGGACCAGTTTCTGCCCGAAATCGATGACAATGAACACTTCGGAGCGGGTCCCGTCTATTTCCGGGTCGGAATGGAAATTAGGGGCGCAGATCAGGGTGAATTCCGGGACATGTTGGCGCAACTCATCCCGGGATGCGTGTTTGAACATATTGCGGACAAAGAGGCTGTGCCAGGCTGTTTCGGTAATCACCCGGATGGGGATACGGTAACGGGGGTCGGCCCCGGCAAAACAATCCTGGATAAAGAGGTCCTTGCTCTGCAGATAGGCCAGGAGACGGCGATGGAGGGCGGTGAACTGCTCCCGCGACATGGACTTGTTGATATCCCCCCACCAGATTTTTTCCTGGCTGGAAGGTTCCCGGACAATATACTTGTCCCTGGGGGCGCGGCCGGTGTGCTCGCCGGTGCGCACCACGATGGGACCCAGATGGGCCAGGCGACCCTCCCGCCGACGGATGATTTCCTCGTACAGTAAAGGCGAGGCCAGATTCCAATAGACGAAGTTGACGTTTCTGATGCCATGATTTTCCAGTCCATAATGGCTAACCGCGGGTTTTTCGACATCCATGGGCAACCTCCTCCGGGGGTACAAGCTGACGCCTGCAAGCTTCCTTTAATTTTAAGATATTATATCATATTATCTCCTCTTCGGCGCCCAGGGTCTTTTGTTTGAATCATATCCGGAAACATTTTCTGTAATACCCCTACTCAATGTCAGGGTTTTCACGAACTCATCAGACCTGCCTTTTCTTGCTTCCTTGTTTTTTGATTAGTTTTTTGCCTTACTGTTATGAAAAGTTCACCATGTAGGGCGGGAAAGCGTAGCGCATCCCGCCTTCGAACAACCTTTTCATGCTTTACGGGTGGGCCCTCGGCCCATGAGGAACTGTTATGAAAAGTTCAAAGTTCAAAGATGCAGCCAAAATGTAGGGTGGGCACTGCATACCATAATTTCTGACAAACTTTTCATATGTTACGGGTCTGCCGCCGGCACATAAGTAGCTGTCCCGGCCCCTCTCGTTCCAACAGCCAGGCCACCCAGTTAAAACTGAGGTAAGGCGGCATTTCCGGATGACTGAAATACTTGACCGCCCGGCGGCGGCAGAGCCACCCCAGGCCCTGGTAACTCTCCCCGAGGACCTCTTCCTGATTATCCCGGAAACCGGAGAGGAGCAAACGACCTCCGGCGGCGGCAAGGCGGTGCAGTTCTGTCACTTTGGCCACCTGGATTTCCCAGGGCAGGTTGGCCATCACCAGGTCAAAACGCCCCTGCAGGCATTCGGTGGAGCCCTGCAGCACCCCGATGACGCCGTCCAGACCATTATTGCGGGCATTTTCCCGGGTGGCCTGCACCGCCTCCCAGGCAATATCAAGGCCCGTCACCTGGCCGGCTCCCAGGGCGGCCGCGGCCACACACAGGACCCCGGAGCCGCAGCCCACCTCCAGCAAATTAAGCACCTGACGTTTTGTCAGTGCTTCAGTGAGCAGGTCCAGACAGAGGCGGGTGGTAGGGTGGCCCAGGGGGAAGGCGTGATTGCTCCGAATCCTCAGATATGTCTCGGAGGAGTCATCCGGTTGCTTCGGCAAGCGGTTGCCGAGGACCAGTTCGGGAGATAATCTGTACACCCAGCCCGGAAACTCTGATTCCAGGGAAGTATTTTTATTGGAATCTCTGGCAGCCATCAAAGCACTCCCGAAAAGAATAAGCTCTAAAAACTCTTAATTTATTGGTATTAGTGTGAAATATTTCGACTCCTTAGTCAATGAGCTATTCTCCTCTTGCCGAACAATGTTGCCACAAAATTTATTACAAAAGTTTCAGATAAAATCCCATTGCGCCTCAAAGAAAAAACCATTAAGCTTATCAAGTTATTGAAAAAGAGGCTCTTGAGGGGCTGATATTAGAAAGCTAACTGGAGGTATCAGATGGCCCGGAAAAAAATTACCATTGTCGGCGCCGGCAACGTGGGCGCCACCGCGGCGCATTGGGCCGCGGAAAAGGAACTGGGCGATGTCGTCCTGGTGGATATTGTCGAGGGCATGCCCCAGGGCAAGGCCCTGGATTTGATGCAGGCCCGGCCGATTTACGGTTTTAATGTCACTGTTGTGGGGACCAACGGTTATGAGGAGACCGCCGGCTCCGATGTGGTCATCATCACTTCGGGACTGGCCCGCAAACCGGGCATGAGCCGGGAAGACCTGCTCAACAAGAATACCGAGATCGTGGCCGGGGTCACCAGGGCCGTGGCGGCGAAGTCCCCCGACGCCATTCTTATCAACGTGGCCAATCCCCTGGACGCCATGTGCTACGTCATGAAAAAAGTCAGCGGCTTCCCCCGGGAGCGGGTCATGGGTATGGCCGGCATCCTGGACACGGCCCGCTTCCGCTGCTTCCTGGCCATGGAACTCAACGTGGCCGTAGAAGAAATACAATCCATGGTCCTGGGCGGCCACGGGGACGACATGGTGCCTATCCTCAGCGCCACCACCGTTTCGGGCATGCCCATCACTCAGTTTGTGTCCGACAAGGCCCGGCTGGACGCCATGGTGGAGCGCACCCGCAAGGGCGGCGGCGAGATCGTGGCTTTGCTCAAGACCGGTTCTGCCTTTTATGCCCCGTCGGCGGCGGCCGTGCAGATGACCGAAGCCATCCTCAAAGACCAGAAGCGGGTGGTCCCGGTGTCGATCTATATGGAAGGCGAATACGGCCTGCAAGACATCTTCTTCGGCGTGCCGGTGATTCTCGGGGCCGGAGGCATCGAAAGGATTATCGAACTGCCCTTGAACGCCGAGGAGCAGGCCCTCCTGGAAAAATCCGCCGCAGCGGTCACCAAAACCCGGGACGAACTGCCCAAGCTGTAATAAAGGGACGCAGAAGAAAAAAGTCGGGCGCCTGGAAAAAATCCCGGCGCCCGGGCGCAATGGTGTCGGCCGGTATCCCTCCGAACCTTTGGAGTCCCCCGCTGCCCCCCCTGAATAAATCCTGCTTGACGGGGCCGGGATAATCGGTTAATATCATTTTATTCAGGTTCCTTCGGGACGAAAAGGGAAGACGGTGCAAATCCGTCGCGGTCCCGCCGCTGTAACCGGGGACGCAACCGGCACGAGGCCACTGATCGGCAACACGATTGGGAAGGCGCCGGCCTGCGGTTGATCCGGAAGCCAGAAGACCTGCCTGAAAATGGCACAGAAATCTTCGCCGGAGCAGCGAAGTTCTGGAATTGGGGACCAAGAAAACAGGGTGCAATCCTCAATTCTCCTCCGGGAGGGTTGAGGTTTTTTTTGGGAAGCCGCAACCTTCCTCTCTCTCCTTTTTTTTGGCGCCCTGCCGGCCAGGATTGGCGCATCCCGGTCGGCAGTTTTTTTCCTGGGGGGGCCCGCGGCCAGCCGAAAAGATCACCTCGGAGCAATACCGGGCCAGGGCTCAGGTCCAGGCAACTATCTGTCCCGACACATATATAAATAAGCACTGCCTGAGAAATTTTTCCCCATAAATCCCTTGCATAAGGCCCAGGCATTTTTTATATTTCTTTTTAGAAAGAATGCTGCTAGGAGGAAATATGCCGCTCACCAAGGCCTCCCTGGTGCAGGCGCTGTTTGTGAGAGAGATCTTGCCCAAAGCTGAAGCTGCCCGGGCCGTGGACGCCGTGTTCCAGTTGGTCAAGCAAACCTTGGCCGATGGAGAGGATGTGCTGATCAGCGGGTTCGGTAAGTGGGTGGTAAAGACCAAAAAAGAGCGTCGGGGCAGAAACCCGCAAACCGGAAGCGAGTTAACCATCGAGGCCCGGCGGGTGGTGACGTTTCGCGCCTCCGGGGTTTTGCGCCGATCCATCAACCAGGAACAACCCTCCTCTTAAATCTCCTTACTGGGGGATCGTCCAACGGCAGGACAGCGGCCTTTGGAGTCGCCGATAGAGGTTCGAATCCTCTTCCCCCAGCCAACTAACTATTCGTTATCATTAATGTCTGGCTTATAAATGTGTAATATTTGATTCTTTGCCTATTACCGAGTTGGCCGAATATTTACCCGGGGCCTTCCCGCCGCACGCCTCGTATTCTTTTCCTTCGGCGGCATCATCAGTACTACACCCCGGTCCGCCACCCCGCTCAGCTCGACGCCAGACTCCGGTTGTCCCTTGTCTGACATTCCCTTCGGTAACCCACCCGAAGGCCCCGGCGGGGCTTCCTGGGTTCCAGCGCTATCCTTTCAGCCGTGATGTGGCCTTCGACCCCGGCGGAGTGGGGCCATCTCGCCTTGACGCCGGCCTCCATGCTGCTTTCGACGGAGTCAACCGTCTCAGCCTCCGCGCTCTCGACTATTTTGTGACTCAATCCCACACCCCACCTGATAAGTGGTCAGTGGTCAGTGGTCAGTTGAAAATAGAATCGAATATCGAGATGAAACCATGTTATTCAACCTGCCGTCTTTAAGGTGGTACACATGGTCGAAGCCTTCGATCATGCGGGCGTCGTGGGTCACGGTTATCACCGCGGTCTGGTTTTCCCGGGCGATCTGCTTGAGCATTTCCATGACCTTCTTGCCCCGGACGGTGTCCAGGGAGGCGGTGGGTTCATCGGCCAGGATTAGTTTGGGCCGGTTGGCCAGAGCCCGGGCCACGGCCACCCGCTGCTGTTCGCCCCCGGAGAGCAGGGCGGGCAGGTAATGGGCCCGCTCGGCCACTTCCATGTATTCCAACAGCTCCGTTACCCGGCGCTCCGCCGCTGCGCCTTTGCGGCCCACCAAGTCAAGAGGAAAAAGGACATTTTCCCGGACCGTGAGAAAGGGGATCAGATTGGCGCTTTGGAAGACAAAGCCGATTTTTTCCCGACGCAGGCGGCGGACATCGACGCCGGTCCAACCGTTCTGATAAATGGTCTCGCCGTCAAAGACCACGGTGCCGGCGGTGGGCTCTAAGATCAGGCTGACACACAGCAGCAGGGTGGTTTTGCCCGAACCTGAGGGACCCATCAGGGCCACCAGGTCCCCTGCGTTGATGACGAGGCTGACGTCATCCAGGGCCCGTACCTCCAGATGGCCGCTGCCGAAAACTTTACCGAGATTGGCCAGCCGCAGGGCTTCCATTAGCGGCCTCCCAGGGCCATGGCGGGTTCAGTCTTCAGGACCTGCCAGATTCCCAGAACGCTGGCCAGAATGCCGCCGGCCAAGGCGATGGCAAAGGTGAGCAAGGTGTCTGGGGCCAGGATCAGGATCTTGCGGGGGAACAGGTCGGCGATGCTGTGGATTACCAGCAGGCCGAAGAGGAAGCTGCTGACGGTCATGAGCAGGGACTCTTCCAGGATCATCCGGATCACGACCCGATTAGGGGCGCCGATGAGCTTCATCACCGCAATGCTGCGGATTTTTTCCATGGTAAAGGTGTAAATCACCAGGGAGATGATGACCACGGCGACGAACAGTAAGAGAATCCGGAAGAAACCGAGCTGGGCGCTCATGCGGGCCAGGCGGCCTCTCACCACCAGGTCGATTTCCTCCTGGGTGGTGAAAACCGAAAAATAGAGCCAGTCCTGGATGTGGCGGGCCACGTAGGCCGGGTCGGCGTCGGGGGCCAGTTTCACCAGCACGGCGTTGATGGTGTGGATATCCGGCGCCAGGAGGGGGAGCAGCCGCTCCGCTTCCTGGGGGGTCAGGCCGCCCCCCACCAGACTCCGCCGTTGGCGCTCCCGCTGGTTGCGCACCTCCTGATTGTCCCTTTGGAAGAGGAATTCCTGGGCATCGGCCAGGGAGAGGTACACCAGGGGTTCGCCGTCCGTGGCCACCGCCTCCCGGGTGAGGCCCACTACGGTGAAGGTATGCAGGCCCAAAGGTATTCGGTCCCCCAGCTTCACCCCCAGCTTTTCGTGGGCCACCATCTCGTAGTGGGCCTGCTGGATGGGCCGCCCCTGGGTGAGCTGGCGCGGTCCGCCCAGGCCGCCGAAGACGTCATAACCGATGATACTGAAGCGCCGGCTCTCCCCCTTGACCTGCCTTTCCACGGGGTAATAGATGAACGGGCTGGCCTGCTCCACCCCCGGGACGGCAGCCACGCTATAATGAAAAAATTCCGGCATACTGGACTGCTCATTGAAGGGTCCGCCCCGGTCCCGCTCCACCACCCAAAGATCCGGGCCGGTGTGGGCGATGAGGGCGGTCCCTTCATGGACATTGCCCCGGTAGAGGCCGTTCATGGTCAGGACAATGGTGAAAAGGAGGCCCACGCCGATGATGGTGGCCAGGAAACGCCCCTTGTGGAGCTTCAGGTCCCTGATCGCCAGATCCATCAATTACCCTTATCTTCCGGAGTCCTGACCACCGGTTTGACCCGGGCCCCCGGCTTGAGCTGCCCCGGCCGGGCCACCACCATCTCACCCTCTTTAAGTCCCTCCAGGACGGCGACCCGCTTGCCGTCATGCAGCCCCAGGGTTACGGGACGGAAATCCAGGCGGCCCTGTGCCACCACCAGGACGCCGGTTTGTTCCTGCCGGTCCAGGATGGCTGTGAGGGGCACGGCCGGGGCCTTGTGCCGGCCGGTGGTTATGGTGACCTCCGCCTCTTCCCCCATGACCAGGGGCTCGGGTATTTTATCAAAGGAAACGTTCACCTCCAATTCCCGGGTCACGGTGTCTGCTTCCTTGGTGATGCGGGCCACCCGGCCCTGGAAACGCCGGCCGGAACGCAGGCGGATGTCGGCCTTTTGCCCCTCCCGGAGCTGGGCGATCTGGCCGGCGTCGATCCAGGCCGCCACCCAGACGGTTTCCAGGTCCACCATCTGGAAGATGGGCGCCCCCGGGGACAGGGTAGTGCCTACTTCCGCCTTGCGGGAGGTGATGAGGCCGTCCATGGGGGCCAGGATGCGGGTATAGTTATGGAGGGCCTGGGCCGCCTGGGTCTCGGACTCCGCCTGCTTCACCGCCGCCTGCAGAGCGGTAACCGTGGCCTGCAAGGCGTTGACCTCGCTCTCCGCCACCTTAAGTTGGGCCTTGGTGGTGTCCATGGCCGCCTGGGAGATGTAGCCGGGTGTGAAGACTTCCAAATCCCGCCGGTAGTTGCTTTGAGCCAAGGCCAGGTTCGCCTGGGATTTGCCCAAATCCGCTGTAGCCTTGGCCAGCTCGCGTTGGGTCCGGTTTTTGGCCGCCCGGGTTGCCGCCTCCCGGGCCCGTAATTCCAGGGAATCCAGTTCCGCCAGGAGCTGGCCCTGCGTCACCCGGTCACCCTGGTCGGCATAGAGTTTCTCCAGGACCCCGGTGATCCGGGGGCTGATGGCCACCGGCACCTTGGACTGCACCGTGCCCGGTCCTTTCACCCGGCCCTGGACTTCCCCCTGCTGCACCTGGATCACCGGCACGGAGGGCCGGTGCAGGAACAGACGATAACCCAGCGCCAGGATGATAATGAGGCCGAGGGCGGCCAGAATAATCTTCTTTCCTCCGGGCAGGCGCTTCACTTTTCCTCCCCCTGGGCTGATTTTGGCAGTTCATTTTCCCTAATCCCGCCCCCGATGATTTGCTTCACCCTGGCCCGACCTATTTCGTAAGCCACCTGATACCTGATGAGACTAAGACGCGCCCGGGTCAATTCAACTTCAGCGGTGAGCACGTCCAGGCCGGTGGCCTTTCCCACCCGGTAGAGGGCCAGGGCGCTCTGGTAGGCCTCTTCACTGGCAGCTACATTCTGGCGGGAGGCGGCCACCCCCTGGCGGGCGTCTTCCTGGGTCTTCCAGCCGGCCATGAGGTCCACCCGCAAGGCGTCCAGCCGGTCCCGCTGCCTGTCCAGCAACTGCCGATATTGGGAGGAGGCCTTGGCCACCTGGGCCCGGGTCAGGCCTCCTTCGAAGAAGGGGAATTCCAGGAACACCCCGCCCAGCCATTCCTCCCGGGTGCCGCCCACATCCCGGTGGCGCACCCCCGTGGCGCCCTGCAGGCTGACCTCGGGAAAATAGCCGCCCCGGGCCGCCTTGATAAGGGCCTGGCCCTGGGCCAGCTCGAGCTTGAGGCGCTTGAGTTCGGGATTAGTATCTTCCGCCCGTTGCCACAGGGAATTGAAGTCGGTGGCGGGGACGAATTCCTCGGACAAGCGCCCCCGGATGTCCAGGGGCGCCCTGGTCTCAAGTCCCAGGGTGCGGGCCAGGATTTCTTTGGCCAGGCGCACCGCGTTATTGGCCTCCACCAGGCCCTGTTCCGCTTCCAATACCTGGGAGCGGGCCTTAAAAGCGTCCACCCGGGTGATCTTCCCGGCCTTGAAAAACGCCTCGGTCAGGTCAAGAAAGTCCTGACGCTCGCGCCGGGCCTCCGCCGCAACCTCTGCGTCCTCCTTGGCTTCCAGCAGGCGGTAAAATGCTTCGGTTACCTGGAAGGCCACTTCCTCAGCCGTCCGGGCCACCTCCTGCTGCTGGGCTTTTTTGCCCAAGGTTGCCGCCTGGGTATTGTAATAAGTTTTCAGGCCGTCGAAGATGAGCTGTTTTCCGGTGAGGCTGGTGAGTCCCTCCCGCCCGAACAGGTTCTGGCTAGTGGCTGCGCCTCCCGGGGACAGGCGGTCCGGATCGATCCGC
>Ga0194111_10002420_pt1 | contig 22728 bp, 24 predicted proteins | sample TA2KigC300mmetaG_FD_146194 | JGI IMG/M metagenome (GOLD analysis project Ga0194111, IMG submission 146194) | Freshwater microbial communities from Lake Tanganyika, Tanzania - TA2015033 Kigoma Deep Cast 300m | ecosystem: Environmental > Aquatic > Freshwater > Lake | place: Tanzania: Lake... | reverse complement strand
ACTTTTATTCTTGTTTTTGCTGTGCACATTATCCCACCTCTTGAGCCGGCATCCTGGGAAAGCAGCGGGGAAGTTGATGGTTTACCCCGATAGTGGGTTGCCTGTACTACCACCGTCGTCTGTGGCAGGCATGACGACACGCGCAGGTGCGGATGTATGCAAGTGCGACTATGTTTCCCAGTATGCGTTATAATTTTGGAACAATCATCATTTATAAGGGTTATCATCAGTTACAAGTTTCAAACTTCTTCTGCGGCACCGGGTTCTCAATAAGCGCTTTTACAGCTAGAAAAATATTAGCAAGAGTCCGTGTATAATATAAATCATGCGCGGTCTCTTGAAAACGCTAACTATTGGTTTCGTCGCAGTTAATGTTATCACATTCGCCCTCGCCTACCTATTTCCAGTGGGTAAAGGGCTCGTGGATACGTTCTCCCTGATCCTCTTCTTCGAGAGCGCGATGATAATGGTTTTTGGAGGGTTGCTCGGGACGTTCCTAGGGAGGATCATATTCTACACCCCTTTCGGATATTTTAAGGCAAGGGACACAACAGGAAAGGATGAGTCGGACGAAAAACGGACCGATGCCGGCATCCCCTTAGTTGTGCTGGGCATTATCCTAATAGCAGAATCAGTTCTACTAGCCGCTCTTTCAATATAGTCCTGAGTATAATCGGAGACGCAAGAGTCAATATAATGGATAGTTGTAGATTACATACTCGTAAATGCGCCCCCTGCCATCGCCCTTGCAGGAGATCTGCCTCGCCGCCAAAGTCTTAAGGATGTTACCACGGTCGATGTATTCCTTGTACAAATCATCGATGAGTGGATTGTATGAGTTGCTTAAGAGGAGTTTGCAGCCCCTTTTGTCGAGGGTTTTAAACGTTTCAGCCAACTTGCGTTGGTCTTCCTCTGTGAACGAGCTTGGGGTGTACTGGGTGAACCACGATGTCGCGCTTACGGGTTGATAGGGGGGATCGAGGTAGACAAAGTCGTTTTCTTTGGCGGCCGCGACGGCAAGGTCGTAGCCACAACACCTCAGCGTTATCCTGCTGTCGCTCAATGCCTTGCTGACTTTCCGTATGTTCCCCTCGTCGTATATTCGAGGGTTCTCGTACCTCCCCCAAGGGACGTTGAACTCGCCATCTGAATTTACCCGATAGAGCCCGTTGTAACAGGTCTTGTTGAGGTACAGCAGGAGGGCCGCCTTCGCCACGTCCCCATCCAAACCGGTTCTCAGCCGGATCTTGTTGAACTTTGGCCTAGCGACCTCGTAGTAGAACTCCTTCTCGCTGGCGTGTTCCTGTAGCAACTCCAGCTCGGTCAGCAGGGCCTCCGTGTTGTCCCTTATCGCCACGTAGCAGTTCATGAGATCCTTATTGGCGTCGGAGAGGATTGCCCTCCGGATTCTCCCCATGGAATAGAGCTTAAAGAACAACGCACCCCCGCCCAAGAAGGGCTCATAATATGTGCCAAAGGTCTGAGGGGCGCATTTGATCAGCACGTTCAGGAGTTGCGACTTTCCGCCCGCCCATTTTATGAAGGGGGAAGGACCAATAGGCACTTGAACCACACTTTCTAATCAGAAATACTACTATAAGAGTATTTGACACTGCGCTCAGACAAAATCTTCTGCAAGATCAATCACGCACCTAATAATAATTGTTAACCTAAAATTTAAATATGGTTAACTATGATGAGTACGTCAACGTGGCTAACATGGCAGAGGCTGTCAGAGGATTCAGTAGGGCAAGGAATCTGGCTTTGTCAGCCGTCTTTGCAGCGATGACTGCGGCGGGCGGGCTGATATCCATCCCGTTCTTCCCGGTCCCGCTCACGCTGCAGACATTCTTCGTGTACCTGAGCGTCCTCACCCTCCGCAGGTCGGCGGCTCTGAGCCAGATAATTTACCTGGTGATGGGTCTCGTGGGCCTGCCGGTCTTCGCCAGGGGCATGTCCGGCTACGCTGTGCTTGTGGGGCCTACTGGCGGATTCCTGTTCGGCTTTCTGGTCGGCACGTTCTGCTCAGGTTTTCTGCTCGACAGAATGAAGGGGCGGCGCTATGCAGGTGTACTCTCGCTGCTTCTTTGCGCCGTTATTGTATTTGGGCTCGGGTGGGTCTGGCTGGCGTACTGGCTGAATTGGGACTTCGTCATGGCGCTCTGGCTTGGGGTTCTGCCCTTTCTCCCGGGCGATGCGGTAAAGGCGGTCCTTGCGCTGGCAGTGGGCAAGAGGATCAGGTTAAGTTAATTTGCCCCCCACACAACAAAAACACTAGTCATTCGAGGTGTGTATGATGAAAGCTGCAAGAAACTTCTTGGAGATGATAGGGAATACCCCTGTCTTGAGGCTGACCAAGGTCATCCCGTCCGACGTGAAGGCCGAGATCTGGGGCAAGTGCGAGTTCACGAACCCCAGCGGGAGCGTCAAGGACAGGATAGCCGTGTGCATGATCAGGGCGGCGGAGAGTAAGGGCCTGAGGAGGAGCCAGACCCTGCTCATACCCACCACGGGGAACACCGGCATCGCCTTCGCGTCGGTGGGGGCGTACATGGGCTACAAGGTTGCAATTGTGATGCCGGAGGGGATGAGCGAGGAGAGGAAGAAGATCATGAGATCCTACGGTGCGGAGATAATGTTCACCCCTGGCTCCGAGAGCGACGCGGATAAGTCCATGAACCTGGCGGTGAGGCTGGCCAAGGAGCAGCCGGAGAGGTACCACCTATTCGATCAGTGGGACGACGAGGCGAACGTGCAGGCGCACTACGAGACCACCGGTAAGGAGGTATTGGAGCAGATAGGCAAGGTAGACCTCATCGTTGCGGGGATAGGAACCGGCGGGACGCTGGTAGGAACGGCGAAGAGGCTGAAGGAGGCGAACCCCAAGACCATTGCAATTGCCATGGAGCCCAAGGAGTGCCCGTTCTTCGCAGAAGGCACATCGGGTTCGCACGAGATAGAGGGAATAGGCGACGGCTTCATCCCCAACATAGTGAAAAGGTACAGGCACCTCATAGATGGCTCCGCGCTCGTGAGCAGCAAGGACGCCATCAGCTGGGCAAAGAGGCTCGCCAGGGAGGAGGGGCTCTTCGTCGGGATCTCCTCTGGCGCCAACGTCCTGGCGGCGATAAATATGGCGAGGAAGTACGAGCTCGGCGAGGGTACAAAGGTCCTGACTTTCCTCGTGGACTACGGGGCGAGGTACCTGAGTACCAGGCTAGTCGCGCCTTAGTATTCTTTCGAACTGCTCAGGGATGGGCTCTATGGTGGGAACCCTCCTGGCCTCTTTCTCTATCACGCTAGTGTCCTTGAGCCCGCTTCCGGTCACTGGAACAACGACGCGGTCGGTCTTTTCGATTGCGCCGCTGTCTAGGAGGCTCATCACTGCTGCGAAGCCAGCCACCCCGCTTGGCTCCCCGAAGATGCCCTCCCTTGAGGCGAGGAGCCTCTGTGCCTTTAATATCAGCTTGTCGGGCACCGCCACGCACGTGCCGTCCGTCTCCCTTACCGCCTGTAAGGCCGCATCCCCGTCCCAGGGGTAGGGATCCGAGAGCCCTGTAGCCACGGTATTGGGCCTCTCCCACGGCGATATGTCGTGCCCAGCCCTTCCAGCGACGTATGCCCTGACTATGGGGGCGTTACCGGTGCTCTGGACCACCACAAGCCGGGGCATGGAGGCGGTAAGCCCCAGCTCCTTGAAGTCCCTGAAGCCCTTCCAGAGCCCGGCCATCAGGCAGCCTGAGCCCGAGGGGACGAGGACCCAGTCGGGCACCCTCCAGCCCAGTTGCTCGACCATCTCGTAGGCCATGGTCTTGGGCCCCTCCACCTGGTACGGGTTGAAGGGACCGAAGGAGGGGCAGGGGTACCAGTTGAACTTGTCCATGGTTGCGAGCATCATCTTCACCGTCGGGTCCTCCCTGCCTAGACCCTTTACCTTGACAACCCTCGCGCCGTAGTTTATGAGCTGAGATATCTTGCTGGGGGATGCGAACTCCAAGACGAAGGCTGTGCATTCCAGACCGGCTGCGGCGGAGTGTGCAGCGAGGGCAGCGGCTGCGTTGCCCGATGATGCGGTAACGGTACAGGTGTACCCCAGCTCCACAGCCTTGGCAACGCCCACGACCATGCTCCTGTCCTTGAATGACCCGGTGGGGCCCCTGGTCTCGTCCTTGACGAAGAGCTTTGTGGAGTTCAGGGACTCGCCGAGCCTCTGTGCCTTTATGAGAGGGGCACTCCCGCCCTCGAGCTTGGGGGCGTGGGACTCCTCGGCGGGCAGGAGCTCGCGGTACTTCCAGATGCCGCCGCGCCGCTCCTCAAGTATGCTTCTGCTGAGGACCTCCTTTATTTTTTCATAGTCGTAGATGATGTCGAGCCTTCCGTAGTCCCTCTTGGGGCAGAGAAGGAGCCCCTCGGAGGGGGAATGCTCCTCCTCGCACTTTGAACATTTAAGGAGTTTTATGTGTGTCATATTCGTTTAGCCGTGGTTCAGCTTCTTCCTCAGCCAGATCTTTGAGAGGGCCTCGAAGTTGGGGATGGTCCTCTTGAGTATTGGCAGGTAGGCGTCTATCTCGTCCTTGGTCATGTACTGAAATTGGTACTCCCCGTCGTAGGTGGACGGCGCGCCCTCCCTCTTGATGAACTCGATGTGCATGAAGTGGTCGCCCGCCTTTATGGTGATGGGGTGCCTGTCGTTGCTCAGGTTCACTATCTCCAGCGCCAGGCGGCCGCAGAAGCCGCTGTGCACCTTCGCGGCGTTCAGGAAGGAGAGGCCCATCCTGCCGTACCTGCTCTTTGCCGTCAGGTAGGCCACGCAGTCGGGCGGCGTGAACACGATCTCCTTGGAGATCACGTTCTGGTGCTCGAGGTACTGGAGAGTCGTGTCCTCGCCCACCGTCAGAATGTAGCCGTCCCCGTCAAGCTGGGATTCCTGGAACGGAGTAAGTATTCTGTATTTCTTATTCATCTCAATGAGCCGATCTTTACCTAAAACGCACATGGAAACCACTTAACTCATTTTGGGGACATCTATTTTTAAGCTTAACCGAACAATTATAGAGGTGTTTGGGCAGAGCGGAGGGTAACAGCCATGCTTACGGAGGAAGAGGTGGATAAGCTGCTGAGGGCGGGCAAGATAGTCAGGGCGGTGAGGGAAATGGTCCCTGCCTTCGTATTCGAGGGCGCCATGGTGTCCGAGATCTGCGAGAGGGTGGAGAGCGAGATAAGGAGGCTAGGCGGAGAGCCAGCGTTCCCGTGCAACGTAGGCATAAACAGCGTCGGCGCGCACTACACGTCGCCGCCGGACGACACCACCGTGGTGCCGGCTGAGGCGCTGGTCAAGATCGATCTAGGGGCGCACATCGACGGGTACGTCGCCGACTCTGCCATAACGATTTCTGTGGACTCTGAGTACGAGGACATGATAAGGGTCGCCGAGGAGGGCCTGGAGAGGGCCTTGCAAGTTGTAACTGTTGGAGGTAGGATCTCGGACGTGGGATCTGTCGTGGAGAAGACGATAAGATCAAGGGGGTTCAAGCCCATAAGCAACCTCACCGGGCACCAGATATCCCGGTACACCATCCACGCAGGGGTGAGCATCCCCAACGTGAGCGCCATAGAAGTGGGTGGAGGTGGCAGGTTCCAGCAGTGGTCCGTATATGCCATCGAGCCCTTCGTGACGCTGTCCGTAGCGGCTGGGGAGGTAAGGAACGGGCCTCTGGGGAACATACTGCACATAGTGAAGCTGAAGGGCCCCAAGGACGCTGAGAGCCGCAGGTTCTTTGACGAGCTCTATAAGAGGTACAAGACCCTGCCCTTCGCGAGGAGGTGGGCCTCCAAGATAGACGGGTACGGATTGGCAAAGTTTCTGGAGGCGGAGAGGACGCTCTACGAGTACCCCGTGCTGGTGGAGGCGACGGGGAAGACCATAGCCCAGGCTGAGCACACGATAATGACTACGGATAAAGAGGTAATAGTCACCACGTGAGACCTTGGTCGGTTATTGTTTTAGTCCATGTTCCAGATCTTCCAGCCGCGGAAGCTTGTCCTTCAGCCTGCTCTCGGCGACGGTTGCAGCCTCCTTGAGGATCTTATCGGCCTCCTCGGTGTTGGACGCCATCAGGGAGGTGTCTCCGAATATTTTTGAGAAGGAGACCATGGTCTCGGACATTATGTTGGAGAGCTCGCCTACAGCGGTGCTGGAGGCGGGCAGGAAGTCGGCAAGCGTCCCCTTGACATTCTTCAGTATCTGGTTGATGGGAGCCATAGCCGCGGCGATGTCGCCGAAGTCCTTCGCCACCTCGATCTTCGTGTAGGCCTTCTCGAGGGCGTACTTTCCGAACTGAGTCTTGCCCTCCACCTTCCTCAGCTCGGCAAGCTCGTTCGCCAGGGAGGTTGCCCTTGCGGTATCGTGATCCTCGTAGGCCTTTACCAGCGCCTGATAGAGGTTCTTGTCCTTCGTCTCAAGCCTGTCGGAGATCCTGTCGAGCGACTGGATCTCTTGCGATAGCTTCCTCTTCGCAAGCTCGAGCCGCTGCCTCAGGGGCTCCGGTGGGACCACCTGCTCCCTTATCTTTTCGGGAACGGATCGCTTCTCTTCCGGCTGCCACTTCTTGGTGAGGTCTTCTGGCATTAGGCATCCACAAATAATAGCTGGGATTTATAGTAATATTAAACTTGCTGGTGAAGGGTATGGATGCCCAGACCGTATTAAAGGGTGTAAGGAGCGCGCTGGGGGAGGACTCCTGGACGGCGCTTGCTGAGATCAGCAGGGACGACGGCCCGGAGAACCCGTTCAAGGTGCTCATAGGCACGATCCTCTCCCACAGGACGAGGGACGAGAGGACGGCGGAGGCCACGGAGAGGCTCTTCAGGAGGTTCCGGAGCGCCGAGGAGCTGGCGAAGGCTCGGCAGGAGGAGGTGATGGCGCTGATAAGGGGGGTCGGCTTCTACCGCGTCAAGAGCCCTAGGATTATAGAGGTCGCGAGGATCATAAAGGAGCGGTACGGCGGGAGGGTCCCCGACACCCTCGAGGAGCTGCTGAAGCTGCCATCGGTCGGGAGAAAGACCGCCAACTGTGTGCTGGTCTACGGCTTCAGGAAGGAGGCGATTCCGGTGGACACACACGTCCACAGGATAGCCAACAGGCTGGGCATAGTCCATACGGAGGAGACCGAGGAGACCGAGGCGGGACTGAGGGGGTTCTTCCCCAAGGAGGACTGGATAGAGATAAACGACCTATTCGTGAGGTTCGGAAAGACCGTCTGCAAACCGGTGGGACCAAGGTGCAGGATATGCCCGCTGAGAGAGGGCTGCGAGTACTATGAAAAGGTTGTAAAAATTAAGAAATGATAACAAAAAGAAACGTTATTACTCTTTAACCTCGATGGCCTGTTTCGCGCACTGAGCCACACATGCCATGCAGAGTATGCAGTCCTGCTCCCTTACGACCACCGCCTTGTCATTCTTCAGCTCGAAGACGCTGGTTGGACAGATGGACACGCAGACGGCGTCGCCGTCACACTTCTCGAGATCGACCTTAACAGTGACCATTTTGATTACCTAACCCAAAAGGTTCATAGAGGTTTTTAATAAAGTTTTCCTGAAGTAAGCTTTTTTATTTGCTCTTGTGCGCCAGCCCCTCGAGAACCTCAAGATCCTCTTCCGTAAGATCCATGTTGTGGAGCTTAATTAGAGCAGATCTCTTCCTTGTCTCGAATATGCCCTTTTCTAGTGCCCAATAGACCGCCCTGCCGCCAACGATAGAGAAAGAGAGCTCGCCCCGCTTTACCAGGGCGCCGACATCCACGGCTAGCTGATCTAGGTCCTCCTTGTATCCCAACCTCTTGAGTTTCTCTAGGAGAATATCCATGGGAATGGCGGAAGACTCGTCGCGAGGGAGCGACTTCACAATTAGGTTGAACCGGTGACCGCTCCTCCTTATGAACTCCTCAGACGGTTTGGCCATACGCATCAGTTTATAATACACCGATCTGTATAAAAAATGGTTCGGGGATCCCGGACAGGGATCCGTTTTGGCTCAGTACTCGTCGCAGAGTCTCTGGAAGAAGCTCTGTTCGTGGCCGCAGGAGGGGCATTTCAGTGGTGCTTCCTTGCCTGTATGGACGTAGCCGCACTTTCTGCAGACCCAGGTGACCTCTTTGTCCCTCTTGAAGAATTCGCCCTTCTCCGCCAGTTCCAGCAGTTTTTTGTAGCGCGCCTCGTGGTGAGCCTCCACCGACCCGATCGCCCTTAACCTTGCGGCTATCTCGTCGAGGCCCTCCTCCTCTGCCACCTTGGCAAATTCAGGATACATCTCGGTGGTCTCGTAGTGCTCGCCTGCTATTGCCGCCTTCAGGTTCTCTGCAGTTTTGCCGAGCGTCAGCGGGGCCGCGGCCTCCACCCTCAGCTCCTCTTCCTTGCCCTTGAGCCTCTGGATGAACTTGAACTCCGTCTCTGCGTGCTCCTTCTCGTTCACCGCGGTCTCCTCGAAGATGGCTGCTATGGCCTCGTAACCCTCCTTCCTTGCAACGCTCGCGTAGAATGTGTACCTGTTTCTTGCCTGGCTCTCGCCTATGAAGGCCTTTATAAGGTTCTCTAGGGTTTTCATAGCCCTCCTTCTCAGCCCGACATTATATAAAGATTATAGTGAAGGCTCCAGAAAAAAGGCCGTTGCCGCTGCACAGAAAAGACTACTGAATTCTTTTACCTGCGTTGGGGCCGGACTTCACGTCGTAGATCTCTTCGACTTTCACCAAGACTATCGCCTTTGCGGGAAGGTTGGGGTTCGCCGCCTTGACATCAGCCTTTATTTTCTCGTACAGCGGTCCAGAAGGCTCGATCCTTGCCTTGCCCTTGATCTGGTACCCCTCTTTGGTGACGAGCTTGCCCTCCTTCTCCTCCATGTCCCAGAATGAAACGGTAACCTGCGGGTTCTCCTCAAGGTTCTTTCTGGTCTTCAGAAAGAAGTTGTCGACTAGAATAATTGTCTCGTCGTCCAAGTAGCGAACGCTACCCATTGGAACGGCGTTCGGCACGCCTGCCTTTGAGGCGGTTCCGACAACAAACCTCCGGCTTTTGAGCGCCCCGTTTAGAGTCGCCTTAACATTATCCGGGATCTTCATCAAGACTCACCTGACTATCCTTATTGACCTGACTTGATTTAACCTTTGTTGAAATGTTCATATCGGAATTAGGCGACTCTCTTTGCTATTCTCAAGGCGAGGAGGGTAATCCATCTCGAGGGCTTCTCCTTTTGCCCAAAGTCGAAATCAGACCAAACCTCATGGATCGATTCGGGGGTAAACCTTCCTCCTTCGTCTCGCTTTGAGAGGAGCAGGTTGACCATCTCCGTTTCTCGAAGCCTCTTCTTGGCGCACTCAAATTGGGACAGAACGTCCAGAAACTTCAGGATTTTATAGTCGGTGAATGGGTATTTCAGCTTCTCCCAGCCGGTCTCGATCTGGCTGTCATGACCTGCATATTTTATCTTCCCCCTGTTCTCCCAGCATTGGAAGAGAAAATCAACTCCTTTTTTGGAGGTTTCACTATCCCGAAGTTTGGAGTTCTGGGCCAATGCCCCGAGCACGAACATTGTGGAGAAGGCACAGCTCGGCTCCCTCTCCCTCGGCCCGCCGATCTGCCCGGTGTCCTTACACCAGAACCCACCGTCGAGGCGCTGCCTTTTGATGAGCCATTCGTAGGCTCTTTGCACTCTAGGGTCCTGCAGAAGGCCCAATTTTGTCAAGGATTCGATTATGATGGAGCTGTGGCAGTCGCCGGGTTTTGTCGGGGGATCCCATCCGAAGCCGCCAGATGGAAGTTGGGCGCCGAGGACGTATTCGCAGGCCCTGGCGATCCTTCTGTCCTTGACGGTCAAACCAAAATCCGCCAGCACCGGGAGGATCCAGAAAGTGGTATTTTTCCTTGGCCACCACGTGTGAATGTCCTTTGGTCTGCCCCAGTAACCGTCCTCATTTAGACCGTCAAAGATCTTCTTTATGAGCGGGTGCTCGGGGACTGCCATTCTCGCTGCCACGACTGCCTTGTCTTTTTCATCCTTACCCAGAAGATCTGTCAGTGTGTGATATACTACCCATGGCTCGCCGGCGAGTAGCCATTCCGCCACTTCTTCATTTAGTAGCGTTCTCCAATTCAATGTTGGAAACCTTTTCGAAGAGGATTTAAGGCATCAAGGTAAGTTTGGTCAGAGGTTTAGATATTCTTTATCTTGAATATGCTGAGAAAATTCGTTTTGAAGGGTTCGGGGGTTGGAGGGGGAATGCTTGTAAGAGATATAACATTCGGGCCTAACATCCCGATAATCTCCTAGTCCTTAAGTTACGAATGACAAAAATGAAATATCGTAACGACCTCCCTTTACAATCAAGGCAATACTCAGAAGGGGGTCTTTAGAAAATATCTTGAGCGTTACAGTTGCCCCAGGCATAACAACTATCTTTTCGCTTGTTTTTTCTCCTCCAGCAACCTCGATATCCTCGCCAAATGGCGGTGCAAGTTGCCGTTTTTCAGAAATCAAAGTGAAATAGCTAGGTGGCTGTTTTTGAGCAGAAATTTCAATGATTTCGGTCTCTTCACTTAGATAGTTTCTCGCTGAGATCTGATAGATCCAAAGGTTATTCTTTGAATCGAAAGTCGCTGAGGCATTGATAGAATACACATTGAAAGGCGTGTTAGAGCCACTAAGACCAGTGGCAGAGCCCGGACGCACCCCAACCGACCGCGAAAGAGGCACCCCGAAAAGTGTCGCCAAAACTATAATCAGGATAAGAACACTAACCAATCCTCTCCTAGCCGATTTTACAAAGGTTTTTACGTGAGCAAGGATGTCACTAATGAGTAGAAAGATGGCAGACCCTAACATCAGAACGATGTTAAAAACACCAATAATAGAGATTTGTTGAAACAGATCAGACCAATCAGCAGCCAAGAGAACTCCCTTGAAATTAAATGCAACCCCGAGGAACAGCAACAGCCCAGGCAAAATCCAAAGGATATCCACAATGAGACGGTTTCTTTTGCTCCGCAACAAATAGATGCCTAGGGTTAAAGGAATGAGGGGTAGAATGATGGGCAGGGTCAACCCAAAAGACCCAAACGTAAAGAGCAGTAAAGCTGAGGACACGTAGCTTAATACAACACCCAGAATCTTACGGATTTGAAGCTCGGCAGGGGCAGGCTCCATCAGAATTCGAGACATTGTTGAAGCGAATGCGATTAAGATGCCCACTAAGATACCAACCGATAGAAAAAGTTGATTTTCATGCAGAACCGGAAAAGCGTACGGTGCATTCGGTGAGCCTGCTCGAAATGAATTTCCGGAAAATTGAAGAATGGAAGATGCCACGGCGATTAAAAATCCAAACTTGGCATATCTTCTCATCTTCTGGATTCGTGGTGTAGGCTCGGCTGTTTTTGTTACTTTTTGATCTTTGGGTGTCGTTGTGATCAAGAATACCGTTGAGACAATAGTCATGACGATGCCTATTAACAGTGTAGGAAGAAGACTGAGGATGAGAGACGGCGCTGAGATTCCTACTTCGGCTATCGCCATTTTTTTCCGCATATTTTCTAATCTTCCTGAGGTCTTCGAAAAACTTAACCTTTGCGGTTCTCATTTCTGAGGGTCTTTCCTAGCAAGCGCCATCTACCGCTGCTTAGGCGTCCCTCTTTGGGGCTACTTCGTTGGCTTGAGAGCGTTTATCTTCACGCTTGCTACGTGCCTTGAGAGCTTGGATCTGCCCATGACCTTCACGTCCGCGAACCCGGCGTCCCTTATCGTCTGGAGGTATGGTCCCTCTTCCATCGCCCCGCTAACGCACCCGGTGTACGCCTTGATCGACTCCCGCACCCTCTTAGAGAGCGCCCCCTCGAGCACCGTGTCCGAGACAAACATCCTGCCACCTGGTCTGAGCACCCGGTACGCCTCCCTGAATGCCTTCTGCTTGTCGGGGACGAGGTTCATGACGCAGTTGCTGATCACCACGTCCACGGACCCGTCATCTATTGGGACGTCCTCAAGGTCGCCGAGTCTGAACTCCACATTCTTGACCCCGAGTTTTTGGGCGTTAGCTTTTGCCTTTTCGATCATCTCGGGGGTCATGTCAACCCCTATGACCCTCCCCTCCGCACCAACCCTCTTGGCTGCCATGAAGACGTCCAGCCCTGCGCCGCTGCCGAGGTCTAGGACGGTCTCGCCCTCCCGTATGTCAGAGAGGTACAGCGGGTTGCCGCAGCCGTCGAAGAACCCCGTTACAGATTTGGGAAGGCCCTTTGTGTCGTAGCCGTATCTCTTGGCCCGATCGGCGCTCTTCCCCATGCGGGGCTCATCGCAGCAACTGGTGTTGCAACAGCACCTTTGGGCGGTGGCGACCTTGGCGTAGGCCTTCCTCACCGCCCCCTTTATCTCCTCTGGGGGCATCTCGCTGACCCCCTTTGATCTTGATCTCGCAACCACACGATGCACCCTCATGTTGGGCATACAATATGTTGGCAGAATATTTAAATGTATTGGGTGCCCAATATGTTTAATGTGAGGACTATGAGCAGTAGAGGAAAGTGTTGCCCTCCCGAGTGCTGCGACATGCGCGGTATGCTATCCTTCATGATACTCTGGCTGCTGACCAAGGAGCCCATGCACGGCCAGAGGATAGCGGAGGAGATAGCGAGGAGGAGGGGGGTGAAGCCGACGCCCGGTACCATATATCCCGCCTTGAAGGACCTGGCCGAGAAGGGGCTGATCAGGGGGGAGAGGGAGGGCAAGCTCACCGTCTACAGGCTGACCAGCAAGGGCAGGGCGGGAATAGAGGAGGCGTGTGAGTACTTCTGCAGGGTGTTCAGCGAAATATTCCGAGAGTGCGGGGCGAAGAGATGAGGGCTTTGCTATGGCAGAGTGCAATGGTGCGGGGAGTGGGATTCGAACCCACGAAGGCCTTCGCCACGAGGTCCTAAGCCTCGCGCCTTTGACCTGACTTGGCGATCCCCGCATGATCCAAACAATTCACTGTTGCCAGTTCTATTAACCTTTCTCAAAGTTACGGTTGATCTGCCATCGGAGGCGGTCTAATCGATAGGGATATTATTTCTAAGAGGCATAGAACAAAGGGATAAACTTGGCGCAGAACATCAAGAAGAAGGTGGCCAACTGGCTTAAAGAGGAGGGGTTCCCCTTCAAGGAGACGCCTGACCCCGATGCCAGCTTCAACTTCAGCGTTAAGGTGGCAGGATTCGCCATTGATGTGGTTCAGAATCTGCGGCGCGACGTTATATTGGTCAGGTCCACGCTTGTCTTCAACGACAAGCAGACGGCTCAGCTGAAGAGCATGGAGGAAAGGAGGAGGCAGGAATTCCTCTGGGATCTCCGGATGATGCTGCTCAACAACAACGAGGTAGGAACCTTCACCATCAAACCCGACTTGAAGAGGATGGAGGTCATGGTGCAGTCAAGGGGGATCTTCCACGATGCCCTCACGAAGGACAGGTTCATCCATGCGATCATAGTCGTCCACAAGGCCATCACCATGGTAATCTGGATGGTGAAGTGGTATTCCGGGGAGGGCAAGCCGACCCAGACCTCATTCTACATCTATTGAAAGCCCAACAGCCTCCTTAAACTGTCAAAGTTGGAAAAGTTAAAAAAGGCATAGTAGTTCAATAGACCCACGTGCTCCGGTCGTATAGTCCGGTCAAGTATACTGGCCTTTCGAGCCTAGGCGAAGACAGCCAGTAACCCGGGTTCAAATCCCGGCCGGAGCACTCACAGCTATGATGGATGCGTGTTGAGGTATATGAGCGTGCCAGAGAGGGCACACGCCCTGACCGTGGAGGAGACCGTGGAGGTTCTCAAGACCTCCTGCGAGGGCCTCAAGATGGAGGAGGCGGCGAGGAGGCTTGAGAGCTACGGAAGGAACCTGTTGGAAGAGGAGGAAACCCCCAAGTACAGGATATTCCTCCGGCAGTTCAAGAACATCCTCATATACGTGCTAATAGTAGCGGCAGGGATAACCGTCTTCGTCGGCGAGTGGAAGGAGTTCCTCGTCATTACCGCCCTCGTGTTAGCCAACAGCGTCATAGGCTTCTGGCAGGAGCTGAAGGCGGAGAGCTCCATAAAGGCCCTCAAGAAGCTCACGGAGAGCAGGGTAAAGGTGCTCAGGGAGGGGCAGGTCGCCCCGCTGCCGTCCTCCGAACTCGTGCCGGGGGACCTCGTCGTGGTCTCAGAGGGCGACATCGTTACCGCGGATGCCAGGCTTTACGACGACTCTGGGCTCATGGTGGACGAGGCGACCATCACAGGGGAGTCGGTGCCGGCCTCCAAGGACCACTCTGCCGTACTCCCCCCAGAGGCCATGCCCTACGAGCTGAAGAACATGCTCCTCTCCGGAACTACGGTGGTGAGGGGCTCGGGGAGGGGCTTCGTGGTGGCCACCGGGCGCAGGACGTACATAGCCTCCATAGCCGAGAAGGTCAAGGAGGCCTCGCCGGACAGCCCCCTGACCAAGGCAATCAAGTCCTTCGCCCAGAGGTACATAGTGCTGCTGATGGTCCTCTTCATTGCCGTCGGAGCCTCGGGGATACTGCAGGGAAGGACGTTAATCGACGTGGCTTACCTGCTGGTGGCCCAGATGGTATCGGCGGTGCCCGAGGGGCTTCCCCTAGTGGTGACCCTGGTCATGGTTGTGGGAGCCATCAACCTCAGCAGGAGGAGGACCCTGACGAGGCACCTCCCCGCGGTGGAGACGCTGGGCAGCGCAACGGTAATAGCCTCCGACAAGACCGGGACCATCACCGAGGGCAGGCTCGTGGTGAAGGAGGTCTTTGCCATGGACAGGGAGGCCCTTACCCTTGGGGCGACCCTGTGCAACGATGCTGAGGATGGCTCGGGGGACCCCATAGACGTGGCGCTGGCGAGGTGGGTGGAGGGCTACGCGGAGATAAGGGAGAGGCACCCGCGCGTCTGGGACTACCCCTTCGACACGAAGCTGAGGATAATGGCCACCGTCAACGACTTCTCTGGAGGCAGGAGGCTCTTCGTCAAAGGGGCCTACGAGGAGCTTAAGAAGATGGCGGTCAATACGGATGGGCTTGGGGAGCTTGAGGACGCGCTGAACAGGATGGCGGAGGAGGGCCTCAGGGTGCTTGCCTTCGCCACCGCGGAGTGGGACGGGGAGGAGGAGCCCAGCTCTTGGAGGGCCACCATAACCGGGCTCGTGGGGTTCCTCGATCCCCCCAAGGAGGGCGTCCGGGAGGCCGTGGAGATCTCGAGGAGGGCGGGGATAAGGGTCATAATGATCACCGGGGACCACCCCCTCACGGCGAGGGCCGTGGCCAAGTCCGTGGGGATATGGAGCGAGGGCGACGGCGTCCTAACTGGCAAGGACATCGCTGGTATGAGCGACGGGGAACTCCTGGAGGCGCTGAGGAGAACCACGGTTCTGGCTAGGATACTCCCGGAGAACAAGTACAGGGTGGTGAAGGTCCTTCAGGAGGGGGGCGAGATCGTCGCCGTGAGCGGGGACGGGGTGAACGATGTCCCCGCCCTCAAGGCGGCCGACCTGGGCATAGCCATGGGCTCCGGCACCGAGGCTGCCAAGGGCGTGGCCAAGATGGTCATCGTGGACAACAACCTCAAGGTGATAGTCAGCGCCATCGAGAACGGGAGGGTCATAGCCGACAATATAAGGAAGGTGATCTACTACCTCCTCTCCACCGGCCTCTACGAGATCTTCCTCCTCTCAAGCACCATATTCGCGGGTTTGCCGCTGCCCCTATTCCCGATTCAGATACTGTGGATCAACCTTGTTACCGACGGCGTTCAGGACAAGACGTTCCCCTTCGCTAAGGCTGAGGGGAGGGTGATGGAGAGGTGCCCCCGGAAGCCAGTAAAACAGTTTTTCGACCTGACCCAGATCGTAAGGGTGCTGGTCTTCGGTTCCATCATGGGACTCGCCTCCTTTGTCATGTTCAGGCACCTTCTCGGCATCCTCCCATACGAGGTGGCGGTCGCCATAGTCTTCACCTCGGTGGTCGCGTCGCAGTGGATCAACGGCATTGAGGCGCAGAAGGAGAGGGAGCCCTTCCTCAGGAACCTGCGGAGGAGTCTGACCATAAACCCCTACATATATGCGGGGGCTTTGCTTGGGCTCCTCCTCCAGCTCTTTGCTCTGTACGTGGTGCCCGACTGGTTCAACGCTGTGCCGCTGACCCTGGAGCAGTGGATATACCCGCTAGGAATGTGCCTGCTGGCCTTCGTCATAGTCGAGATCAGGAAGCTGGTGGAGCTGCACATGGAGAGGCGCCAGAGTATAAAGTGCGGGGCTTAGTCTCGCCCTACCAAGGGCTTAAGAGCTTCGAGCACAGTGCGGAAGTCCTCGAACTCCCTGTTGGGTATTCCCTGCTCCCTGCAGTGTTTAGAGGGCTTGAATCCCTTCACCACAAAGGCGATGTCGGTGTTCTTAACTGCGCAGAAGTCGGAGAGCCCGTCCCCCGTGTAGACCACCCTGTAGCCCCGGGCCTTCTGGTACCGGACCAGGTCCTCCTTGAAGTTGGCGGAGTCCCCGTAGTGCAACCGGGGGAAGGTGAACTTAATGCCATCGGGGGTGTGGATCGCCCTGCCGGCGTAGAGGTTCAAGCACCCCTCCCAGCCCTTCTCCCTCAGGAAGTGCCAGATCACGAAGTCCAGCCCGCCGCTGACGGCGGCGACGGGCATGCCGCGGGCGATGCAGTAGTCCACGAGGTCTCCGAGGTGGGGCGGAACCGCACCACCTTTTCCAGCTCATTTATTATGACCTCCTCGGGGACGTTTACCATGGAGAACTGCCTCTGGACGCACTCCTCGAGCGTGAGCTCGCCCCTCTCTAGTTGCTCGTCGAGGGCCTTCCAGTTTACCCTTGGCATACTTCCGCAGGATGAACTCCGACATCTCGACATCCACGATAGTACCATCAAAATCGCTCAGGACGACGAGTTGCATAGCACGATCGCTTCTCCTGCATCGAGGTATCATTTCGAGTCTGCCTGTTTCACTATCTCTGCAGATTCGTAGTTGAGCCCGCGCCATTTCACCTGATAGCCAAAATAATTCAACAGTGGGTAGGGATCCTTGATCCCTTCGGCCTCAAGCTTTGATGTCAGCGCGGATAGAAACCGCTCGCCGGCTATCAATTTTTCGAGCGCACCCAGCTTTTCTTTCTTTATCAGGCAGTCTCCTATAAGGACAAAGCCAGCAACAGGCCTCTCCAAGAGCGTCCTTCTGAGCGCCTCCTTCGAAATGCCGGAGCTCGCAGCCAGTTCTTCCAGCTCGGCGCACTCACCCTCGACCTTTATCTGTAACTTGGCGGCCTGCTCCATCTCAAACTTTAGATGAGCCTTTTCGGCGGCCTCCAGCCTCTCAAGAATCGGCTTCAGGGGAACCTCCTTCTCAAACGGTATCACGTCGCCGGGGATCTTCTTGGTGATCCCAAGGCTTTCGTCAACGGCAATTATCATCTCAACACCCCGAACCATCTGGAGCTTGTTGATCTTCTTGGCAAGGTAGTCGGGAGTCCAGAAGCCCACTATCTCCATATAGATCCGTTTACCCCCGAGCACGAAGGCGAAGTCCGGGATCATTATCGTTGCTCCAACGGGTAGGAGCTCGGGCTCCCTTAGAAGACTCCACCTGGTGCTGAGGGAGGCGAACCTCCTTGCGAAGTCCTCCTCCAGAGAGCTGTCGTAGAGCGCCTCTGGATCCATGGCGCGCATTGGTAGTAGAACCCCCTCGGACGAGCCCAGCTCGAAGTTCAGTAGGCGCCTGTCATCCCTCCAACGCGAGACTATCTGCGCCCTCACCGACCATTCGCCCCCCGCCACGATCTCCGGCAGGAGCTTTGCGACGTTCGTTCCGTACCTCTCGGTGAGCTTAATTATGGAGATGGGACCTTCTACGGAGACTGTGTAGCCGCCCTGATCCCTGTTTATGGAGTACATTAGACCAAGCCTCTTTATTCTCCGGAAGATCCGCTTCCAGTTCTCCCGAACCCTGAACTCCAGTACGGTGGACCTGAAGAGCAGGGTCTGCGTCAGGGAGAGGTTGTACGCCGCCAGGAGCTCCTCGGCTGCGATAGGCTCGAACCCACTCATCACCTGCTCATCCTCCAGGTCGCTCCACAGGTACTTCTCAACTTCCTCCGGGCAGATCTTGAGCTCCTCAGAGATCTCGCCGATTATTCGGCCCTTCTCCCCCTCGGATAAGACAAACCCTTGGGACCTGGAGAAGGCGGCCCTCCTCAGCTGGTAGGGGTCGATGGGGCTGTCCACCGCGAACGTAGAGCGCCTGTCCAGCAACGCGGCAAGACCCCTGATGAGCCGAAAGTTGAAGGGACCGTACTCGAGGTCCTTCAACTCGGAGTAGATCTGGTGGCGCTTCTTCCCTGTTCCCCTCCTGTATATCTCGATGAGGGACTCCGCCAGCTCGAGGAGTTCAGGCGCTGGTCGGACGTAGACGGGTCTTATCTGTCCCCTGAAGGTCTTGGCGACGAGCAGTTCGGCTGGGAGCACTAGAGGGCACCCCTCCTCCTGTAGCTGACCCTCGTCTCCGCCGTGGACCTTGATATTATCTCGATGAGCCTTGCCTCCTTCCCCTCCACCTTCCTGAGGAGGCGCCCAAGGCGCTGGACGAACTCCCTCTTGGAGCCGGTGCCGCTGAGGATTATCCCGAGGGAGGCATCGGGGACATCGATCCCCTCGTCAAGGACCTTCGAGGTGACGAGGACTTTATAGCGGCCCTCCCTGAAGGCGTTCAGGATCTCGGCGCGCTCCTCCTTCGGGGTCTTGTGGGTGATGGCGGGGATTAGGAACTCCTTGCTCAAACGGTAGACGAGCTGGTTGTGCTGGGTGAAGATGAGGGTCCTCTCGCCCAAGGTATCAGAGACGACCTCCCTGAGGGCGTCGATCTTCGAGGAGGAGTTGAGGGCTATCCCCATGGCCCTGTTGCGGGCGAGCAGAGCCTCCCTCGCCTCCGGGTCCCTGCCGCTCCTCATTATGAGGCGCTGGAAGTCCTCCGGGGATCTTAACGTTATCCCCCTCCTCGCCAGGTACTCCCTGAAGGTGGAGGTGTTCCTCCGATACTCCTCTTCCTCCTCCGGGGTGAGATCCACGTAAACCTTCTCTATGCTGAAGGGGGCGAGGTGGTCCCCAGCCATCTCCCCGACCCTCCTCTCATAGACCTTTCCCCCAACCAGACGCGGCAGCTCCCTGTGGAGCCCATCCTCCCGCTCGTAGGTCGCAGTCAATCCGAGTCGGTGGGGGGAGGCGAAGAGCTCGGCTATCTGGGAGTAGCCCGGCGAGGGCAGATGGTGAACCTCGTCAAATATGAGCAGGGGAAAGAGGTTCCCCAGCTCCTCGGCCCGCAGGTAGGCGGAGTCGTATGTCGCCACGGTCAGGGGGGCGATCCTGTTCTCACCGCCGCCGTACTCGCCCACATCGATTGAGAAGGAGGACGCGAGCCTCCTCCGCCACTGATCCATGAGATCGATGGTGGGAACCACTATGAGGGCGGGCTGGTTAACCTCCTCGATCGCTAGCATCCCGACATGGGTCTTCCCAGATCCGGTGGGCATGACCACTATCCCTCTCCTTCCTGCCTGTTCCCATGCGTCGAGCGCCTCGATCTGGTAACCTCTCGGGATAATATTGGCCCTGAGGAACGTGCATGGCGGCGGATCCATTACCTCGTCCTTGAACTGGATCGCGCTCACCTTAAGGTAGTCCAGGGCTTCGAGGTAGTAGAGACCAAGGGTCTTGTATGACCCGAGGGATCGATCCCAGACGGAGTGGGGGAGGTGGACGTCCCCGCTTAGCACTGTCCCCCTGTGGTACCTGAGGGTAAGCATTTTGGGAGATGCTCCACTGTTATTGAACGGCACACGGTCTTTAAGTTTTATTGCGTTTGGCAAGTTTTACCGGTATTAATACAACCAGAGCAGCCACGAGCGTCAGGATTGGCGCTATCATGAAGGCGTTCTGGTAGAGCCCGGTGACCTGGACGACTATACCCAATATGACAGGTCCGCTCAGGTTCCCGACGTCAAAGCCCATCAGATACACGCTGGCGAGGAAGCCCCTATTGCTGGGCGGGGACCTCGCCAAAGCGAGCGTCTGAGAGCCAGGAAGGAATATGCCGACGCCGAGCCCGAAGATGACCGACGCCACGTAGAGATACGGCGGAACCTGAATCATGTATACGGCAATGAAGGATACGGAGATGATCAATAGTCCAACGAAGGTCATGGTCTCGGGGTACCGGTCCGAGGCCCTGCCCGCCAATACCCTCAGCGCTAGGCTGGAGAGGGCCTGAATGCTAACGAAGAGGCCTATCTCGAGGTCGCCGTAGCCCAGCAGCTTCAGGTAGGCGGAGAGGAACGTCAGAAGGCCCATCCATGCCATGGCATAGATAATCATGCTGATGAGGGCAAGGAGAAAGTGCCTCTCCCTGAAGCCCTTGAAGGAGATGCCGGTGGTTGGCGGGTGCCTCTCAGCCCCCTTGAAAACGACGAGAGGGATTACCATGAGCAGCAAGACGGAGGTTATGCCGAAGGTCACCACGTAACCGAAGATCTCGGACAGGAAGCCACCGAGGGAGGGTCCGACGGTGAAGCCGATCCCGGTCATCATGGCACGCCATCCAAGTGCCTCGCCAATCTTGCCCTCTGGGGCGTGGTCCACCGCGCTTGCCATCGAGGAGGGTACGAATGAGGCGACGGCAAAGCCCTCTATTAGCCTTGCAACCATTATTGTGTATATGTCGCGCGAGAGGAAGAGGATGGCGTAGGCGATCGAGCCAAAGATCAGACCCATCATCATGAGGCGTGAGCGGGATCGCCTGTCGCTCAGCACCCCGAACAGGGGCCGGAAGAATATGGCTGTGATGGATATGCTCGAGACCGCGAGACCTATCATGAATGGCGATGCCCCGATGACGAGCGCGTATCTAGGTATGAGCGGCACCACAACCTGGATGAGCATGAAGAAGAAGAGCGCAGCCAGGTTCAGCCGCCACTGGGGGGATATCATATCGGGCACCGTTTAACGTTTAGAGATTTTGTTGCTCACAGATATATGGGTAGGGGCTGGACCTCTCGGCGCAGCACAGTGACTTTTATATGCTAATTAGACCCCAGTTTCTAATGCATCCTCTGGAGGGGGATTATGGGGAATTCACTGGATGACCTATTCAAGAGGGTACTGACCGCGAGGATCTTCGTGAATAGGGATATCCTCAGGCCGGACTATGTACCGGACGACCTGCCGCACAGGCAGTCCCAGATACTCAGGCTAGCGGAGATACTCGCCCCCGTGCTCCAGGGATCGAGGCCCTCCAACATATTCATATACGGCGTACCTGGGACCGGAAAGACGGCCGTCACCAAACACATCCTGAAGAAGATCGGTTCTGAGGGCAGGAACGTGGGGGTTTCCCTGAACATTGCATTCATCAACTGCAAGCACGATGACACGAACTACAGGGTCCTTGCAGACCTCTGCGAGGCTGTAGGGGAGAGGATCCCCTTCACGGGGCTCTCCACCTCTGAGGTGCTCAAGAGGTTCATAAACCTTGCAGACGCCTCTAACAGATCCATGTTCGTGGTGCTGGACGAGGTAGATTCGCTGGTGAAGAAGACCGGCGACAAGGTCCTGTACGACCTCACGAGGATAAACAACCAGCTCTCCAGGGCGAAGGTGTCGATAATAGGGATAACCAACGACCTTAAGTTCACGGAGTACCTGGACCCGAGGGTCAGGAGCAGCCTCGGAGAGGAGGAGCTCGTCTTCCCGCCGTACAACGCCTCCGAGCTGGAGGACATCCTGAAGAAGAGGTCTGAGGGGGCCTTCCACGGGGGGGTTCTTGGCGGCGAGGTGATAAAGCTCTGCGCCGCCCTTGCTGCTAAGGAGCACGGCGATGCCCGCAGGGCTCTGGACCTGCTGAGGGTGGCAGGCGAGGTTGCTGAGAGGGGCGGAGACATCAAGGTAACCGAGGAGCATGTCAGGAAGGCACAGAGGGAGGTGGAGAAGGACAGGGTTGTGGAGGTCATTAGAACAATGCCCCTCCACTCCAAGCTCCTGATTTTGAGCCTACACCTCCTTGAGAGGCGGAAGGGAGGGGGCGGGATAACGGGAGAGGTCTACGAGGTCTACACAAGCGTTACGAAGAGGTTCGGGGTCGAGGCCCTTACCCAGAGGCGGGTGAGCGACCTCATCAACGAGCTGGACATGCTGGGGATAGCCAACGCGAGGGTGGTGAGCAAGGGCAGGTACGGGCGGACAAAGATCGTGAGGCTCAGTATATCGGACAGGAACCTTAGGGATGCATTCCAAGAGGATCCGAGGATGGTCGCCTATTTGGGTAAGTGAGGGGGATGGCCGGTCGTAGAGTGTTGGCGGTGGAGGGGGGGAGCTTCTCCAAGGGCACCGACAGGACCGCGCCGGCAGCTTTCCTTTTGACGGAGGGCATCCAGCCGAGGAGGCTGATTATAAAGAGGGTTGAGGTGGACGGGCTCGACGCCACGGAGAGGCTTATGGAGACCGTCGAGGAGTTGGACCGCGAGGTCGACATTGTCATGTCGAACAGCATACCCATAGCGGGCTTCAATCTCTTGGATCCGAGGAGGGTACTTGATAGGTTCGGGATTCCCTCCATCTTCGTCCTGGGGGAGAGGCCAGATCAGGAGGCAGTAAGGG
>Ga0194111_10002419_pt1 | contig 22729 bp, 13 predicted proteins | sample TA2KigC300mmetaG_FD_146194 | JGI IMG/M metagenome (GOLD analysis project Ga0194111, IMG submission 146194) | Freshwater microbial communities from Lake Tanganyika, Tanzania - TA2015033 Kigoma Deep Cast 300m | ecosystem: Environmental > Aquatic > Freshwater > Lake | place: Tanzania: Lake... | reverse complement strand
GGTCGTCACGCTACGGGGCGCTGGTGGATCAGGTGAGCGACCACGCCCGGGAGACGCTGGTCATCGCCGCCCTGGCCTCTACCGGCGGGCTGTCGGCCGTTCTGGCCACGCTGTACGCCTTCGTCTATGTGGCTTTCAACTTCATTCTGTTCCTGTGCAACTACTTCCGTGTCCCTGTGCAGGTGGCGCTGAAGACTTACCTGTTCACCTACCCGGCCATCTTCTGCTACCTCTGGTTGGGCTGGAACTGGCTGAACATCGGCGTGGGGATTTCCGTGGCCTTGATGAGCGTGGTCATCGTCCTGGGGCTGTGGCGCTTGCGGAAGGTGGTGTGGTAACTGGCATCCTGACGAAATCTGTCTAACCCGTTTGTCAAATGATGGTGGCCTTTATTCCGCGTTGCAAAAAACTCTTTACATAGACGGGGCTTTGTGATATAATATAATCAGCCCGCAAGGCGGACTGCTCTGAGGCATAACCAGGGCGGTGTGGTTCTCCGTTACATCTCCTCCTACTTCCCCAGCCGGCCTGGTGTCTGTGCACCTGGAGCCGGCTTTTTTCTTTCGGTAGCATTAACATTATTCACACAAACCAGCGCGGAAAGGACAGGATGATGACAGACACACAGGATTTGCCGAAAGTGGTCGTCGTCACGGGAGACGTGACGATGGATTGGAATCTAGCCCGCTTTCGCAGCCCCAGAGGCGATTTGGCTGTGCGCACATGGTGGAATGATGACTGTACGAGAGCTTATTGGCAACGTGGCGGTGCGGCGCTCCTGGCCGACCTGATCACTGCTGTTGCTAAGCCACCTGATTATGTTGTCCGGCAGATGGCTGCCCCTCAGGAGCCTGTTCCTCCTGAAGACGACGACTACCATCACTCCTTTTCGTTGTGGTCGAATGACCATGACCAGACAAAGGCCTGGCGCGTGAAGGACTTCTTGGGTCTGGATCGCAGCCCAGTAGAACAGGCAGCGCAGTGGCGAATGGTGCAGGAAGACCCCGCTCAGCCTCTCCTGGTTGTATTAGACGACGCCGACCTGGGCTTCCGCAACCAGCCACAACTTTGGCCACGTGCGGTTACTGAGAGCAGATGCCAAGCCTGGATTCTGGTCAAGATGGCGCGTCCTGTCGCTCAGGGTCCACTCTGGGAGCATATGCACAGGAATTGCGCCCAGCGCCTCATCATGGTCACGACCGTCAATGACCTGCGTCTGACGCAGGTGCAGGTGAGCCGAGAACTGTCGTGGGAACGGACCGCCCAAGACCTGTTCTGGGAGCTGGCCAACAACCCGCAAGTTAACGGCCTAGCCGACTGCGCCCACGTGGTCGTCTCCTTCGACACAGACGGTGCACTGCTCCTCTCGCGCCGGCAGGATGGCCAGTTGGAATGCACTCTATTTTTCGACCCCAAAACAATCGAAGGCGCCTGGAAGCTGAAGTATCCAGGGCAGATGATCGGCTACACCTCCTGTCTCACAGCCGGGATTGCGCGGCAGATCATGCGCCATCCGACCCAGCCAGACCTGCCGCAAGGCATTCAGAGTGGTGTGGCGGCGATGCGCCTCCTCCACCAAAACGGCTACCTGGGGCCAAATCCCACAGCAGTCCCTTGCCGGCTGGCGTTCCCCATTGATCGGATAGCCGAGAGGCTGTTAGAAGAAGCGAAGCCACCGCTGACGCCCGCCAAGGTGCAGGACCCAGTACAGTTCCTGGCAGAAGAAAGAGTGCAGGGCAAGGCAGCGGCGCAATTTTGGACCATTCTCCAGGACCGCTACTCAGGCAGCCTGGAAGAGGTGGCCCGGAAGATTGTTGAGGATGGAGTAGATGTAACCCTGAAGAATGTACCGCTCGGTCAGTTTGGCAAGCTGCTCACCGTAGACCGGCGCGAGATCGAGAGTTACCGCAGCATTCGCGCCGTGCTCGCCGAATACTGCAGCCGCCCCCATAAGCGTCCCATCTCTATTGCCGTCTTTGGGCCTCCTGGCTCAGGTAAATCCTTTGGCGTGGAGCAGGTGGCCAAGTCCATCAAGCCCGACACCCCAGATGCCATTGAGGTGCGAACCTTTAACCTCTCCCAGTTTCGTGAAGCTGATGCACTCATCGGCGCACTGCACCAAGTCAGGGACATCGGCCTCTCAGGAAAGATGCCCCTGGTGTTCTGGGACGAATTTGATAGCCCGCAGGGTGGACAAGAACTGGGCTGGCTGCGCTACTTCCTGTCACCTATGCAGGATGGGTCTTTCCAAGAAGGGCAGATTACCCATCCTATCGGGCAGGCCATCTTTGTGTTTGCTGGGGGCACGTCCCTCAGGATGGAGGACTTTGTGCGGGTGGCGATGGACGAGAAGATGAAAAACGCCAAGGGGCCAGACTTTGTGAGCCGTCTGAAGGGTTACGTCAACATCATGGGCCCCGACCCCATGGATGTTAAATACCCCGCAGGTGACCCATACTTTCTGATCCGCCGTGCGATTTTGCTTCGCAACCTGTTTGAACGCAGCGCCAGCCACCTGTTTGCGGAAGCGGACGGTAAGGGTAAACTTAGCCTTGACCCTGGTGTCCTGCGTGCCTTTCTGCGTGTCAGCAGGTACAAACACGGCGTGCGCTCCTTGGAGTCCATCATCGCCATAAGTATGTTGACAGGCAAAAGCCGCTTCGAGCGTTCCTGCCTACCCCCAGAGGCGCAGCTTAACCTGCACGTCAACGGGCTCGAGTTCCTGGCGCTTGTGCAGCAACCAGAGTTGAAGGGTGATCTGCTCAAGAAGCTGGCTGCCGCTGTGCACGAGGTCTACCGCGAGAGTCAGGAAGGTATGCCGCAGCCGCCTGAGGCAGTTGGCGAGTCTTACGACCAACTATCCCCACACCTGCAACAGCAAAACCGCGACTTTGTCCGGGGCATCCACTTGAAGTTGTCGAGCCTTGGCTACGTCATGATTCCGGCACGCAGCAACATGCTGCCATTTACCTTCCCAAGAGCGGACCTGGAAACATTGGCCGAAATGGAGCATGATCGCTGGCTACGCGAAAAGGTCGCCGCAGGCTGGCGCTATGGCCCTAAGCGTGACGAGGCGCAGAAAACCAACCCGGACATGCTACCCTGGCAGAAAATATCTGATCAGGAACGCGCCCAACTCGATCCCGCCATGGCCGCCACCATTGGCACTGAGGCACTAACCGAGGAAGTGAAAGAGAAAAGGAATCGTGCCCTGATACGTGGGATTCCTAAGATTCTGGCCAAGGCTGGCTATACCGTGGTGAAGCTACAGACAGAAGATAGGACGGCATCATGACCAGCCCCAGGGTGACGAAAAGCCAGGTGCGCATTGGCGTAACCGGGCATCGCTTCCTGGCCGATATGGACAGAGTTGTGGCAGGTGTGGACAAGGCACTGCACCGCGTGGAGCAAGCTTTCCCAGGTCGGAAGTTGACCGTCATATCTCCGCTGGCGGAGGGAGCCGACCGTCTGGTGGCGGAGCGGGTGCTGGCACGCCCGCTGGCGCGATTGATTGCCGTCCTGCCGCTGCCGCAGTCCGACTACATGCAAGACTTTCGGACGGCTGAGTCCCGGACTGCCTTCCTGCGCCTCCTCAACCAGGCGGAGCGGGTGCTCGAGCTACCACCGCGCCAGACGCGTGAAGAAGCTTACGAGGCCGTGGGGCACTACGTTCTCAACCATTGCCAATTACTCATCGCCATCTGGGATGGCCGGGAGGCGCAAGGCCAGGGTGGCACGGCCGAGATCGTGGCCGAGGCCCGCCGGCGTGGTCTGCCCCTGGCCTGGATCCACGCCGGCAACCGCAAGCCGGGCACCGAGGAGCCGACTACGCTGAGAGAGGAGCAGGGGAAGGTGACCTTGGAACGCTTTCCTGGTCGGTGCGCAGAGGAAGGGCAGGAAAGTGCATGAGCAGGCTATCTTCGGTATGGCGCGACTTACGCATCGTGCGCAGGGCGGTGTGGGTGAATTTGGCTCTCTTTGCTGGCTTGGTGCTGGGCGCAGCGGCCTTGATGCAGGCGTCCGCTTCCTACCCGGGGGCCAGTTTCCTCGACTTGCTGGTGAACGCCTTCCACATGGCCCTTCTGGAGCGGGTGGCAGAGCCAGGAGCAGGGCTGGTGCCGGACCTGCTCACCTTCGCCTTGCCTGTGTTGACGGTGATTATTGTCGGTGAAGGGGCGCTGCGTGTGCTCACAGTGTACTTGCGGCGGCGCGAGCGCCGGGAGGAGTGGGATCTCTTGGTGGCACAAACATTCTCCAAACATACGCTGATCTGCGGCGTGGGCGAACTGGGCCGCGCTGTGTTCCAGCGGCTGATCGCCGCGAATCCCAACACACAGGTAGTGCTGGTGGATACCCGCCCAGGCATCCTGGCCGAACTGGGCCTGGATAGCCCCAACGTCTGCCATGTGCAGGCGGACATGACCACTCAGGCCGCTTTGGAAGCAGCCTACTGCCAGGAAGCCAGCCTGATCATCCTGGCCTCGGGCAATGACGCCCACAACCTGGAGGCGGGCTTCAAGGCGCTACGGCTCAACCCCAAGGCCGAGATTTGGATTCGCCTCTACCGCAGCGGTCTGGCTTCCCTGATGGACTTGTCCACCAAGCCTAACGTGCACTTCTTCTGCCCTTACGAGCGGGCGGCGGAGGCGCTGGTGGCGCACATCCAGGGAACGGGCGGTGAGCGGCGGTAGAATATTGCGCCTCCTCGGCGGCCGGGAAAGAAGAACCCTGTGGAATATAGAGCCAGGCAGCCTCACGGCCACATCATTGGCAGCGATCCATACTTCACGCTGCTGGCTGATGCCGATGGCGTGGGATTTGTCCACTGCGGCGATGGTGTTCTGGTCGTGCCATTGACAGGCGATGGCCAGGTGCTAATGGCCCTGGAACGCTCACCGGCCTTTGCTGGCGAGGTGCTGGTCTTAGTTGGCGGTGAGGTGGTGCCCGGCGAGCCGTTGGAGGAGACGGCTAACCGTGAATTGCAGGAGGAAATGGGCTGGTGTGCCGAACGTATCCAGTTTCTGGCAGAGCTCCACCCGTTCAAGTACCTGACCTCACAGCAGTTTGTCTTTTTGGCTCGTGATCTGCTGCCCAGCAAGTTAGAAGGCGATGAGAAGTATCCTGTGGGGACGCGGAAGGTACCATTAGACAGGTTCATTGATCTATGTGCCAGTGGTGAGTTGCATGACGCCGCGGCTATCGCCGCGCTGTGCCTGGCCCAAGACTTTTTGCAGAAGGAGTCGAAGTAAGCGACAGCCGACAGCGCCAAGAACATGGCGTCATCCAGTTCGATTGGGACGCAGCGTCTTTTGAGTTCACGTTGGATGAAGTCGAGTTGATGGCCCGGATGGAGCATGAACGTTGGTGTGAGGAACTTCGCCTCGACGGTTGGACATATGCGGCAGTGCCTAAATACCCGGCTGCGAAGACTAATCCCGATCTGGTTGCGTGGGAGGTGCTGCCTGATCTCGAGAAGGAAAAGAATCGCATCACCGTACGAGAGCTACCGGGCTTTCTTGCTCGAGCAGGATTCCAGGCATATCGTTTGAGGGAGGGATAATCTATGAGTGATGCTCGGGATATTTTCATCAGTCATGTCGCAGAAGACAGCGAGATAGCAGTTGAAATTGCACAGGGCCTGGAACAAGCAGGACACACAACCTGGTACTACGAGCGCGACGCCCTGCCGGGTCAGGGGCACGTGGGACAAGAACGTAGGGCCATCGAAGCAGCCAGAGTCATCGTCCTCATTATCTCTGACAACGCAATCAGCAAATCCCAGCGTTCAAAAGAAGTGGACATCGAGGTCGGGCTGGCGCACCGGCGCAGCCTGCCCTTTATCCCTCTGCTCCAGGGCATCGAGTGGCCCGAGTTCCAGGAGCGCCAGCCCGACTGGGCCATGCTCCTCGGCAGCACGGTGGGCATCAGCGTGCCGCCCCAGGGCGTGTCCATCGTTCTGCCGCGCATCGTCCTGGGCCTCGAGGGCCTAGGCATTCGGCCTCACACTCAGGCCGGCCTGTCTAAGATTCTGAACGACTATCCCCTTCCCCTGGCTGCTACGTATGCCCGCAAGATGACCGGCGCCGTGACGCAGGCCCAGGCGTTCCAGGTTCACGCCGGTTTGGGCGACATGGCGCAGGCCTTGATCAAATTCCTGACGCTGCTCGTGCTCGCCCAGTACCGGGAGGACAGCAAAACACTGGGACGGGAGGATCAGGACGTCGAGCGCGAACTGCAGAGTCTGGAGGAGCCGTTGCTGGACCCGTGGGTCTCGCTGCTCCATGCCGTGCTGAGCCTGTATACAGGTGCCTTCGACCCCCTGTTGCGCGACCTGCACACCTTCTACTACGGCAAGACCCACCGCAGCAACCCGGTCGCCGATGCCGCCATGCGCATCCAGGCCTGGCTGCGTCTCCCGTCCTGGCGCCGCCCGCCGGTCATTTATCGCGATTTCTTTGAGCTGCTCCTGCTGTATCACAACTCGCCCGAGGGCTGGTCGACCCAGCGTGCCGTGCTGGCCGACTACGGGCAGTACCAGGAACGCATGGACACGCTACGCCCGGCTCTGGAACAGGCTCTAGTCGACCTGGAGTTCCTGGCGGAATACAAGTTGATCTACGTCCAGGACGACGGCGCGCCGCCTTACCGGCTGGTGGAGGCGACCGGTCGCGATCTGATTCTCTCCTCCCAACCGCTGGCCCCTGCCGCAACTGTCCGGCCGGAGCACCTCTACTTCTGCCGTCCGGGTGCCGCCGGCCTTGAGCCTCTGCTGGACCTCCATCCCCTGCTGATCTGCAGTAGGTGTCCCGTTTGTCAAGAACGCGAGTTGTTCTTCTTCCACCCGGGTCAAAGGCGGCAGGTGGACTATGTCAGCTACAGCAGCGGCCACAGCCTGGCTGAGGAGCACATGGCGCACGTGCAGCCGTACCTCAGGGCCTTCTTATCCTTGAAAGAGTGGCGGTCATTCCATACCGATAAAGCCACGGAGCGGCTGAGAGAGGTCTACATCAATGCGCTCCGTGAGGTGCTGGAAGACCGAAAGATCGACCCCGGGGAGCGGCAGAAACTGGATTTCCTGGCGAAGATGCTGGGCCTGACGGTGGATCAGGCAGCCAGGTTGGAGGAAGAGGTGCGCCGGGCGCTGCCACCAGAAGGACCTGAGATAAAGGAGGAAGCCCCACCGCCAGAGGGCGAGAGGTTCCAGCAGGCCGTCTTCCCCGGCGTGTCTGTGCAGAAAGCGGCGAAACCAGGCGAAGAGGAGATTGCGCCGGCCCCAGTGGAGGGGGTGGCAGCGGCCCCTGTTGGTGGGGCAAAGGAACCCGGGATTGAGGCGGAGGTGCCAGGGGGACAGCCTGCAGCTGGGCCCGCAGGCACGGGCGACCAGGGACCGGCCGAACTGCCTCAGAAGTATCTGGTCTGTTGTTGGCAGCGGCCTCGGCCGGCTCCTGTGCATCAGGTGGCCTTGTTCGGCATGCCGCCGGCCGCCTTTGCCGCCGACGAGACGGGCGAGGTCCTAATCTATAGCACAGAGGGGCGCATGCTGGTTCGCGACCACATCGAGGGCCGGCTGTACCGGGTCGTCGCCCTGGCGGACAGGATCGTCGCCGGAAGCTGGGGAGGAAGCTTATGCTGCTTTGACCAAAACGGGCTCCTGTGGCACAAGAATCTCAAGAGCCCGGTCTCGGCCCTGGCTGGCGCAGGTGGACAAGTCGTCGCCGGCACCTGGGATGGGCGGCTCGTCGCCTTTGAGGAGGCGACAGGGCACAAACGGTGGCAGAAAGACCTGGCTGACGGCATCTCGACGGTGTCTATCGCTTCAGGCGGAAGGCGAGTGGTGGCCGGTACCTACGCCGGACATTTGGTCATCCTGGATTCTGCGGGTGACAAGGTCTGGTTGCAGGACAGGCAGTCCGCCCTGGCCGCGGCGCTGTTCGATCGGGAGGCTCAGGAGGTCGTGGTCGTCACGCGCAACCACATCTGCTGTATCCAGGTCGAGGACCAGGCTGTTGTGTGGGAGCAGGCAATCGGGCACGCGCCGATTGATATGGGCATGTCGGGTAACAACCGGCTGCTGGCCGTGGGGGTCAAGAGCGGGCAGATCTTTCTGTTCAACGTCAACGGGGCTATCAGCCTGCGGAATGCTGAGCACCGGCTGGAGGCCCTGGTCCAGGTCCTGATCCCGCCGCTCGCGCCAGATGGCCCCTTGACCCTGGTGCTGTCCCGGCGCGATGGTCTCTTTGCCCTGGACAACCGCACGCAGGCCATGACCCAGGAGACGGAGGCGCCGGGCAATCGGAGTGCTGTGTCCTTCGACGGGCGCTACGTCTTGGTGGGCGGGGACACCGGAGTCGCGCTGTACCGCCTGGCCAAACCGGCCCTGCGCGCCACCCTCGCTCCCAAGGGCAAGTTGGTCCAAGGGCGCAAGACGCCGCTCAAGATCACTTTACAGAACATGGGGGAGCGGCTGGCTCGGCAGATTGAGGTCAGGCTGGAGGGGCCGGTGACGTGCATGCCCCTGCAGTTGCCCAGCGAACTCCCTGCGCAGTGGCCCAGCGAGCTCCCTGCCGGCAAGACCGCCGAGTCGGACAACCAGTTGGTGTGTCCAGAGATGGACGGGACGCTGCCGGTGACGGTAAGGCTCCGGTATCATGATGACCTGGGGCTCCAGTACGAGACGGAGCAGGTACAGATGCTGGATGCACAGGCCGGCGCGTGACGGGGAAAGGAGTGAATGAAGATGGAAAAGTGCGAAAAGTGCGGGCAGCCGCTGCCGCCCGATGCCCTGCTCTGCGACAAGTGTGGTGCCGTCGTCGGAACTGGCATCCCGCGGCCGGACTTCGCGGCGCCAATCCGCGATGTCTCCCTGCCCGATTTCGACCTGCCGCAACTTGACTTCACCCGGCCGGGGGCCGGGTTGGGTGAGTTCGCCCTGCCTCGCGAGCCGTTAGCCCCACTGCCGGGTCTGGGGAGGTTGGACCTAGGGCAGCTAAAGCTCGATTTCACCGGCGGGCGTCTGGCTCGGGGGCGCGAGTATCGGGCGGTGTTGGTCATCGGCCGAACGGCCGAGGGCGAATCGTTGCTGGGCCTGCCCTTCAGCCTCTTTGAGCTACCCGACGGTCGCCTATACGTCATTGATTTTGTTGATACCAGCGGCCGGGCGCGGGTGCAGTTCTTTGACCCGGCCGGAAGCCTGGTGCGTGTGATTCGCCACTTCGAGGTGGGGGCGGGGCGCGAGGCACTGGACACGCCGGTGGGCATCGCCGCTGACGTCCATGGGAATTTCTACATCCCGGACATGGGGGCCTGTTGCATCAAAAAGTACACACCAGATGGCGAACTGCTCGTCGCGTATGGTCAGGAAGGCGTTGCTGAGAACGAACTGAACGCACCGCAGGACGTCGACCTGGACGACGCTGGGAACTTGTACATCGCCGACACCGACAACAATCGTATCTTGAAGTGGAGCCCCGAGGGCCGCTGCCTGCTGGTTCTGGGCATCAACCAGCCCGAGAAGAATGACCCCGACTGGCTCATGGCTGGCGAGAAGCCCGGCGAATTCGACGGGCCAAAGGGAGTGACGGTCGACGCGGCGGGCAACATCCTGGTGGTGGATACGAACAACCATCGTGTCCAGAAGTTCAGCCCGACCGGTGAGTGCCTGTTCGTGTTTGGGGAAGAAGGGGAGGACGCAGGTGAGTTCTCGTACCCCAACGACATTCAGGTTGACAGCGAGGGGAACATCTACGTTTCGGACCTGGACGGCGGCCGCATCCAGAAGTTCGACGCCGACGGCCACTTTGTCTACCAGATCATCCTGCCCAGTGATGCGGGCTGGGCCGGCGACTTCGAGGTGGGGCGCGAGGGACACCTCCTCGTCGCCCTGCGCAAGAACCAAATCGTTCTGAAGCTGGAAGTGGCTTGATAAGTGCTTCTGCGAGAGCGTTGCTGATCTAAGCTACGTTCGAGGAGGCATCAGGAGCTGACTATGACGACCGGAACAGAGCGGCGAGAATGGGTGGTCGAGGAATACAAGCGACTGCTCCAGCGGGTCAAGACCGATGGCGCCAACGCTTTTGGCCGGCTGAAGCTTGCTGAGGACCTGTATGATCTATCGCAGAAGAGCGTGTCATGGCCTGGTTTGCGTCTGCAGATCCTCCAGCAGGCGGCGTGTCTTGACCCTCACACAGCGGAGTACGGCCAAGCGTTGGCCAGTGCGCTCAAACAGTTTCATGGGGAACTGAGGGCTCGGGTCGAGGCAACACGAGATACCCCCCGAGAGCGTCTAGCCCTGGCGGCTGAGTTGTTCTCGATTGCGCGAAGCGAGATATCTGACCGTCAGGTGTACCTGGATCTCCTGCAAGCGGCGGTGCAACTGGATCCGTTCAGCACCCGCTACCGACTGAAGCTGGCCCAGGCGGAGCAGGAGGCCGGCTTAGTGAACCAGGCTATCGCCGAATACCGCCGAGCGCTAGAGTTCTGGCCTGACTCGCAGCAAGTCAATCTTCTGCTGGGCGAGGCGCTGCTGGATGTAGGGAATGTCGAAGAAGCCCGAACCTGCTTGGACAAGGCAGTAAAAGGCGAAGGACCGCTCGGGCTACGGGCCGCGTATGGCAAAGTCGAGTGTGCGCTGCGCGAAGCGAAGGGGGAGAAGGACTGGCCAGGCGTGCTGGACATGCTGGCGGAACTGCCACCTCCAGGCTCAGATGGGGCAGTTCGCGGCGTCTTTCTGGAAAAGTGCCTGAAGGCCGTGGTCGAGTGCGACGACCCCGCGCTGCGGGACAAGTTCGTGGCCCTGGCCCGAGAGCGAGGGGGCACGGATGGCGGCCAGCACCCGGCCTTGGGCCTCGTCGAAAGAGCAGCCCAGTTTGCCTCGGAGCCCGGCTTTGCGCCCGGCTCGCTGGTCGGAGATGGTCACGCCCAGCTCGGCGGCCTGCTCCAGGCCTACCTGCTGGCCCGCAAAAAGCCGGTGAGCACCGCTGAAATGATGGAGGAGTGGCTCAATGCTCTGAACGCCTGGCGTCAGTCGGTGGAAAAGCTGGGTGACCAGTGGCCGGAACTGCGCCAGGGCTACCTGCACGTCCTGGACGAGTGGGCCACGCAGGCCTACAAGAATAAGTCCTTTGGGCTGGCGGGCACTCTCTGGCAGGAGGCGGCGCGGATCGTTCCCTACAACCCTGCGGTGCTGCAGAACCTGGCGCTGGTCTACACCTGCCTGGGGGACGAAGAGGGCTACCGATGGTATTGGGACGCCTTCACCAGGGCCTGGACCCTGCACGGCGAGATGATGCCCCAGGCCGAGGGCTATCGCCGACCCCTGTTGCAGAAGCACCAGGCCTTTGCTGACGGAGCCCGGAAGAAACTCAACGCGCTCCAGGACCCCCGGGAAGCGCTGGCCCTGGGGGCCACCTGGGTCCAGGAGGCGATCTCCTACCTGACTCTACAGCAGCTTGGATTCCGCAACCCCTGCTTCCGGCTGGGGGTGATGGCTGAGGATTGGAGTGACGAGGCGGGGTGCAAGGCGGCGGTGGAGGCCGGACACCAGAGCATCCATACCTGGCTTTCCCTGATGGCCGCCTGGCAGCAACTCCACGACGAGGCCCGGCTCGACCAGTGGCGGGAGCAGCAGCTGGAGGACGCACACCGCGCTGCAGCCAGGGGCGGCGAGGCACGCTACCGGTGCTACGACGAGGAGATCAAGGAATTCCGCCGCCACCGCGAGCAGGTAATCGGCCATTTCCTGCCGCTGCTGTTCAACGTCCTGATGCCGGCTGCTGAAAGAATCGACTTTGACGACGAGGCGGCCCGGGCGCAGTATGCGTCGCTGGCGCAAGGGCTGCTGAGCTTCCCGCACCTGCTACTCAAGCGAGGCCTGGTCCAGGTGTTCGAGCAGCAGCGGGAGACGGCTCCGGACCGGCGCAGCCGCCAGGCGATGTCCGGCATCATCGAGGCGGTGGAGAAAGACCCGGAGGGCCTGGTGCGCAACTATGCCGTGGGCCCCTGGCTGAAACGCGCTCAGGAACTGATGGAGCAGCGCAAGTTCCAGCCGGCAGCAGCTCTGCTGGAGGAGATGCTGCGGATGGCGCCCGACTCGGCAGTGGGTATGTTCCTGCTGGCCCAGTGCCAGGCGGCCGAAGAACAGTTCGACCAGGCCTACGCGGTCTTGCAGAAGGCAACCGCGGTCTGTCGGGATAAGGATCTGCTGCAGCACATCGAGAAGCTGGCCGAGAACATAGACGTCGCCCGAGTGAACAAGCGCCTGGAGAAGGTCCAGCAGTACCTCAAGCAGGAAAACGGCCAGGCCGCTGTGCGCGAATGCCAGGCTGCGCTGAAAGAGTACCCGGAACATCCCTACGTCCTGTTTGTCCTGGGCCAGTCGTACCTGGCCGATGCCGACGCCCTGGAGGCCCGCGAGACGCTGGAGCGGGCCCAGCGCTTCTGCCAGAAGGACAGCGAGCTGTGGAAGGCGATTGACAACCTGTTGCAGCAGGTGAAGGACCATGGCCCCGAAATCATCCTCAGCCGGGCCGTGCCGCTGATGAAGGACCACAAGTGGGACGAAGCCTGGAGGTTCCTGGCCAACGGCCGCAAACTTAAGCCGCCGAGCGCCCGCGTGACCTTCTACGAGGCCATCTGCCTGGCTCAGTTGGGTGAGGTCAGCGAGGCAGAAAAGATGGCGCAGGCAGCATTGTCCCAACTCAAGTCCGGCGAAGCGGAGTTGCGCCAGGAGATCGAGGGCTTTATCCCGCAGATCCCACTGATCCGCATCCAGGAACAACTGGCCCGGGCCAAGACGGCCATGGAGAAGGAGCGCTGGTCCCAGGCGCTGCCCCACTTGGAAGAAGCGATCCGGCTGGCGCCGAAGACTGTGCTGCCCCAATTCTACCAGGCCATCTGCCATTTCAAGCTGGAGCAGTGGGACGAGGCCGAGAGCACCGCCAAGAAGGCGTTGCCGCTGTGCGGGAAGGGGGACGAGCAGATCCGGGAGCAGTTACAGCTCATGCTGGAGCAAATCTCCAAAGTGCGGGAGGCGGCGCTGCTGGGGCCCATCTTGGAGGCCCTCAAGCGCGAGGAATGGCGCTCTGGGCTGACGCAGGCGGACGAGTTCCTACGCACGCGCAATTCCAAGCATCCCATCGTTCTGTTCTACAAGGCGGTGTGCGAGTTCAAGCTAGATCAGCGGGGCGAGGCTAAGAGCACGGCGCAAAAAGCCCTGGAATATGCCACAGGCAGCGAGTACGACAGCGTGCGGCAGCAGCTCAACCAGATCATTGAGGCGGCTAGCATTCAGTCCACCCCAATGCGTCCCCTAAGGACACTGGCAGAAGCGACGCGGCTCGCTTCTTGGACCGAGGACATGAACGAGGCCGTGCAGGCCATGAACCGCCAAGAGTGGTTCGCGGCCATCCCGCACCTGAATAAGGTCCTAGAGCGGGATTCGACCGTGGCTCAGGCCTACTACTACCGGGCTCTGTGTAAGCACCAGGGTATGATGGAGTCTATCAACAAGGGAGACGGTCTGAAACGCGAAACGCTTCAGCTGATGATCATGTGGTTTCAGGGTGTGCGCAGCGACCTCGAAGAAGCGGAACATTACCGTTCCCACTTCGATCGCGACCTGGGATCGGCCATCTCGAAACTGCTCGAGGCGGTGGACAACGTGTTGGACCAACTACGCCGATTGTAGCGCGCCGGCTGTAGGGACAACGAAGGAGTAGCCCATGATTCTGCTTGAAGTCAGCGACGAAGCCCTGGTAAGCTTCTACGAGGTGCTGGGGCTGTCCCCGGCGGGCAGGGGGGAGCTGGATAAAGACACAGTCCGCAAGGCCGCCAAAGGTCTTAAGAAGATCTATCAGCGGGTGGCCAACGCCGGCGACGAAGAGGCCAATGAAAAGCTGGCCCTGATCAATCGGGCGGAGCTCACCCTGGGGGATTCGGAAAAGCGCCAGGAGCACGACAAGGAGTTGGAGAGCGGGCGTGGGGCAGCCCTGGAGATCATGCGGGTGCAGCGGATTGCCCCGCCCTTCTTCTGGGATCGCAACGTGCGCTTGCGCATTATCGAGCGGCTGATGCGGGAGGCGGGCCTGGTCCAGGCGATCCCGCTGGACCTCGAGGGCGCCAGGGCCTAGTAGTGCATCATGTCTAAAAGCAGCAGGAAACGCCAACGCAGCAAGGGGCGAACGCGGCGCGGACCGCCGCCGGCGCCGCCACCGCCAGCCGGGAAACGATCGAAACGATCGAAAGGAGACACCATGCCCGAGACACGAGACGCAGAGATCCACGAGACTCCGGAGGCTCCAGCCACCTCCGAGCCCGCTCTGGTGGCCGAGGGGCCACCGCCGGGCTTGGGGGACAAGATCGCCCAACTGGAGAAGGTGGTGCGGAGCGTGGGCCGCGACAGCCTGGCTCTCACCCGGGGCCAGCGGGAAGCCGAGGCTACGCTGCAGGCCATCCTGGCCCGCCTGGACGACCTGGAGTTGGCGACCAAGGGTATGTCCCAGACGGTGTGGCGCGCCACCCAGGAGAGCGTGGGCCAGCTCCAGAACGCCGAGGCGCACTTCGCCGGGGCTATCCGGGAGCTGGAGGCGCGCATCCGCAATGAGCTGCAGTGGCAATTGTACAAGAACGCGGCCCAGGCCATCCTGCCGGCGCTGGACGACATGGACCTGGTCATCGGCAACCAGCGGGCGCCGGCCAAGAAGGCGGCGGCCGGCCAGGCTTCGGCGCAGGACGACAGCCTGCTGGAGGCGATGATCCTGGTGCGCCGCAAGCTGGTCGAGGGCCTGAGGAGGCTGGGGCTGGAGGAGATTCCTCTCCAGGAGGGGGTCACGCCCTTTGACCCGGCCTGGCACGAGGCGGTGCAAGCGGACATCCCGGCCGAGTTCCTGGACGACGAGGGCGTCCCGGTGGGGACCATCTTCCGGGTACGGCGGGCAGGCTTTCAGCTCGATGGACGCATCTTCCGCGTCCCTCAGGTGCTGGTCAAGTCGTAGAATCACTTTCGAGGAGGGTATGATGGCAAAGATCATCGGCATTGACCTGGGCACGACCTATTCGGCCGTGGCCATCTGGGATGAGAAAAGGCAGGAGCCGGTCATCATCCCCAACCTGCGAGGCAACCGTACGACGCCGTCCATCGTCAGCGTCAACGAGGCGGGCGAGGCCATCGTCGGTGAGGAGGCCAGGCAGAACCTCCACCTGGCCCCCGAAAACACGGTCTCCGAGATCAAGCGGGAGATGGGCAATGACTTCAAGGTGAAGATGAGGGGTCAGGTGTACAACCCCCAGACCATCTCGGCCTTGATCCTGCAATACCTCAAGCGGTGCGCCGAGAACTACCTGGGTGAGCCGGTCCACGACGCCGTTATCACCGTTCCCGCCTATTTCACCGAGGTGCAGAAGAGCGCCACCCGTGACGCCGGGCGCATCGCCGGCCTCAACGTGCACCGCCTGATCAACGAGCCCACGGCAGCGGCCGTCACCTACGGCGTGACCAAGGCGGAGCCGGGCGAGGAGAAGGTCTACGCCGTGTACGATTTTGGAGGTGGTACCTTTGACGTCTCCATCATCGAGGTGACGTCCGACGACGTGACCATCGTCGGCACCGGGGGCGACATGCGCCTGGGCGGGCTGGACATGGACGAAGCGGTCATGAAGTGGGCGCTGCGCGAGATCGGGCAGAAGTACGGCGTGGCCCTCCGCGGTGACAAGGCGGCCAGACGCCGGCTCAAGGTGGAGGCCGAGGACATCAAGAAAACCCTGGTGGTGGCCGAGAATGCCACCCTGAACGTCCCCTACCTGACGTCTGTCAACGGCAAGCAGCTCAACGTCAGCCTGCCCATCTCACGCCAGCGCTTTGACATGCTGATCACTTCGTTGATCGAGCGCTCACTCGCGCGCCTGGAAGAGGCTGTGGCCAGCGCCAAGGAGCGCAATGACGTGGGCTGGGAGAAACTGGACGGTGTGCTGCTGGTCGGCGGGCCGACGCGCGTCCTCAAGATTCGAGACATGCTCCGCCAGAAGCTGGAGGAGCACCGCCCCGGGGAAGGACTGGCAATCCGGTCGGATCTGAACCCCGACGAGGTGGTGGCCATGGGCGCGGCCATTCTGGCTGCCCAGTTGAAGCCGATCGGCCACCCACCCGAAAAAGTAGAGGAGATGACGGCCGAGGAGGTGAAGGAGGTCCAGAAGGCGGCCGAGGGGGTGGCCGAGGCGCCCAAGATAGACATCTTTGATGTGACGGGCCACTCGCTGGGCATCGCCGTCGAGGGCTTCAAGTTCCAAGTCATCATCCCCAAGGAGAGCCCCATCCCGGTGACGATGGCCCAGGCCGGTTTCACCAACATGGCCGATATGACGACCCAGTTGAAGGTGGAGGTGTACCAGGGGGAAGAGCCGTTCGTGGCGGTCAACACTAAGATCGGTGAGGTGCTGATTGACGGCCTTCGGCCGCTGCCCCGCGGTCACCATCAACTGGAGGTAAAGTTCATCCTGGACGTCAGCGGCACCCTGTCCACGATCTGCACCGATCTGCTGACGGGCAAGACCTACGAAGGCAGCTTTGTCTTTGACGGCATCACGCGCATGAGCGAGGAGGAGATCCGGGCCAGGCGGGCGATGGTGCGGCAGATGGCTGGGGTTGGCCCAACACCAGCCGGGCCAGGGCCGGTACCACCCAGGCCGGGGGCAGTGCCACCTGGGCCCGCTCCGGCGGCGGCCATTCCAATGCTGGACCCGGCCCAGATCCCTGAGGAGTGGCGCCACTCCTGGTTGGAAGGCCAGGAGTGGCTGCCCAGGCTGGATCCGGGCAAGAAGAAGGCGCTGTTGACCGATGCGCTGGCCCGGTTCGCCCAGGCTGTGCTCAGCGGCAACGAGATGGAGATCGAAGACAAGGTATTCCTCCTCCAGGACGTGCTCATAGACGTCAAATTGTAGGTTAGCGGGGTGTCGCCGTCGAGACCGCCCGTGCAGGGGCAGGTTGGCGCGGGCGGTCTCGACGAACCGGCACGCGCGCAAGGCAGGTGATCAATGGCTGTCTGCACAATTGATGGATACCGGTATCGGGATCAACCGGTCGCTGAGGATATCGCCGGAACGTTGTATGCCGGGATGGATGTAACCGGGGAAAGGGCGGTCTACATCAAGCGGCTGCGCGGGGAGGGTGCGGTCGAGCGGGCCGGCGGCCTGGCCGCAACCCTGCAGCGGATCGCGGATCCGAACCTGGCGCCGTACCAGGAAGAGATCGTGGAGGGGCAGGCTCACTACACCGTGGTGGCCCGGCCGCGGGGTGAACTGCTGAACGATTGCCTGCCAGCCCTGCGGGTGGGTGGGATTTGGGGGCGCCACCAGTTGCTGAGTGCATTGGCCGACGTGTGCCAGGCTGTCGCGACGCTGCACCGCAACGGGCTGGTGCATGGCGGCATCAATCCGGCGACGATCGTCGTCGAGCAGGGAGAGCAACCAAAAGCGTGTCTTCTCTGCTTCGAGCCGTTTGTAGGGCGCTCAACGGGCTACTACCTGCGGGGCAACGGCGCGCTGGCTTTTGTGCCCCAGGAACAGCTCCGAGGTGGGGGAGGCCTGGCCTCCGACATCTACGCCCTGGGGATACTGCTGTATGCCGGCTTTGGCGCCCAATCGCCCTTTGACGGAGCGCCGCCGTATGCGCTGGCCGAGCAGGTAATCTGGGGCGACATGGCCCCTTTCCGGCCCTGCCTGGACGACCTGGAGAAGGCCGTCGGTGAGGCTATCACCGCCGACATCGAGACCGTCGGTGCCGTCGCGGCCAAGGCATTGCAGCGCGACCCGGCGGCGCGTTATACCACCGTCGCCCAGATGCAGCGGCCCCTCAAGCTCCTGGCCGAGCGCCTGTCGCCCATCAACCTGGGTCACCGCCTCGATCGCGAGGGCCAGCCGGGCCTGGCGGCGGTGGTCCTGGAGCAGGCGGCCGGGACGCCGGGCAACTTTGTCCGGGCCAAGCTGCTGCTGGGCCACATCTACGGTAAAGAGCTAGGCGACTACGAGGCATCGGTCCGCGCCTTCAAGCAGGTCCTCAAGCAGGACCCCAACCTGCAGGGGGCACGGCGCAGCCTGGCCGAGGTCTATGCCCTGCACGGCCGCTTCAGCCTGGCCAAGCGTGAGTTCGCCGCCATGCTGATGGAGACGCCCGAAGACATAGAACTAATGATGGCCTACGCCGTCGCCCTCCAGCAGAGCCGCCAGCCGCGCGAGGCGCTCAATGTCATGCGCCGTGTCCAGGAGGTCTCGCCTTACCACCTGCCTGCCTATCTGGCAGCCATGCAGGTGAGTGATGCCCAGGGCAATTACAAGGAAGCGGAAGCCGACTGCCTCCAGGCCCTGCACCGCATCGTAGAGGTAATCGGCAAGGGCAACCTGGATCCGAATCAGGTGGGTGAAGTCTACTATTGGCGGGGATTGCTGCATCACCGGATGGGTCGCTCGGAACACGCCATCCGGTGGCTGGGAAAGGCCCTGGAGCAGGCGCCATCACATCTTCAGAGCCATCTGCTGCTAGCTGAGCTGTATGCGCAAGCCGGCCAGATGTCCCAGTCGCTCCAGCATCTGATGAGCGGGTTGCACGTCGATCCGAGCCAGCAGGGGATTATGGAACTGATCAGCCGCATCTTTACCAGCCAGGCGCCGTGACGCCGCGGGCCATGTCGGACGCGGCGCCCGCGCCGCCGGATCGCCAGCCTGGGGGCCCGCGAGCACGCGGCGCGGCACGACAGAACGGAGGTCTGCTATGAGAAGGGTCGTCTTTTTGCTCGTCGCCCTGGGCATTGCCGTGGCTGCCTTTTTCGGGATTCGGGCAGCCCACGAGGTTTACGGATCTTGGTGGCTGACGCTCTATCTCACCGTTGCCGGAGCGATGTCCCTCATCTTTACCTCGATCCGGATCGCCTTGGGCGTACAAGGGATCAAGGACTTTTTCCGAGCGCTGTTCTCTGCCATGCTGGGACTGGTGGTGGTGACGCTGATCTACCAGCGCGTGACCACGCAATGGCTGTGGGCCTGTCTGGCCGGCCTGTTAGTGGTTGGGATCGTGGCCATGATCCGGCAGTGGGCCGTGCTGACCGCGCAGACCCGCATCACCCAGGCGGGTCAGTTACTGCGCGATGGCAAGCCCCAGGCGGCGCTCAAGATCGCCCAGGAGGTTCGCTCAGTCTTTGTCGGCAAGGGTAACCGTGAGGGGCAGGCACTGGCGGAATGGGTCATGGGGGTGGCCTATGCCCAGCTCAATGAGAACATCCGGGCGGCCCGGTACCTGAACAGCGCGCTGGCCCTCTACAAGGCTCTGAACAAGGAGGAGCAGGTTAAGCGGGTGGAGAACGAGCTGTCGGCCCTCCAGGCGCGGGGCGTGGACGTCCGTGCCAGTGCTGTGACGGCGGATATAGAAGACGAAGTGGGCCGGATCAACTGGGGCTTTTTGGTGGACGGCGTCCTGAGCATCGCCTTTCTCCTGGCCCTGCTGCGGCTATGGGAAGTGAGCGTCTTCCACGCCTCGCTGGGGGTGATGGCCGCGCTAGGCGCAGTATTGCTGCTGTTCGTGTACGGCAATTATGCCATTACTGTGCTGGCAGCGGCCGTGGAGGAACGCCGGGTCGGGACACCGCTCATCATCTTCAACCTGGCCCTGGTGCTGTTGGCGGTGGGCATCGTGGGCCTTTTGCTGTCGCGCGGCGTGATCCAGGATGCCGACTTTCCAGAGGCCCTGCAGAGGGCGGTGGCCCGCTTCGCCTCGCTCGTTACTGGCTGGCCAGGTTGGGTGACGCCTGCGGTTGGAATCGTGGCCCTGATTGTGATGCTGGCCGCCATCGTGCTGGCCAGCGGGCGCTCGCCGGCGAGCCTAGTGAAGGCAGTCTCGCGAGGCGATGTGAGCCGTGAGGCGCTGCAATTGGCCATTGGGCACCTGGACAGTGGGGAATGGCGAGAGGCGATCACCCAATTGACGCGCATCGACCTGCTGGAGGTAAAGGATCCAGTACGGCGCAAGGAGGTGCTGTTCTGCCTGGCCTATGCCCACCATCAAGCGGGACACCCGGCCGAGGCCAGGCAATACGTCACGGAGCTGGTGGGTGAGGATCCCCGGTACCAGGAGGGTCTGTACCTGGCGGGCTACATGGCCCTGAAGGATGGGCAAATCGAGGAGGCCGAACGCGCCTGGCGCGCCCTGAACCAACTGGCGCCCAAGTTCAGCCCGCCGGGTGGCTCGCCACAGCAGAGCGCGGCCTACTACCTGGGCCTGACCCTCTATCGCCGGGCCATGCCGGCCATTGATAAGGACCCGGAGGCCGGCGCCAAACTGCTGGCCGAAGTCAGCGAGATCCGCGCCCTGGATCGAGAGGTGGCCGATGCCCTGCTCCGGGTGCACCTCTACCGTACGGCCAGCCTGATCCGCCAGCGCGACCTGGATCGCGCGGCCTACGAGCTAGACTTGGCCAAAGACAAGCTTCAGCATCTGAAAAAGTTGGTGGGAGACAAGGATGAAGTCGCTAAGCTCACCGGGCTATGCCAGGCCGCGCTGGGTCTGGTGGCCTTCAAGCGCGAACAGTACGGCGAGGCGCAGACCAGCTTCGGTCAGGCCATTAAGGACACGAAGGACCTGGCGCCCAAGCAGGAACTGCTCGCTGGGACCGGCCAATCGTTCCTGGAGCAACTGCTTCGCCTGGCCTTTCAAGAGGTGGATCAGGACGCCACAGGCAAAATCAACCGCACCTTCAGCCGCGACCTCCACTTTCTCGCCAGCGTCGCCGTGCTGCACAGCCTGCAGGACACGTTGTCGGAGTCTCCCAAGGACAAGGTGTCCCGGCAGCTCCTATCGGAAAGACTGACGTCCGAGGTCCAGCGCAACCTGGAACGGAGCCTGGACATCCATCCCGATTTTGTGGAGGCCCGCGCTCTGCTCGGCCTGCTGTACTATCACCTCGGCTCGGACAGGGCGAAGCGCGAGCAAGGGATCGAGATCCTGCAGACGGTCTGCAAGCGGGTCGGCAGTAAATTCGTGTCCGAGACCGTGGCTGAGTACGAGGAGCAGCAGAAGCGGAAGGCAGAAGCCCGAGGGGCCTACTTTGAGTTGTTGCAGCAATATCTCCGGTCTGCGAGCGTGCCGATCAAGGAACGTGAGGACCTGCGCCAACGTGTGTTGGACGAGATGAAGGCCACCGGCGAGTATGAGAACTTTGTGGGACACGGCAGCCTGGAAATAGACACGGAGCGGGAAAGGGAGCCCACAGTCAACGAGTACGCCACGCGGGCCGCTCTCCTTGCAGAGAAGCTCGAGGAGTTGAAGAGACTAGACCGAGCAGGCCAGTTGCCGCCTGAAGTTGAGGAACTGATGGGACAGTTGAAGGAGCGGAACAAGGCGCTTAAGGAGCATATGGAGCGCATTGCCGAGGTTGAGAGGAAGCTTCTGCTTAAGGCTCAGCAGTTGCTGTAGCGAGGTAATGGCTCGCCGTGACTGCTTTGGTCGTGAAAGCCTGATAACGACTGAGGTCGCCACTGCGTACAAGGAAGATTTTTGGAGTAGGCACATGGCCAAGACAGGACAATCTGGAAGAACAACCAGGGGTGATGGCAAGACGGTCGATTTGGGCGGGCTCCTGGCTGCACTCGACCCACAGAAACTGGAAAAGAAGGATCTGAGTGAGCAACTGAAGGAGATCGCCCTGGAGACCAAGTTGCTGTCCCTGGCTGATGTTGCAATCGAACGAGAGACGGAGGGACTCAAGGAGATTCTGTCTGCTTTGCAGGGGCCAACAAAGGAATCCCGAAGGTCCTGATCCGTTGGTAGCCTTCTAACCTTGGTTGGCGAAGGGCAGGGGTATAGGGCAGGTTTCTTACCCACCGTCTTGCGACAGATCAGACGAGATCTGCCCTACGTGTTGTATCTGTCCGCGCGCCAAAGTGGCACTTCTGGGTCGTCCATACCTGGGTGCAGAGCGACCAAAGATGAGCCCGTTGGGGTGAAAAGATGCGTATGTTGCGGCGGAGAACTGGCCTTCGAGGCAGAGCCACCCGCTAAACCCTCACTCTAACCTCTCTCTGCCAGTAGGGCCCTGTCAAAGTCCGTTCGTCTGTCATGCTGAATGCAGTGAAGCATCTCTATGGCGGCATGGAGATCCTTCGCTGCCGCTCAGGGGGACAAACCCACGTTGCTGTATCCAGCGAGACTTTGACAGGGCCCTACCCTGCCAGGGAGAGGGACTTACATCTCCAGCCCTACTAGGCTGTGGTAGACAAACCATGCCAAGTGTGCCGGGTCTGTCTCACCATTACGGGGGGCAAGCTAAAGCATGAAGGGCTTTCAAAATGCCTGAGGAGGGGGAGGAATGCGCCATTCGGCAGCGGGCGTCCACGAGGGTCGCCCCTACCCCAGCGCCGGCGACTCGGTGCTGGCGGTCATTGATTTTCAAGAAAAGCTCTACCCGCACATCGCCAACCACGGGGCGGTGGGGGCGACGGCGGCCCGGCTCATCCGCCTGGCCACCATCCTGGGCGTCCCCCTGCTCCTCACCGAGCAGAACCCCCGCGGCCTGGGCAGCACCGTGCCGCTGATTCGCGAGGCTCTGCCCGTCTACGAGCCCATGGCCAAGATGGCCTTCAACTGCTGCGCCGCCGAACCTTTCCTGGCCCACCTGACTGAGCTGGGGCGGCACACCCTGGTGCTCACGGGCATCGAGACGCACATCTGTATCCTGCAAACAGCGCTGGCTGC
>Ga0194111_10002417_pt1 | contig 22731 bp, 12 predicted proteins | sample TA2KigC300mmetaG_FD_146194 | JGI IMG/M metagenome (GOLD analysis project Ga0194111, IMG submission 146194) | Freshwater microbial communities from Lake Tanganyika, Tanzania - TA2015033 Kigoma Deep Cast 300m | ecosystem: Environmental > Aquatic > Freshwater > Lake | place: Tanzania: Lake... | reverse complement strand
GCGACGTCTATTCATGATGGCTATTCGTGACTCTGTTCGAATTCAACGGTCGGTGTAAATCAACGGCAGCTTCCGAGGTGGATTCTGGCGCGCGGCCCAAAGCTGGAGCAGGGACATCATCAGGGAGTCGCCATTGGTCACCGCCTCGTAGTGATCGTGTTGGTGCGTGGCCCTGGGCAATGGGCAGCCATCGGACAGGAACAGCTCCACGGCCTTGCGGGCCAGATCGTCGGCGCGGTCGAGGTATCGCGCATCGCCTGTCATCTCGCCTGCGTTGAGCATGAGGTAGATCACCTTGCCGAAGATGACGGGATGCAGCGGGAAGTCGAGGTTGACGGGATTGCTGAGATGAAGATCAGCCACGGCGAGGATGCGCTCACGATACCGCTCCGGCTTCGTCTGCCCATACCGCACCATCAGCAGATTCGCCGGGCCGGCGATCTGCCCGCCGGCACCGCCGTAGCCGTCGGACCAGAGGTTTGGTGATCGCAGTTTGGGGGCGACGTCCTCGGTGGCCGGGATGTCGTTGGCGCGCGCCACGGTGCGCAGCTTCGCCGCCAGCGGCTCCGGCAACGAGGCCGCCGCCGCCCACAGCGACACGGCGAACCCCACGTCCTGCGCCTTCCGCGTGCCGGGGCTCTTGAGGTTTCCGCCGGCCACCATGCCGCCGCTCAGGCGCATCCGCTCCTGCAAGTCCACCACCGTCTCGATCGCTTTCAGGAAGACCTTGTCCTGCGTTCTCTGGTAGGCGAAAGCCCACGTCTCGATATAGAAACCGCCATGCCGGGGATACGGCGCATCGGCCGGTATGGGGTTCTTGCCGCTGATATCCCCATGGCGGGAGTAGAGGCCGGTCGCCTTATCGCCGATCTGATGATCCCACAGCCCGCGGGCAAATCTCTCGCACGCCTCCGGCGACAGACTCCAGCAACGCTCCCAGAGCACCCATGGACGGTAGAATTCATGCCGGTGCGATGGGATGGGCGCATCGTTCAGCAGATCCCAGCCCGCATGTTCGCCCCAGTAGAGCAACCCCGTCGCCGGGTTCTGGCAGTGCTCGAAGAAGAACTTCAGCGAGGCGTCGGCCTCGGCGGCGTACCGTTTCTCGCCGGTGATTTCGGTCAACGCGTAGAGCACCTGGTGGAGGTTCAGGCAGTGCATGGGATTCGCCCCGGTCAACATCCGGTCGTTGGGACGGATCAGCCACTCCTCGAACGTAAGCTCCCTCGCCTTCTGGAGCGCATCACCCTCCAGCAACTTCAACGTGCGGCGGTCGAGCGCCTCGGCGAAGAGCGGCGAGTGCTCCTTGCCGTAGGTGTCCCGTCCGCGCTCGATCATACAGTCGGCGTAGGCGCGGACGATCGTGAGATACCGATCGGCATCGCCGGGTGGTTCCGAGCCGCGGATGGCGGCCAGCGGCACGAGCAGGAGGGCGGTGATAAGCCTGTTCTTCACGTCCATTCTTTCACCTTAAGGGCGGCACGGGAGTCTCCGCGCGGAATTCCAGCTGCACCGGGCCGAGCAGGCCGGAGTCCACCAGCGGCGAGTCCTTCGTGTAGAACTGCCAGGTGGCGAACGCGACCCGCTGGCGTTGCTTGGTCAGCTCCGGATGGCCCAACCACGCGGGCAGTTCCGCAAGCCGGCCTGTGGTGAACTTCGAGCCGGTGAGTTCGTAGCGCGCGTCCGGCGGCAACGATTCGTCGCCGATGAGGCGGTTGATCCAGCGGTTGGCGACAGCGATTTGCAGTGTGTTTTCGCCGGCGCGCACCCACGGCGTCACGTCCAACTCGAACGGCGCCGTCCAAGCCACGCCCGCGCGCCGGCCATTGAGCGTGACTTCCGCGACGTCCCAGACCTCGCCCAGCTTCACGATGCAGCGGGAGGTCCTTTCTCTGGGATCCGCCGCGACGTTCACGCGGGACTCGTAGGTGGCGATGCCGGAGAAATGCCGCACCCCAGGGTCGCGGTGCTGCGTCCACGAGCCGAGCTTCTCCAGGCGGATTTCAGCGGGCGCGTTCCGACCGGGTTGAAAGCGCACCTGCCACGGCCCGGTCACTGGCACGATGAGCGGGGCGGTTGCATTGGCTGGAGTTCGCACCGCCGTCACCCCTGCGGGTGCGGAACGACGGAAGATGACAAAAATGGAACCGTTCGCTGCCAGCGCCAGCGGCACGCGCGCGCGGCCCGCATTCAGTTCATATTCCGGCGCGTCAGCAATCTGCCCGGAGACAGCGTCCCAGAGTTCGGGCACACGATCGCCGGAGCGGAAGCGCGCGGCCACTTGAACCGACGCGTTGCTCGGGTTGGCGAGGAAGTAGATGTCCGCGTCCGCCGCGGTGCGATGGATGAACCGAACGGTCGTACCGGCCGGTTCGACGGCGAGTTCGCAGTCTGGCGCAGCGCCGAGCCCCTGCAGCGCCTGGGCGGGCGATTGCAGCGGCACTTTGCCGGCGGTCTTGGTTTTCGGATTGCCCCACAGTTTCTCCACGAGCGCGGTCCACTCGGAAATGTTCCCCCGCAAGTCGCGCCAGCCTGCCGGCGAAGCGGGCGCGGGGCCGACGATTCTCGCGCCGGCGGCGGCGAGGGCGTCGAGTTGGCGCAGCGTGGCGAGGTCGGCAGACCATCGTTCCGGCAGTCCCAGCACGCGATACGTCGAGCCTTGTGGCAGGTGCAGCAAGCCGTCGGAGCACGTCATTCGCGCCAGGTCGTGCGGGTAAACCACGTCGAGGTCAAAGCCGGCTGGCGCTTCCACGGCCCTGGCGGAGAGCGAAGCGCCGAGATGCTGGTTGGCGAAGAGCGCGATGTCCGCCGCCGTGCGGCCCTGTTGCAGGAGGAACTGGCAGCGCGCCACGTAATCCAGCCACGCGCCGGCGAAGGGCCACCAGGTGTTGAGCCGGCCGAAGTGAGTGCCGTAGCGGCCGAGCGTGAAGCCGGGCGCGATGTCGGAATACGGTTGGTGGATGTAGGTGTGGAAGATGAAGCGGTTGATGCCGGCGGTGAAGGCACAGTCGCCGGGCGCTTTCAACGTGGCGGGCGTGGCGAGCCAGCGGCCGTCCTCCGGCTTGGCGGTGAACGCTTCCGCCGCGGTGATGGATCGGCCCGACACATTCACGATGGAGGCGATCTGCTTCATGTTGGAAGAACGCGGCGCGGCGTCCGGCATCCAGAACTCGTTCATCGGCACGTCGGTGAAGCGGTTGCAGAGATACGGATTGAGCGGCCCGCCCTGCGCTTCGGCGTAAACCTTCAGGCCGGCGCGGTGCGCCAGCCGCTGCATCGTGCCGAAGTAGTTCGTGGCGATGAGTTCGCTGACCGCGCTGCGGAAGTCGCGAAGCACGGCCTCGGATTCCTCCACCGAGCCGATCACGCGCCCGGTGAGCACCGGAACGAAGGGCAGGAAGTCGTAGCCTTTGAGATTTTGATAATCCTGCGGAAAAGCCTCACTCCAGTTCTGATAGCCGCCCTCGAAGCTGTCGAACAGGATTCCTTTCAGCGCCTTTCCGGCGTTCGTGCCCGCCTCGCGGATGACGCGCCCCAGCGCGTGCTCGAATTGGAACTCCACGGCGGCGACGTCGAACTTGTCGCATTCCAAGCCCTCGCCTTCCGGTTGCGCGGGGTGGTTCTTGCTGCCCGTGGTGGTGAAGCCGAACCGAAGGAGCGTCCATCGGCCGGGCGGCAGCGAACCCGTGAACGCGCCCGACGGATTCATGGACCGGCTGACGTTCAACACCTGTTCCGGCGCGATGGGCTTCATCTTCACCGCCAGCGGCGTGGGCGTCGTGCCCTTGAGCGGCGGGACGGCGAGGGTGTTCTTGTAATCGTCGCCGCTCCACGGCACGGCCAGTACCACGACGTCGCGGTAAAAGCCCAGTTTCGTCGGCGGTTGCGGCAGGCTGACCTTGACGGTCGGACCGCCGTCCACGTGCGTTTCGCTCCAGACGAACTGCTTCATGGAACGCTCCGGCGTGTTCCACGGCCCCGCGCTGGCCGACCAGCCCGGACAATTCATGACGTCGAGTTCCAGACCCAATTCGGCGGCGGTGCGGATCGCGTATTGCACGTGCTCGTGCCAGAGGTCCGTGCCGTATCGCACCGGCCCGGGCGGCAGATAGATGCTCACGTCCAGCAGTTGCGCGCCGCCGATTCCCACGCGTTTCATGTCCTCCAAGTCGGCGCGAATGCCTGCCTTGGTGACATTGCCGTTGATCCAGTGCCACCACGCCAGCGGCCGCGCCTCCGCCGGCGGCGATACGAAGGCGGCAGCGAGTTGCCCGGCGCCACCCTTCTGATTCTCGCCCGCAGCGGGTTTGCCGGTCACGGCGCCGTCCGCCGGCAGTGGCGCGAGCAGCAGGGCGGTGAGGAGTGTGCGTGTGTGTTTCAGGGCTTGTTTCACTTGATCGCTTTCAGAACCAACACGGCGGCGGCGGGTTTCTCGCGCAGGGTGATGTCGAAGCCGCGCATGAGTTCCGTGCCGGTGCGGACTTCCTTGCCGCCGTCGAGGTTCTCGATTTCATAGCGCTGCTTCGGGTCAAGGCCGCGCAGTTTCACGGTGAGCGTTTCGCCCGGGGCTTCGGGACGGCGGAAGGCTTGGACGACGCCTTCGTTCAAGTCGGTGCGGTGGAACTGCCACGCGATCCACGAGGTCTTGTCGAGGCTGTAGGGCGTGAGCGGATAGTAGTCGCCGAGTAGCAACGGGCCGATGCGGCGCGCTTCCGTGTAGCCGCGGATCGTGCCGGCGCGCTTCTGCTCGTCCTGGGTCCAGTCGCCCGCCGAGATCATGCCGAAGCCGGTGAGGTAGTAGCTGCGCACCGCGTAGCGATCGGTGAAGAACGGCACGCCCGCCCCCTGCCAGGGCAGCCATGACGAGAGGCCGAAGGTCTGCGCCTGGTTGCCCTCGATTTGAAGCGGCTCCTTCGCGAACGCCGTCACCGACCAGTCGCTGCGCAACAGCGGCACGGCGCGGCGCATCGTCTCGAGATCGTTGCGGCGTCCACCCGAGGCGCACGAGTCGACCCGCAGATGCGGATGGCGGCGGCGCAGTTCATCCCAGAAGGCGAGATGGCCCTGCACGTAGAGGTTCTCCGTGATGCCCTGGCGGTCGGGCGCGTCGTGCTTGCGCCATGCGGTGCCGTAGTTGCCGCCGTTCAAGTCCTCGCGATACCAGTCGAGCCCCTCCGATTTCACCATGCCGTCGATGTGCTCGATGAGCCACTTGAGCGCGGCAGGATCGCCGAGGTTCAGGACGTCGCCCGCGCTGTTGCCGGGCATGAGCCATTCGGGATGATTCCTGGCAAGCCACGAGTTCGGATCGCCAACGCGCTCCGGCTCGAACCACAGCAGGAACTGCATGCCGTTCTCGCGCGCCCTGTCGCTGAAGGGCCGGAAGCCTTGCGGATACTTCGCGCGATCAACCTCCCACGTACCGGTGTTCAGCCAGATCTTCTTCGGATCGGTGAAGGGGCCTCCCGCGCTCGGATACCATGTGTTGCCGCCGCCCGCGTCACGCCAGCAGATGTCCGGCTTGATGCCCGCATCGATGTAAGCCTGCACACCCGGCCAGTTGGCCAAGGAGCCGCCCGTTTGAATCTGCGTTATGGGCGGCTGCGGCTCGCCGCCGATGCGCGGCAGGACATGCGCGAGATACCACGAGCGCCAGAGGTTCTGTGCGCGCACCACGTCATCGCCCTGCCAGAACAGCAGCGTGATGGACGGCGCGCGGATCTCCTCGCCCGGCTTCAACACCAGGCGTGTGAGCTGCTGCCCCGCCCTCACGCGAAGCCCGCGCCCGTGATCGCGCGTGAACGTCGCCTCCCACTGGCCCGGCCAGCCGACGGCGAGAATCACGCCGCCGCCGGGCTTCTGCAGGTTCCAATACGGCCAGCCATCCGGACCGTCCGACGATTTCCCCGACACCTTCTCGCCCGCGACCGGCGGCGAACACCGCTTCACGGCGTCCGGCCCGAGCGTTAGCGCATACGGTCGGGAGCTTTCGGCGACGCACGAGTCACCGCGCACGCCGTGCAGCACGAACTCGCCCGCGTTCTCGCGCTCGAACGTGACGTCGAGCCCCTGGATGTTCTCGATGATCGCCGTGTCGGCCTGGCCGGTGTTCTTGAGCCAAAGCGTCCACTCGACGACGGGAAAGTCCGCATACTCCGTCGCCACGAGGCGTACCTGCAGGCCGGACGCCGCATCCATCCAAGTTCTCGTGCGCTCGCGACGCCGGGCATCGAGTTCACGCGTGGCATCGGTTCGCCGCCCATCGCGCAGCCGTTCGGCCGATGATTCCCCGGCAAGCGTGAAGCTGAACGGCAACTTCGCCGACTCGGCGAGGACATGGCTCTCCGCCCATTGCTTGGCGGAAGGTCCTTCTTCCACGGCGGGAGCCGCGGCCTGCAGCGCGGCCAGCGGCGCCAGCAGCAGGGTGATGAGGAGGGTGAGGGAGGGCTTCATGGCATTGTCTCTTGGGTGACTACTTCTGAGCTTCTGCGCTCATCGCGTCAATCTCGGAGATCTTGAACCGCACGCTGACGATGGAACAGCCGCCGTCGTCCTGGCGATAGGTGGTATAGGTCGTGGCGACGATGGTGCCGTCGGGCAGCAGGTGGATGCCGGGGTAGAAGCCGTCCTTGAAGGTCTTCAGCAGGCTCACGCGATACTGGCCGGGTTTGCCTTGCTTGATGTCCTCGTAGGTGCCGACCCAGGCGATGAAGCCCTTGTCCTTCGCGTTGGGCGAGGCGTTGCGGAAGACGATCACGAGCCGGCCATCGGGCAGACGGATGCCGTGGTGGCGGTCGCCGGTGAGTCCCCACGGCGTGTCCGCAGCCCGGCTCCACATCTGACCTTCGTCGGGGCTGAACATGACGAGGCTGGTGCCGCTGCGGCGGTTCTCGCGCAGAATGCAGCAGAGTTCACTGCCATCGGGGGAACGGAAGACGTAGGGTTCGCAGGGTTGCTTGCCGTCGAGCGTGGCGCCATCGCAGGCCACGGTGGGTTCAGACCAAGTGATGCCGCTGTCGCGGGTGACAGACTGCAGCACTTGCAGCGTGCCGCCCTCCCCCGCCCCGCCGCCTCGATGAAACATGCCGAGATGCGAGCCATCCTTCAGCCGCACGATGCTGGAGAAGGCCATGATGCAGCGGAACGGATCATCCTTGGAGATCCGCCCGCCGAGGGGCGGCAGCTCGCGCCACGTCCTGCCGTCGTCTTCGCTGACCATGCGCGGCATGTAGCCTTGCAGGCGGTCGGGGACGTCCTTGACGACTTCCTTGTCCGTCGCCGTGCGCGCGGCGAAGACCCACAGCCGCTCCCTGCCCTGCGGATCGCTGAGACGGTAGATGCTGGGGCAGTTGCGGAAGTTGACGTAGTTCGGCGGCAGCGCGTCGTCCATGCGCGTCCACGTCAGCCCCCCGTCATCGCTGCGCGCCATCGGCCCCGCGTGTCCGCCGTGCCCGATGTTCCAGACGCAGAAGATCGTCCGGTTGTCCGCGAGCATCGCCGTCGTCGGGTGCGCGTGATACCCGCCCGGCTCCGGCGTGCCGCGCGCGATGACGATCTGCCGCTGCGTATCCTCGGAGAGGTCGATGGGCTTCAAGGCATCGCGCTGCCGTTGCCACCGCGCCTTCTGCTCCTCCGGCGCGGACTCCCAGGCGCGGCGGGCGGCCCTTTCGGCGTTCGCAACCTCGGGCTTTGCCTGGGCGACGGCCGCCGCCGGCACGAGCAGGAGGGCCGACAGGAGTCTGATGGCTCGGGGCATGGCATCTCCTCGCGGCGGTTGGCTTCCTTGCGTTCACGCCACAACCTGTCCGAGTTGCAGCCGTCGCCGGCAACGATAGCGCTCCGGTCGATCAATGCAATAGGCTCGGTGCGGCGGCGTTGGATGGGGACCGGCGGGGATGCCGGAAGGAGGCGGACCATGAGTTCGATGGGGCGGCGGGACTTCCTGAGGGCGGGGGTCATGGCGGGGGCGGCGCTGTGGGCGGGACGCGGCGCGGCGGCGGACAAGGATCGTCCGAACATCGTGTTCATCCTGTCGGACGACCACGGCCTCGACGGCGTCGGGTGCTACGGCTCCGACCGGCACAAGGGCCGCACGCCGAACCTCGACGCGCTCGCGGCCGGCGGGATCCGCTTCGAGCGGTGCTACTCGACCCCGCTCTGCGGCCCCACGCGCTGCCAGATCATGACCGGGCGCTACCCGTTCCGCACCGGCGGGTTGACCAACGGCACCGCAGGACAGCCGAAGGCGGCGGACGAGGTTCCGCTCGCGCGCATCCTGACCGAGGCCGGCTACGCCACGTGCAACGTCGGCAAGTGGCGGCAGGTCGGCGGGACGCCGGCCGACTGGGGCTTCGCGGACTACGTCACCGATCCGACGGCCGGCGGCTACTTCTGGGAGAAGACCTGCACCCGCAACGGCGAGACGGTGGACCTCAAGGACCAGTACTACCCGGACTTCTGCCACGATCACGCGCTGGAGTTCCTGCGGAAGAACAAGGACAAGCCCTTCTTCCTCTACTACCCGTCGCACCTCGTCCACGGGCCGATCCTGCGCACGCCGGACACGAAACCGGACACGACCGACGGCGAGGCGCTGTACGACGACAACATCGCCTACCTGGACAAGCAGGTGGGCTCGCTTGTCGCGGAGCTCGACCGGCTCGGCCTACGCGAGAAGACCGTGATCGTCTTCTCCGGCGACAACGGCACGGCCCGGAAGTCCGGCACCATCCACGGCCGGCAGATCAACGGCAACAAGGCGTCGATGCTCGAGGGGGGCTCCCGCGTGCCGCTGATCGCCAACTGGAAGGGCACCGCCCCCGCCGGGAAGGTGCACGCCGACCTCATCGATTTCAGCGACATCCTCCCGACCTTTGCCGACCTCGCCGGCGCGAAGCTGCCGGAAGGCGTGAAGATCGACGGCCGGAGCTTTGCGCCTCGCATCCGGGGCTCGGACTTCAAGCCGCGCGAGTGGATCTACGTGCAGCTCGGCCGCAAGTGGTACGCGCGCGACGACGGCTGGAAGCTGACCGAGTCCGGCGAGCTCTTCGACATGAAGGATGCGCCGTTTGTCGAGGCTCCCGTGCCGGCCGACGCGAAGGACGAGGCTTCCATGACCGCACGCAAGCGGCTTCAGGCGGTCCTTGCCGAACTCAATCCCGCCGGCGGCAAGACGATCTCTGAAACCGCCGTGGCCGTTGAGAAGGAGCGCTCCCGCAAGCGGCTCCAGAGAAAGAAGACCCAGTGACGGGCATCGGCATCCAACCGCCGACATCCAGCCGGCTGTGATGGAGGGCCGAGCTATGCGAGGCCGCGAGCGGGCCACGGTGACGCAGCAGTCCTTGCTCATGGAGGGCCGAGCTACGCGAGGCCGAGGGGAGGATGTGCCGTGGACGCGGCGTTCGGGCTCGCAGTAGCTCGCCCCTCCAGGAGTCCAACACCCGTCATCCACCCGCCGTGATGGAGGGCCGAGCTATGCGAGGCCGGGGGAGAGGATGCGTCGCGGGCGCAGCGTTCGGGCTCGCAGTAGCTCGCCCCTCCAAGAACCAACGACCAACACCCAACATCCAACACCTAACGTCCAACATCCAATGATGGAGGGCCGAGCTATGCGAGGCCGGGGGAGAGGACGCGTCGTGAGCGCGGCGTTCGGGCTCGCAGTAGCTCGCCCCTCCAAGAACCAGCGACCAACACCCAACATCCAACATCCAACACCCAACGTCCAACATCCAATGATGGAGGGCCGAGCTATGCGAGGCCGGGGGCGAGGATGCGCCGCGAGCGCAGCGTTCGGGCTCGCAGCAGCTCGCCCCTCCAAGAGTCCAACACCCGCCATCCACCCGCGGTGATGGAGGGCCGAGCTATGCGAGGCCGGGGGCGAGGATGCGCCGTGGACGCGGCGTTCGGGCTCGCAGTAGCTCGCCCCTCCAAATGCCCAACAACCGACATCCACCCGCCATGATGGAGGGCCGAGCTATGCGAGGCCGAGGGAGAGGATGCGTCGTGAGCGCAGCGTTCGGGCTCGCGGTAGCTCGCCCCTCCAAATGCCCAACAACCGACATCCACCCGCCGTGATGGAGGGCCGAGCTATGCGAGGCCGGGGGGAGAGGATACGTCGTGAGCGCGGCGTTCGGGCTCGCAGTAGCTCGCCCCTCCATCCCACGAGGAGCGCAGGTCTGCCCTGCCCTCTTTCGCGCCGTTCGTGTGGTTCGCCGTTCCGCCGGGCTTCTACGGCCGGATCGCCACCGGCTTCCCGGGTTCAAGCTCGAACGTCTGCTCGCGGCCGGAATGGTGGACGCGGACCGTGACCGGCTTGGCCGCCGTCAGCGTCGCGGACGTGAGCCTTCCCTTCGACCACGCCATGTCGACCTTCACCGTCCCGCGCGCCCGCAGTCCCTGGACCTCGCCCTCGGGCCAGGCGGAGGGTAGCGCGGGGAGAAGATGAAGGAGGAAAGGGTCGAGGGTCGTGGGGCGAGGGGTGGACCGGTCGACAGCCTGCTGTATCCCTCGTCCCTCGTCCCCCGCCCCTCGTCCCTCGTCCTCCCTGCTCTGCACCAGCATCTCCGCGATCCCCGCGGTGCCGCCGAAGTTGCCGTCGATCTGGAACGGCGGGTGGAAGCAGAAGAGGTTCGCCGACGAGCCGCCGCCACCCATGGCGCGCCTGCCCTCGGTGTGCGCGGGGCGCAGCAGCATCGCGAGCAGCTTGTGCGCGCGCTCGCCGTCGCCGAGCCGCGCCCAGAAGTTGATCTTCCACGCGAGCGACCAGCCGGTGCCCTCGTCGCCGCGGCCCTCGAGCGAGGCGCGGACCGCCTTCGCAAGGTCCGGCGTGCCGTCGGACGTGATCTCGCTGCCCGGATGCAGGCCGTAGAGATGGGACACGTGACGGTGCTTCGGCTCGGCCTCGGCGTACGGCTCCAGCCACTCCTGCAGCCGTCCATCGGGACCGATCTGGTTCGGCGCGAGCCGCGCACGCTTCGCGAGCAGCTCGCCGCGCAGGTCCGCGTCGAGGCCGAGGATCGCGGCCGCCCGCGCCGTGTTGCCGAACAGCTCGCGGAGCTGCTGCATGTCGATGGTCGGGCCGAGACAGACATTCGCGGCGCGTCCATCGGCCATCTTGAAGCGGTTCTCCGGCGAGTTCGAAGGCCCCGTGACGAGCCAGCCGCGCTTCGGCTCCTCGACGAGGTTGTCGACGTAGAACAGCGACGAGCCCTTCAGGACCGGATAGGCCCACGCGAGGAACTCCCGGTCGAGCGTGTATGCGTAGTGGGTCCAGAGATGCTGGCACAGCCACGCGGATCCGCCGGTCGTCGAGCCCCACGACGCGCGCTCGCCGGGCGCCGTGAAGCCCCAGGGATTCGTGATGACATGCGCGACCCAGCCGCGGGCGTTGTAGTAGGCCTTCGCGGTCTTCGTGCCGGGTTCGACGAGCGACGCGATCAGCTGGTGCAGCGGCTCCTGCAGCTCCGAGAGCCCGCAGACCGGGGCGGGCCAGTAGTTCATCTGCACGTTGATGTCGAGGTGCCAGTCGCCGTTCCACGGGGTCTGCACCTCCTCCGCCCAGATCCCCTGCAGGTTCGCCGGCAGTCCGCCGGGCCGCGACGAGCCGATCAACAGGTAGCGTCCGAAGTTGAAATAGAGCGCGGCCAGCGCGGGATCGGCGGCGCCCTTCGCGAAGGCGGCGAGGCGGCGGTCGGTGGCCTCCGGCGGATCGGCGCGGTCCCCCAGCCGGAGCGACACCCGGCCGAACCACCGCGCGTGATCCGCCTCGTGGGCCTTCGCAAGCGCCTCGAACGACTTCGCGCCGGCGCGGTCGAGATCGGCGGCCGTGGCGGCGGCGGGATCGCGGAGCTGGCGGCCGGCGAAGCCGCGGTAGTCCGTCGCGGCCGCGACGAGCAGCACGGCCTCGTCGGCGCCCTCGACGCGCAGGCGGGCGCCGTCCGCCCGGACCACGCCCCCCTTCGTCGCGACCCGTAGGCGCGCGACGTACGTCACGCCGGTTCCCCCGAGCCCGTCGTTCAGCGCGCCGGCCATGACGAGTTCGTTCGACGCGGCGGAGGTGGCGAAGCGCTCGGGGCGGTCGAGGGCGATCTCGAACGACAGCGCGCCCGGGCGGTCGGCGGCGAGGCGGCTCGCGAAGACCTCGTCCGGCGCCGAGACGAAGTGCTCGCGCGTGAACGCGACGCCGTCGCGGCGGTACGTCACCCGCGCCCGTGCCGTGGCGAGATCGAGCTCGCGGCGGTAGTCCTCCGTCGCGGCGGCGCCCGCGAACTTCAGGCGGAGGTTCCCGAGGACCTGGTAGCAGCCGAAGGGAACGTTCGCGCCGCGGCCGCGGCCGGAGCCCTTGGCCGCGCAGGTGAAGTTTGAGTTGACCAGCTCCTCCGCCTCCGGGTTCTTCCCCTCGATCAGCAGGCGGCGGATCTCGGGAAGGGCCTTGTGCGCGTCCGGGCGGTCGGCCTCCTCGCGCGAGCCGGACCACATGGAGCTCTCGTTGAGGACGATCCGCTCCTCGTCGACGCCGCCGAAGACCATCGCGCCGAGGCGGCCGTTGCCGAGCGGGAGCGACTCGAAGAACTTCGTGGCCGGGCGGTCGAACCAGAGCGATTCCGAGGCCGCGCCGCCCGCGGGGGCGGTGGACGCCAACAGCAGCGCCGATGCCGCGAAGGAACCGATCCTGAAAGGAATCCGCCGCCGGTTGTCCATGCCACCCTCCCCGCCCTGCCGGGCGTATGGCGGCCATGAAACCCCGGCGGAGGCCGCGCGTCAACCGCGGGGTTACGACACCGCGAGCAGCTTGTACTCGTTCGTCTCGCCGGCGATACGGATCCTGAGCTTGTCGCCCTGCTTCCGGCCGACGATCTGCTCGCCGAGCGGCGACTGCGGTGTGATCACGAGGACCGACCGCTTGTCGTGGACGACCTCCGTGCCTCCGGCGCTGGGGCCGATAAAGTAGAGCACCGGCGCCTCGCCCTTGGGCTGCAGGTCCACGAGGGCGCCGACGTCGATCGGGTCCTTCGGTCCGAAGCGCCGCAGCTCGAGGGCCCGGAACTCGACGATCGCACGCTCGGTCTCGGCGGTCTGCCGCGACTGGCCGGCGGCGAGGTACGAGGCCTCGAGCCCGCGCGTGTCGTATTCGTCCTCGGCCTTGTTCTCCTCATCCGTCGCCTCGGCATGCGCCGTGCGGGCGGCCTCCACGTGCAACGTCACGCGGGCGGTGAGGTCGTCGATGATCTTCTGCAGAATGGCTTTCTTGTTCATGGCAAAGGCGGAGAGGAAACTCCAACGCGGGCCGGCGTGCAATCCAAAAATGCGACCTGGAACGCGGGCGGACCGTCGCGCCGGCGGCACAGCGCGGTCCTCACGCCGAGCGTGAGGGCATCCGGACGACGGAGAGGTCCTCACGCGGAGCGTGGGGACTACTTTGGCGGCGTGCTCCGGACCGCGGCCCGGTAGCGCAGCAGGGCCTCGAGGAAGTAGTAGTCGGCGTAGACGAGCGGCACGTCGATCTCCTTGCCGCCGGGCAGGTGGCCGACGCAGTGCATCAGCAGGAAGCTCCCGTTCTCCCCCTTCGGCGCGAGATAGGCGGGCGACGTGAGCGAGAGGAGCTGCCGTCGCGCGAGATCGAGAAGCGCTTTCCCCTCGTCGCCGCCTGCGAGGCCGGAGAGCTCGATCAGCGCCGAGGCCATGATGGCCGCGGCCGAAGCGTCGCGCGGGGCGTCCGGAATGCCGGGCGCGTCGAAATCCCAATAGGGCACCGCGTCGGCCGGCAGCCGCGGGTGCTTGGCGAGGAAGCCCGCGATCCTCCTCGCCTGCGCCAGGTACGAAGGGTTCTTCGTCTCGCGCGCCATCATCGTGTAGCCGTACAGCCCCCACGCCTGGCCGCGCGCCCACGCGGAGTCGTCCGTCGCGCCCTGGTGCGTCTGCTTCACCGCGGGCTTGCCGGTCTCCGGGTCGTAGCCGACCACGTGCCACGTGCTGGCGTCGGGACGGAAATGGTTCGCCAGGGTCGTGTCGGCGTGGCGGACCGCGATGTCGCGGAACCGCGCGTCGCCGCTCTCGGCCGACGCCCACGTCAGCAGCTCGAGGTTCATCATGTTGTCGATGATGACGGGGTACTTCCACCTCGGATTGTCCCACGACTTGATCGCGCCGACCGCCGGATGGAAGCGCGTCGAGAGCGCCTTCGCGCCGTCGAGCAGCACGTCGCGGTAGTCCGGGGTCTTCGTCAGCCGCCAGCCGTTGCCGTAGCTGCAGTAGAGCATGAAGCCGACGTCGTGGTTGCCGGTGAAGTGGCGGATGCTGTCGAGCCGCCGCGTATAGGCGTCCGCCGCCTCGCGCCAGCGCGGCGCCTTCGTCGCCTCGTGCAGGTACCAGAGCGACCCGGGGAAGAAGCCGCTGGTCCAGTCCTTCGGGCCGACCATCACCCGCTTCCCGCCCGCCGTCGTGCGCGGCAGGCCGGGATCGCCCTGGATCGCGGCCAGCATCCCCTCGTACTGCGCCGCCGCCGCCTCGATCGTCGACGGGATCCTCTCCAGCAACTCGTCCGCCGGCGCCGCCGCGACCGGCATCCCCAGCGCGCCGCACACCGCCGCAATCCGCATGTTCATGAACGCCTCCCCGCGCGGCGCGCGGTCATCCCCGCCGCGCCCGCGCCATCATGCCCGATCGACCGACGTCCAACAACCGGCGCCTCCGCCGAGCCCGGCGGATCCCCGAAGCAAGCGGCCAGGTCGCCGCTTCCACGAAGACCGGCCGGAACTCGCGCCCGATCGTCGGGCGTTGGAGGGGCGAGCGGCCGTGAGCCCGTCCGTCCAACCGTTGGACCGTCCCCGCCCGCGAAGTTCCAATCCTTGGAGGCCACGCGGCACGCCGCAGCCTGCCTGACGGCCCGGCGTCTCGGCCACACTCTCCCCCCCTGCTCCATCTGATCCGCCCTGATGAAGCAGGCTCACTCGATCACTCCGCAAACGGATCCTCCCGGCTGACGGCCATCTCGAAGGTCGGGACGGGGCGGAAGGCGGGGTGCGCACGGTGGGCGAGGTTCTTGCGACCGAAGTAGGTGCCGTAGAACTGCGCGTTGGTGTCGACCCAGTTCGTCACCTTGAGCAGTTCCTCCGGCGTGAGGTGGAGGTCGCGGTGGGTTTCGACGAGCTTCCGGGCGCGGGCCTCCTGCTTCGGGTCGGCCAGCCGCACGGCGCCGCGGGCGAGCATGGCGACGAGGACGCTCGCGTGGGAGCCGAGCGATTTCGGCGGGAGGTAGTCGATGTTGCCGGTCTTGGGGTGGTTCTCGCCGATCACCGGGCCGAGCAGGCCGCGGTCGCGGAGCGGATTGCGGCGGCGCTCGGGCACGAGCGACTCGTAGGACGCGTTGAACATCGCCGTGGGCGTGCCGCGGAGGTCGAGCGTCCCGCGCGGTTCCGCGCCGCCGTGGCACTTCACGCAGTGGCGGTCCCACACCGGCTGCACGTCGAGCACGTAGTCCAGCGGCCGGCGTCCGTCGCGCTCGCCGGGCTGCGGGCCGGGGACGGACGGCGCGCGGCGCAGCGCGAGCAGCGACGCCGACGGCGCGGCGGCGACGCCGCCGGGCAGTTCGTGGCAACCGACGCAGCTCCGCGTCTCTCCGGGCATGTAGTTGACGAACGTGCGCTCGGTCTGCACCGCCATGAAGTTCGCGTCGAGGGCCTGCAGGAACACGTTGGCGCCGGCGGGGACGACGAAGTTGGCCGAGCCGTCGGCCTCGACGGGCACGACGCCGTGCTGGACCTTGAGGCCGAGGTGCGTGTCCTTCGAGATGGTCGCGTGCTGCTGGTCGTAGACGTCGCCGTCCCACCGCCGCCGTGCCGACCACGGCCGCGGGACCTGCTCGAGGATGCGCAGGTGCTTCACCGTCCCGCGTTCGACACCGCCGAGGCCCTGGTAGACGTCCGCCACGACGCACACCGCGCGGTTCGAGGCGGCCAGCGCGGCGTCGACGGGCGATTCCAGAACCGGGGGCACCGGCCGCGGCCGTAACGGGACGGGCATCCAGCACGAGATCCCCTCCGCACGGTGCAGCAGCGCGGCACGGCCCGTTTCGTCGAGCAGGTAGAGGCCGTAGGCCTCGCGGTCCTTCCACACCGGCCCGGCGGGCTTGTGAGCGACGAGGAAGAGACGGGCCGACAGCGGGAACGGATCCTTGAACAACCGCCCGCGCCCCGCCCCATCGCTCCGCCACGCGCCGTCGGGTCCGCGGAACGCGAATCCGGCCTCGTCCTGGATGTCGACATCGGGCGTCATGTAGGTCATCGGCTCGCGCGTGCGGATGTTGCGGCTCGTGTCGAGGCGGATCACGGTGCCCATGCCGTTCTGCGGGCAATGCGGCGTGCCGAGCACGACGTAGCCGTCGGCGGTGCCGGGGATCGGCCGGCCGTAGATCAGCGTCGGCGGCAGGTCGATGTCGTTGCCGTAGACCTCGGAGGATGCGGAGCCGTCCGGCCGCATCGCCCAGAGGCACTTCACGCTGACGGCGCCCTTGTCGACGTACTCCCAGCGCGTGTAAAGCAGCCGGCCGTCGGGCATCAGCACGGGCGAGGCCTCGCTGACGGAGCTGTTGCTCAGGCGCTTCAGGTTCCGGCCGTCGCCGTCCATTCGGTAGAGCACGGTCGTCGTGAAGTCGTCCGGCACGTCGCACAGGATGCCGTACTGGCAGCGGGTCGAGATGAACGCGATGCCGCCGTCGGCGAGGTAGCACGGCTGCATGTCGTCGGTGCCGTGGTGGTAGTGGCCGAAGACGCGGTACCGCGCGACCAGCGCGGCCTCGTCGGACTGCGGGAACGTGAGCTGGCGGAGGCCGCTGCCGTCGACGCCCACCTCGTAGATGCGGTAGCCGTCCTGCGCGCCCGCCTTCCACGCGAAAACGATGCGGCTCGCGTCGAACGACAGGTCGAAGCGCTCGAACACGCCGCCCTTCAACTGCGGAACGATCTCGCGGACCGAGCCGTCCTTGAGGTCGAGCACGCACAGGTTTCCGCCGGGCGTCCAGGGGCTGTTGATGAACTCGGTGTAATAGTGGTTCGCGCCGTAGGTCTTCCGGGTCACGAAGACGAGCTTGTCGAACCCGGCGGACGGGTTCTCCGTGACGAGCGCGCGCCGCCGCAGCGCCGCAACCTCGCCGACCCATGCGTCGAGCGCGCCGCCCGCGGTCGCGATCTCCGCGCCGCGCGTCGCCAGCGCTTCGAGCTGCGCGAGGTGCGCCGCGCCGGCGGGCGCGCCGAGCGCCTTGATCATCGCGCGGAGGTCGGGAAGATCGTGAGTGGCGGGAGTGTCGAGCGGATCGGCGGGTGGCGGATTCGCGGCGGCGGACGCGACGGCCCCGCCCGCCAGAAAAGCGGCGACGCCGGCCGCCATGGAATCAACCCGGAACCGATGCAGCCTGTTCACAGCGGGCGAAGCCTATCGCGGCCGGCGACCCGTGTCGACGGCGCGGTGCGGCCGGCAGGGCGGAACCGTCCTGTCTGATTCGACTTGGATACGCGAGGACGGGCTTGGAGGGCGCCGCTCCGTCGGCGCCGTTCGGGAGACCCCCGAAGCGTCGCTCGTTCCTGGCCGGCCGCGCTCAGCCGGGGATCCCCGGGGCGGCGCCTCGGGTCACCCCCGTCGCTCTCACGAAGCCCCACGGAATCGCCGCGCGGCCTACGGCTTCCAGATGCTTGCTGCAATGTGCTGTTGCGGGTGGGCCTTGTCCGCGAAGTAGCAGATGGCGACGACCCTGCCGTCGGCGCGCTGGACGAGCCGCGGATAGCCGAAGTCCGCATCGTCATGGCCGGAGAAGTAGTCGTCACGCACGATGGCCTCGGCGGACCACGTGCGGCCGGCGTCCGCGCTCGTGCGGGCGAGCAGCCGTCGCGTCGTGCGGTTGCCGTAGGCGCAGCACAGGCGGCCGTCGGCGAGCCGGATCAGCGCGGGCGGGTTGCCGTTGGAGCCCCCGGCCTCCCCGATCCGGCTCGCGAACGACCATGTCCGCGCCGAATCACCGGAGGCATACGCATCGATCCAGCACTCGTTCGTCTTCCGGTCCCGTCGACGCACGGCGGCAACGAGGCGGCCGGGGGCCGCTTCGACGGTCTGGGGCATCACGGCGCGGTGCGGATCGGACGGCGGCACCATCCACGACAGGAAGCCCCACGTACGTCCTCCATCCGTCGTGCGCGCGCAGAAGACGCGGTCCGCCCCGCCCTCCCCCTTCGGCCGCGCGCCCATGAACACGAGGCACTCCTGCGGACCGCGGACGACGTAGTCCGTCCGGGGCGTCAGTTCCCACCCCCCGAGCTCGGGGGCGTCGGCCAGCGCGCCGAAGCTCCGCGGCCCGTGCCATGTGGCGCCGCGGTCCGGCGAGACGAAGAACTGCCCGCGGGGGTCGGTCGCCGTGTGATAGCCGGTTCCGGCGATCCGCAGGGCGAAACCGGGCGCGGTGAAGTCGAGCGGCGCCGCGACCGGCACCGACTTCCCGTCATCCCCGACATAGCCGTCCGGGTTCCATGCGGTCCACGTCTCCCCGCCGTCCGTGCTGCGGGCAAGCCACGCCTGCTGCCCCGACTCCGCGATGTTGTGCCCCCCCGTCACCCGGTAGCCGCCGCGCGTGAACCCGACGAGGATCTCGGTCCCGCCCCACGACCACACGCCGTTGTTCGCGGGCCACCCGCAGAAGGCGTCCTTCTCCGCGTAGACCACGAAGTTCCGCGTCCCGTCGTTGCCGTCCGCGGCGCGGGCGGGCAGCGGGGACGCGGCGGATGCCGCGAGGGCTGCGAGCGCCACGATGGACCCATGTTCGAAGCTCATGCGAATCCTCCTCGTTCGACCGCCGACGCAGAGCGACGGGATCCACCGCACGCGCTGCAGCCCACCGGTCCTGCCGACCGGGGGGTCGCGATCGATTTCAACCGGCACGTCGGACAACTCTCTCTCCATGGCGGCACTGTGAACCCTCCGCATGTCGCGCGCAAGGCCGGGCGTCTTCGTCATCGCCAGACGGACCGGAGAATCGCCCATGTCAGGGCGCGCTCCGCGGGGCGGACCGGATGGCCTCGAGCCGCGCCTTCAGTCGCGCGACCACGTCGGGATGCTCGTCGTGGACGTTCCGCGCCTGCGCACGGTCCGCGGCGAGGTCGTACAACTGGGCGGGCGGCGCGCCTTCGCGCAGCTTGCCGTCGACCATGTCGCTGTTCACGCCGCCGGTCAGCCGGGTCGCTGCCGGGCCCCCGAGCGAGTGCTCGCCGATCTTTTGACCCGTGAAACCGCCGCCGCCCTGCGCGGAGATGTAGACCCAGCGGCCCTCGCGGATCGCGATGTTCGCGGGACGGGACGGGCAGAAGACCATGGTGTCGCGGACCGGCTTCGCGGGATCGCCCGTGAACGCGGGCAGCAGGTTGAAGCTGTCCGGCCCGTCGTCCGGCCCCGGTTTCCGGCCGACCAGCGCGGCCATCGTCGCCAGCAGGTCGACATGGCCGATCAGCGCATCCGAGGTCGTGCCTGCGGGGACGCGGCCCGGCCAGCGGACGAGGAACGGCACGCGGTGGCCGCCCTCCCACGCGTCGAACTTGAAGCCGAAGAGGTCGCCGTTGAGCCGGTGGCCCGCCTTCCAGGCATCCTGTCCGCCCTGGTTGAGCATGCCGCCGTTGTCGCTGGTGAAGATCACCATCGTGCGGTCCGCCACGCCGTTTGTCTCCAGCGCCGAGAGCACCTCGCCGACGATCCAGTCGAGTTCGTGGATGAAATCGCCGTAGCGGCCGCACCCGCTGGTTCCGCGGAAGCGCGGCGCGGGCGTGAAGGGATGGTGGATGGCCGTGGTCGCGAGGTAGAGGAAGAACGGGCGGTCCCTGTGCGCGCCGATCCACGCGACGGCCTTGTCCTTCAGTGTCGTCCCGACCTGCTCGTCGTCGTAAAGCGCGTGCGCGGCCCTCGCGCCGCCGATGACCTCGAGGCCCATCTTCTCCTGGAACTCGCGCGTCGCCGCCTTGCGCCCCATCACGAACGGGTCGTCGGGCGTCCAGCCGACGACCCGACGGTCCTCGACGTAGACGAACGGCGGATGGCTGTTCACGACGGGCATGCCGAAGTAGTGGTCGAAGCCGAGTTCCAGCGGCCCGGGACTCAGCGGCTTGTTCCAGTCGGTCGGCCCCGCGGCGCCGAACCCGAGGTGCCACTTGCCGAAGCAGGCGGTCGCGTAGCCGGCGTCCTTCATCACGCGCGCGACGGTCAGCCGGTTGGTGTCGATCACCAGCGGGCTTCGCAGCATGACCGGTCCCCAGAGATTGCCCTTGCGGAACGGGTATTGCCCGGTCAGCAGCGCGTAGCGCGAGGGGGTGCAGACCGCCGAGGCCGAGTGCGCGTCGGTGAACCGCCGGCCCTCCGCCGCGAGCCGGTCGATGTTCGGCGTGCGGACCTTGGTCGCGCCCTGGCAGCCGATGTCGCCGTAGCCGAGGTCGTCGGCGTTGATCAGCACGACGTTCGGACGGTCCGGCGGCGGCGGCGGATCCGCCGGCATGGCGGGCTTCGCTGTGAGGAGCGCGGCGGCGGCCAGGACGCGGACCGCGGGGCTCATGGACTCTTCTTTCCCTGCCTTCCCGTCTTCCCCTGCTTCGCGGGCTTGACCTTGGGCGGCTTGTCGGCGGGCGCGGCAAGGCCGTCGTCGGGCTGGTTCCAGAGGCGGTAGGGGTCGTCGAGGCGGCGCATCTCGGCGAGAAGGAGCGCCTCCATCTCCTTGAGCTTGTCCGCGTGCTTCGGATCGGCGGCGAGGTTGGTCTGCGCCGGCTTCGGCGTGCGGCCGGTCAGCGCGACGACCGCCGGATCGTGGTGCTGCGCGAGGAGCTCGTCGGGGTTCTCGGCGAGGTTGAAGAGCTGCGTCTCGCGGACCTGGCCATCCATGACGTCGTACTTCACGAGCTTCCAGTCGCCCTTGCGCACGCTGCGCATCCCCGGCTTCGTGCCGCCGCAGTAGGCGCCGTAGAGGACATCGCGCACGACCGGCGCGCGGCCCTCCATCACCGGCTTGAAGCTCAGGCCCTCGTTCGACGGCGGCGGCGGGATCGCGGCGAGGTCGCAGAACGTCGCAAGCAGGTCGAGCAGGTAGATGTTGCCCTGCGCGCGGGCGCCGGCCTTGACCGTGGGCCCCCACGCAAGGAACGGCACGCGCCACGTGTGCTCGTAGAGGTTCTGCTTCCCCTGGAAGCCGTGCCGGCCGATCGCGATGCCGTGGTCGGCCGTGTAGAAGATGTAGGTGTTCTCCAGCTCGCCCATCGCCTTCAACTGCGCCAGCACGCGGCCGATCTGGATGTCGATGTTCTCGACGCAGGCGTACTCGCGGCCGACCTCGTTGCGGATGGTGCGCTCGTCGCGGTTGGTCCACACGCCGCTGACCGACACCTCGTCGCGCAGGTTCGGATGGCCGTGGAAGAACGGCTGGGCCGGCAGCCAGTTGCCGGGCAGCGGCGGCTGCTTCGCGTGGGCGGGCGGCAGCGCGTTCCGATCGGCATGGTTCACCGCACCGTAGTGCTCGAGCAGCTCCGGCTTGCCGTCGCGCGTGTCGTGCGGATGCGAGAAGCCGAAATGGATGTAGAACGGCCGCGTGTCCTTCGATGCCGCGCGCTCGCGAAGGTAGTCGAGGACCCGCTCGGCGTGCCACGCGCTGCCGGTCTCATCCGTGTCGCCGCGCTTTCCGGCGTCGTGACGCACCGCGAACTGCCGGTTGGCGCCCTCGTAGCTGTTGCCGGTCTTGCAGGTCCGCATCGTCGCGTAGCCGGCGCGGTTGAAGACGGCGGGGATCGTGTTGGTTTCGAGGTTCGGCGGACAGTGGGCCGTCGCGCCCGGCCCGATCGGCAGGTGCCACACGGTGCGGCCGCTCATGATCATGTGGCGCGACGGCGTGCAGACCGCGCCGGAGAAGGAGCCCATGTGGTAGGCGCCGTCGAAGACCATGCCCTCGGCGGCGAGCCGGTCGAGGTTCGGGGTCTGCAGGGGCGACGTCGGATCATAGACCTTCAGGTCGAACGGCGACTCGTCGTCGACCAGGATGAACAGGATGTTCGGCCGCTTCGCCGCCTTCGGCGCCTCCGCCGAGGGCGCGGCGGCGGACAGGACCAGGAATGCGACGGCCACGATCGCCAGCACGCGCTTCATCGTTCGTTCTCCCCTCGCGCGGCCGCCGGCGGCGCGCCGCGGGCCCGTTTGTCCCACGGAACCGGCGGTGAAACAACATCCAACAGCCAACGGGAAGGAAGGACAGTGGCGGGTGGCAGCCCGGAGGATGACAACCGAATGGGGGCAAACGAATGAGGACACCGGACCGGGAGGGCCGAGCTCCGCGCGGCCGCAGGCTGAACCACGGATAGCCCGGATCCCACGGATGGGAACGGTCCTTCCGGCACTTCTCTCTATCCGTGAAATCCGTGTAATCCGTGGTGCCCGAAGGCCGGGAGGAACGACCACGGATTGCGCGGATCCCACGGATTCGATGAGGACGGCCCGGAGGATGGCAAGCGAATCGGGGGGAAGATGAATGAGGACACCGGACCGGGAGGGCCGCGCTCCGCGCGGCCGAACGCGGAACCACGGATGGCACGGATCGCACGGATCCGACGAGAACGGCCCGGAGGATGACAACCGAATGGGGGCAAACGAATGAGGACGCCCGATCGGGAGGGCCGCGCTCCGCGCGGCCGCAGGCTGAACCACGGATAGCACGGATCCCACGGATTCGAT
>Ga0194111_10002415_pt1 | contig 22732 bp, 25 predicted proteins | sample TA2KigC300mmetaG_FD_146194 | JGI IMG/M metagenome (GOLD analysis project Ga0194111, IMG submission 146194) | Freshwater microbial communities from Lake Tanganyika, Tanzania - TA2015033 Kigoma Deep Cast 300m | ecosystem: Environmental > Aquatic > Freshwater > Lake | place: Tanzania: Lake... | reverse complement strand
GTCGGTATCGAGAGAACCGTTGACTGGACTTTGGTCCATGTTTCAGTCCAGCTTATCAGCCGGCTGGGTTATCACGGTATGAGATTACAGGCCACCGAAAACGAGATCCTGGACGCCGACCAGCACCTTGCCCTCTTTCATTACGTCAATGGTATGAGCCGGGTTGAGGAAGCTGTCGCCGTTAGCAGCCACGCTGGACCAGGCGGTGCCGGTGTAGGGCAGCCTCTGCACCAGGCCGTCGGCCTGCAGGATGTAGAGGATGGTGGCTGATTCCGCAGCCATATCCTGGACCTCGAGGCGGGTGTTGACGTTAGCCCAGTAATCGCCGAAGTCAGGCGACCACATCACTGCCCTGGTGTGCCAGGCGGCCCAGAACACGTTCTGGCCGGTAGGCTCGTCGCACGGAGGCGGCAGCCTCAGCAGGGCTAAATCGGTCTGCTCCTCGGTGCAGGAGAGGGCGGTGACACGGGTAGATACTCGCTCCCAGTAAAGTCCCACGGGGGGAGTGGGAGACAGGGGTGCGGTAACGGCGCTGTTGATGCTGCTGCGCCAGACGCTGTCAAACTCGTCAAAGCTCCCCTGGACATTCCAGTTGTTGACTGAAGCCAGGTAGATGGTCCTGCAGTCAGGGGATGGCGCTACATCGGTGAACTGAGTGATTGTGGTATCGATGAGCGACAACTGGTTCCAGGTTTCGCCGTTGTTGCGGCTGATGGCGAAGGCTGATTCATCGTAGGGAATTGGTGTCGCGGGGAAGCCCTGCCACCAATCATGCGTGACACTCTGTTCGTGGCGTATTGATGAGCCGGTGGCAGCCAGCGCCAGCGAACCCGTTTCACTCCAGGCAACCTGGGCATTGCCCTGCCCGTTTTTAACATTTGGGCTCCAGGTGCCCTGGTTAGCAGCGCCGGTGGTTGGCTTCAGTGCCGGGTACCAGCAGGGGATGGGACAGACGGTCGGTGAATCGGTGAACCATGTGGGTACCGTAGCAGTGCAGGGGTAACCGTAAACTTCCCCAGCCAGGAGTTTGCCCGAAGCATAGGTGCCAAAGTAGGCGATGCTGGCAATGGAAGAATAGGAGATCGCCGTAGTGTCCATCAGCTCATAGACGATTGCATCGTCAATTCGGTAGATGCCTTCCTCGTCAGTGCCAAGGGTGCCAGCAGCCAGGGCATCGATGCTGACATAGGCGCGGCGCGTGCTGGGTGATTGGCCGGAGAAATCGGAAGGCAATTCAAGGTCAGCGGTGACAATGGTGTTGAAGCCAGGCGAAGCACTAGATGGAGAGAATGGGTCTTTGATTTCGACGGAGCTGCTAAATGCCCAGCTAAGAATATCATTCTTGTTTATGTCACGAATGGCGACGTTGAAGAAGGTCTGGTCGGCATCGCTGAAGACGACAGCCAGGGAAGCGTCGCCGGCATAGGTGGGTGAGAACTTAAGGTCTATCACATCAGCATTGTTGCCTGCTGCGATTTCGGAAGGCAGAACAGTCTGCAGTTTCCAGGAGGAAAATGTGGTGGATTGCACTGCCCAGATTTGCATGGCGGCATTAACGCCCGCGCCGCCGTTCCGTATGCCCACGGCGATGTCACGCTTACCGTTATACAGCGGGGAAATGCTTATGGCAGCAACGGCATTGTTGACCCCGCCTCCTGTGGCAGCGGAAAGCCGGGTCAGCTCCCAGGAGCGCCCAGCATCCCGGGTTACCCATACCTCAACCGGTGCATCGGTGGTGCCGTCTGAGGAGACAATAGCCCAGAACTTGTAATCGTCTGGTGCTATGGCTGCGTTCCATACATTTCTCAGTCCGCCCCAGGCATCGGTCATCGCCTCGGTAAGGTCTCCGGATGTGCCCCAAGACCTGCCGTAATCACCCGACGCGTACAACAGTAATGATGGCGTGGCGAATCTTGTGACTATTGCCAGCATCATTGTTCTGGGGCCGACTATAAGTTTATTCACCTCGGAAGCAAGTACAATGTCAGCCCTGTTTATGAAAGAGCCTGGGGTATCAACGATACTCCACTGCAGCACGCCGGGCGCAGCTTGTGCGGGGACAGTGATGCCCAGGTTAGCTGGCACTACTAAGCCGGCTACAAGCATAAACAAGGCGAGCAGGCTGGACACTATGAATCCCTTGTTTTTCATCAGTTTTTTCATAGGTGTGTACCCCTTCAGTTTGTCAGTCCTTTGTAACTGCTTATTCGTGAACATGACCTACCCAACCTCTCCTCTCATGAGGTTGGTTTTTCTTGCTTTTGTTTGTCCTGTGGTGTCTGCAACTAATCGTTTGGGAGCTATAATAGGTCGAACAGGTGGCTAATGTCAATACCCTGCGGTGTAAAATTTGCAGGATTCTGTGCGTTTTGGCTATTTCTGGAGTAAACTGGCGGGCTCCGACCCTTTTGCCGTAGTGATGACAGGCATAGTTTTCTTGACGCGAAAGAGCCATATTGCATAGAATGTCTCGGTTTTGAAAGGGAAACTTCTCCAATGAAGCTGGTCAAAAATATGCTGGCTGGCGATGTTTTATCTCTGGCGCGGCTTATTACTAAGGTGGAAAGGGATGGCGCCGAGGTGCCGGAGATAATGCGGGGGGTTTACCAGCGCCTGGGCAAGTCCTATTGCGTTGGCATAACTGGCCCCCCCGGGGCTGGCAAAAGCACCATAGTGGATAGGCTGACCGCGGTGATAAGGCAACAGGGGCTCACCGTGGGCATAATCGCTGCTGACCCGACCAGTCCCTTCACCGGCGGCGCTGTGCTGGGAGACAGGATACGGATGCAGCAGCACTATCTGGATGAAGGTGTGTTTATCCGCAGCATGGCTACCAGAGGCAGCCACGGTGGCTTGCCACGCAGCACTGGCGGGGTGATTAAGCTGCTCGACGCTTTCGGCAAGGATTTTATCCTGGTGGAGACGGTAGGAGTAGGGCAGACCGAGCTGGACATCATGGAAAATGCTGATACTGTGGTGGTGATACTGGTGCCTGAGGCTGGCGACACCATTCAGACGATGAAAGCGGGGTTGTTCGAGGTAGCTGATATCTTCGTGGTGAACAAAGCTGACCGCCCCGGCGCTGATAACCTGCTGGCAGAGCTGAATATGATGGTGCAGCACTATCCCAAGGAGAAGTGGTGGCAGGTGCCGGTGCTGGCTACCCAGGCGGTGAACGACGTAGGTATAGAGGAGCTGTTTAAGCAAATTGAGAAACATCGGCAGGCGCTTGAGGGAAGCGGCCAGTTGTTGGAGAAGCGCCGGCAGCAGCGCAGGCGCGAGTTTCTGGAGACAGTGGAACATCGCGTTTCCGATGAGCTTTTAAAACTGGTGGAGCAGGACGAGGAGATGAGCAAGTACATGGCCAGGGTGGAGGCTGGGGAGATCGACCCCTATTCGGCGGCTGACGAGGTACTGCGTCCCCGGACATTGCTGGCAAGCTGGTCACGCCGGCTTGCCGAAAAGCGCCCCGATGGGTGAAAGGCGTAAGTTGCAAAATATAGGAGAAAATCTATGAAGACTAGGATGACCGAGCTTTTTGGCATCGAGCATCCCATCATGTGTGGCGGGATGATGTGGCTGGCGAAGCCTGAGCTTTGCGCTGCCATTTCTAATGCCGGTGCGCTGGGAAATCTGACGGCGCAGAATTATATGGGTGGAGAGGAGTTCCGCAAGGCGGTTCAGCAAACGCGGAAGCTTACCGATAAGCCTTTCTGCGTGAACATCACCGCCTTGCCGGCTATCCGCATCACCAAGGAGATGCACTGGGATTATTTTCAGGTGTGCTGTCAGGAGCAGGTGCGTGCTATCGAGGTTTCGGGCACGCCGCTGGACAAATATTTTGGGCCACAGTGCATAGAGATGGCCAGGAAGGCCGGGGTTAAGTTGATTCACAAGGTAGGTGCGGTGCGACATGCTCTCCATGCTGAGCGTGCAGGATATGATGCGGTGATTGCGGCTGGCATCGAAGAGGGTGGGCATCCGCTGGACGATGATGTTACTACCATGGTGCTTACCCCGCGCATGAGAGAGTCGGTTAAGATTCCGGTCATTACCGCCGGTGGAATTGCTGATGGTCGGAGCCTGGCGGCTGCGCTGGTGCTGGGGGCTGATGGGGTGATGATGGCATCGCGGTTTGTGGCTACTACGGAGTGTAGAGTACATCAGAATGTTAAAGAGGAGATAGCGCGCAAGCAGGAATATGAGACCACCCTGATAAACAGGTCGATTCATCTGCAGATGCGCACCTGGAAGAACGAGGCTGCCAGAAAGGTGCTTGAAATCGAAGCCCGCAAGGGCACAATGGAAGAGCTGTTTGCCATCATCGCTGGAGATAAGGCTAGCAAGCTAATTGAGCAGGGCGATGTGGAGAGCGCCCCATTTGCTGTGGGCCAGTCCATTGGTCTGATTCACGATGTGGTGAGCTGCAAAGAGATGGTGGAGCGCATGGTTCAGGAGGCCGAGGAAATCCTGGCCAGCACGCTGAAGCACATTAAGTCCTGAGAGAGGACTACCATTTCAGATTCTTTAATGGTGGGCTTCGCCCACCCTACGGCTTACTAGCTATTATTTGACTATCTTCTGCCGTGTGGCTTCTAGCGTCTGTTCGGCCTGGGCGATGATGCGGTCGATGACTTCCTTGACGCTTGGGACATCGTCGATAGCACCGCAGTCCTGTCCTGCGAACAAGAACCCTTTTTCGGTATCACCCTTCTCAATGGCCAGCAGGCTTCTCTTGGCAGCTACAGCCTGGCGGGCTAGTACCCATAAGGGGGAGCCTTCCTCTGCGCTCATCATTTTGAAGCTGAGGCCAATGAACTGCCACCAGGAGAGCTTGAGGAGTTGCTTTATCTCCATGGCGGCGGAAGTAGCCTCTGCCATCGGGAAGCCTTTTCTCATCAGCTCCAGGGAAGCCTTGCTTTTGAGTGCTCTTCCATCCATGCCGTCGAAGCGGTTGCTATAGACGGTGTCCTGCTCGGTAGCTTGGAGGCAGAGCTGCTTGAAATTGTCATGGAGGCGGCATTCTTTGGTCATCATGAAGCGGGTGCCCATGGATATGCCGCTGGCTCCTAGTGCCAGTGCTGCTGCTAGCCCCCTGCCGTCGTGGAAGCCACCGGCAGCTATGACCGGGATTTTGACGTGGTTGGCGACGATGGGGATTAGCACCAGTGAAGTAGCCTCGGCGCCGTGAGCCGCAGCCTCGCGGCCGGTGATGACCACTGCATCGCAGCCCAGTTGCTCAGCACGGACAGCGTGCCTGGCAATGGCAGTAGTGCCCATGACCTTGCCTCCGTAGGCATGTACCTGGTCGATGAACCACGGCTTGCCCAGCGCATAGTTAATGACCGGAACCTTCTCCTCTATGGCAGTCTGTATGTTCTCTTTGGCCCCAGGCCCGATGAGTATTTGATTTACGCCGAAGGGCTTATCGGTGAGCTTTCTTATCTCCTTGATGGCTTTGCGGGTGTCGTCCGGGCTGAATTGTGCCACGGCTAACATGCCTAACCCGCCGGCGTTGCAGACATGGGCGACAAGCTCGGGGGTGGTAATCCAGTTCATGCCGGCAAGCATGATGGGGTGCTTTATGCCTAGTAGCTCGGTCATCTTGGTCTTGAACACAGGCTCCTCCTTAAGCAAATTCATTATCTACTACTATGCGGACAAAACGTTCCCATTATACTCATTAGTGGGGACCTGTCAATAAACTATAGCAGGCGAGCACTTTTCAGTGACGAAATTTCCAGGTTGAGCACATGTGCTCAGGTGAATTATGCATTACTTAACCGAGGGCTAATGTGCTGTTTTTCGAGGAGGTATATGGACTACTCCGGCCAATTCTTCTACGGCCACCACGAATGCAAGCCCTTTACCCGGCTTATCCAGTTGAGCTGCCTTGACTATTTCTTTCAGTATGCCGTCAACTTTGTCCCTTGGCACAACTGAGAGCACGATTTCCTTCTCGGGCTCGATGCAGATTCCGAGCAGCTTCTGGCGTTCGTGTATGCCCATACCTCGACCGAGCATGATGGTGCCACCATCGGCGCCGGCATCCACTGAGGCTTGCAGAACTCTGTCCCCCCAGCCTCTGGTTACAATAGTCACAATAAGTCTTCTACTTGCGGCCATATAATCTACTCCCTTTTACGTAGTTTATTACGGAATGCGATTCCTAGCAACATGACAGATAGTATCGGCGCCAGGGCGATTAATGCAATCAGCCCAAAGCCGTCCAGAATAGGGTCTCTTCCTTCCATAGCAGAAGCGATGCCTACTGCTGTGGCCATCAGGAAAGTGACTGCCATTGGGCCTGTGGCCACACCGCCGGCATCGAAGGCGATGGAGACAAAAGCTCTATCGCAAAACCACATTATTATCAGGGCAACCAGGTAGCACGGCGCCAGGATATACATAAGCGGAATCCCATATACAATCTTGACCATTCCCAGGGCCACAAAGAAAGCTACACCCAGTGCAATGGTAGAAGTGACGAAGTTCTTCCTGATAGAACCTGCCGAAGAGTCTTCAACCTGATTACTCAGTATTCTTACTGCTGGCTCACTGAATGTAGCCAGAAAGCCCATAAAGAACCCGAAAGGTATTATGAGCCACTTGTGTTCCAGGGCACCGAGTGCCTCACCCATTGCTTTTCCCGCTGGCAAGAAACCTATTTTGACACCTTGCAAGAACAGGACCAGTCCTACCAGCGCCAGTGCCATTCCAGTCAGGAGGTTGAAGACATATTGTCTGGGCAATCTTAGAAATAGAAACTGGAAGGCAAGAAAAATAAGCAGCAGAGGCACAAAGACCTTTGTTGAGCCCAGAAAGACCTGAGCTATACCCTGGAAGACTTCAATTTGGTTCATCGTAGAATGATTCCCATAATCATTACCCCTATTATGGGGCCAATAGAAGCTAAGCCGATTAACCCGAAGCCGTCTGATATTGCGGACCTGCCGGCCAGTACTGAGCTTAGCCCTATGCCGAGGGAAAGGATAACGGGCACTGTCATGGGCCCAGTAGTAACGCCGCCGGCGTCAAAAGCAACCGGGACAAACTCGGGTGGCACAAAGAACGACAATATCAAAACAATCGCATAGCCGGCGGCGAAGAGATATTTTATGGGGAAGCCAAAGGCAATGCGCAGCATGGCAACGGCTACGAAAAAACCTATTCCGATGGCGATAACATTGATGAGGATGTTCTCCGAGATGCTGCCTTTTGAGACCTCGTCAATTTGACCGGTGAGGACAATTACGTCTGGCTCAGCTACGGTAACAGCAAAACCTATGAGGAAAGCAGTTGCAATTAGCAGGAGCAGCGAACCACGTTTAGGAAGCTCAGAGCCGATAGCTTCTCCCATTGGCAGAAGTCCCATCTTCACGCCTACCAGGAATAGAATCATGCCAAGGGTGCACATGCCGAAGCCGATAATGAACTGAAAGAAATGGGAGGTGGATATATCGGTGACGGTAAGCTGCAAAATGATGACCGCCAGGCTAATGGGAAGTATAGCTACAATGACTTCCAGCGCTACTTCTTTCAATTGGTTTAGCAATTACTATTCCCCCGGATTTAGCGGTTTCCCTGCCACTGACAACGCTTTTCAGTGGTCCTGAGAACGTCACCATTTGTGCTGTGATGCGGTGCCCCGCTACTTGAAAATTATATCCAGTTCAGTGTTTTGAAGATGTTTTCTATTTCCTGGGGGCTTTCGAACACCTCGTCCACTATCTCGATGATAATGCCGTCGCTGTCGATAAAGAAAGTGGTGGGGCTGCCACGACCATAGGATTTGCATACCTTGCCATCTGGATCAATCAGTACGGGGAAGGTCAACTTCATGCGTTGGGCTTCGTACTGGACTAGCTTGTCACGCTCGCCGGCGTTCACAGCAAGTATCTCTATTTTGTCTTTGGGCAGCTTATTATAGACAGTTTGTAGGTAGGGTAGCTCTTCGAGGCATGCGGGGCAGGCAGCTACCCAGAAATTAAGCATCACGTTTTTGCCACGCAGTTGGCTGAGTGTGACCGTCTGGTCATCCGTGGTTTCCAGGGTAAAGTCCGGGGCAATATCGCCTATTTCTTTTTTGCGCGTTGTGTCTGGGGAGGGCTGTGGGTCTCCTTGTGGTGGTTTTGGCATGACCTGTTCTGGGGGCACCAGTGAGTCTGGTTTGGTGGGTTGTTGCCTGCAGGAAAGGCCAGCGCTGATTAGAAGGGCGGCCATTGCCGCCATGATTACGAGAAATAGTCTAGCTTTATTCATTATTCTACATTCCTTTTATTATGATTAGGTGTTGTGCTTGTCAAATTATACATTGTGTGCGGCTAAACTGAAATCGGAGAAGCCGCTAAATTGTACTCTTTAGGAGGTCTTAGTGAGCAGTGGCCAGATGGAATCCACAGCCTTCTCTATATCCTCGCGACTCTGGAAGGGGCCTATTTTATAAGCTGTGACATAGCCACGCACATCTATAAAGATGGTGACCGGAACACCGGGGATACCGTAGGAGCGAGCGACCTTGCGGTTAGTATCCAGTAAAACGGGGAAGGTTATGTTGTCACTGGCGATGTACTGTTCCAATATAACGGGATGGTCTCCGATGTTGACCGTTATCAATTTCAGCGTATTGTCGGTCAGCCTGTCGTGGAATGCCTGGATGTATGGTTCTTGTTGCCTGCATGCCTGGCAGTTGATTGACCAGAAGGTGAGTATGACCGGCCGTCCGCGGAGCTTACTTAAAGTTATCGTTTCCCCGTTGGTGGTTTGCAGGGTGAAGTCGGGGGCGGCAACTTCCTTTGTTTTTTCTCCATGGTCCCATGATATTTGTGGCCATTTGATGTTCAGGGTGTTGGTATGTGCGGGCAGCGTTGCTAGAACTGGTGAGAGAAGTAACAAAACTCCGAAGAACACCAGCCATATCCCCAGCGCTGATAATATTCTATTCCTGTTCATGATTCGGTTTGCCTCGCCTCCTGATTACGTTGAGATATTAACGGAAGGTAATTATATCCTAGGTGCTCGGAAAAGGAGAAATGCAGGAGTGGATGTGCGGCGGAAAGTGAGATTAGTTGAGCTTATTCAGCGAGTCTTCTATCTCTTCTACACTGCGGAAGGGCCTGAGCTTTATCTCCCTGATTATCCCCTGGCTATCTATTAAAAAGGACGTTGGTTTGGAGACTACGTCGTACTTGGTTGCCGTCTCTCCCGTCCTGTCCAGCAGGACTGGCAGAGTCAGTTCCTTGCTAGTGACGAAGAGCTGGACGTCCTTGTCGATTTCTTTAACGTTTATGGCCAAGATTGCGTACTTGTCTTGGGACCATTTATCAGCCACCTGCTGTAGTAGCGGTAATTCGGTCCTGCTTGCTGGGAGGCTGGACCAGAAGTTTAGTAGAACTATCTTGCCGCGGTAGTTGCTCAAGCTCACATTCTTGCCATCGAGAGTTGGCAAGGTAAAGTTGGGGGCGCTTTTGCCGACTTGCGCTCCTTCGCCAACAACGACTGCCTGCGTTGTGGTGAAGGTGCGGCCACCTTCAGAGATAATCTCGTCCCCGGCAGCGTCCTTAGACCTCACCCTGAAGTGATAGGTGGTAGCTGGCGAAAGCCCGGTGAGCGTTGCCGAGTGGCTTGCGACCAACCTGGCATCAAGCGTTGTCAGTGAGCCGTAGCTCTGCGTAGTGCCGTATTCCACCTGGCTGGTGGTAGGCTGGTTGCTTTGCCAGGTTATGGTAGCGGTTGATTGCGTTGTGTTGGTGACCATGATTGCAGATAGCAGCAATGGCGCTATTTTGATTTCTTCAAGTGTCCGCAAATCCCCTTCAGCCGTGGTTTCGTTTTTCTTGGCATCCGATGATAGCGCTTTGTAATGGTAACTGGTATCTGACTTAAGGCCGCTGAGTGCCACGGAATGCTGTGTTACCAGGTTCTTGTCAACATCTGTCCAGGTGCATAGCCCTTCGGGGTCGCATATCATAACCTGGCTGGTGGCTGGCCTGTCTGTTTCCCATGAGATGGTAGCGCCTGTCTGGCTTACCCCGGATACGGCGACGTTGGAAATGACTAACTGGGTCGCATCTGAGCCGGTTCCTGGTGTTAGTGAGGGGATGCGTATTCCACTGAGCAATCCACTGGCCTTATCTATGGCATTGCTGATGATACCACGGTCCCAGCCCATGCTGTAGGAGACAAGGCCAATGATGGCTATGCCAAGTATAATCATAAGGATGAACAGCGTCCTGGGTATGCGTCTGGGGGTTGCCTGGCGTCCCCAGGCTCCTTCCGCAGGGGTTGTCTTCTGTGCGCTATCTGCCATGGCTTCGGCTGGTGAGCCATAGCCGCGGGTCTTGATGTATTGGCGGTCAACCTCATATTCGGAGGCTGAGCGTGGTGTCGGAATTGGCGGGGGTGGTGTGGTAGCCTGTGTCCATGTGGCAGAAGGGGGTTGTTGTGTGGGTTGTGGCGCTTGTGGTGGGTGGGGTGGCTGTCGGTCTAGCTGTGGAAATGGTTGCGACGGTTGCCTTTGCGGTTGTTGTGGGCGTTGTGGTTGTGTGGTTGGGTGGGCTTGCGGGGGCTGTTGGAGTCCCGGCTGTTCTGCGCTGGCCAAGGGGCTGGCACCGACCGCAAATCCGCAACTGGGGCAGAATTTTACGCTGCCGGGGACGCTCTTATGGCAGCCAGGGCAGATGCGGGCGGCGCAGCTAGTACAGAATCGGCTGCTTGAGCTTATCTCTTCGCCGCAATTATTGCATCTTATAGAGCCTGCCACTAAGCTGCCATCCTTTGAGACTCTATTTGCACCAAACCGACTGTCCTGGCTCCTCCATCTCTGCTGCTTAGCTGGATTTCATCCCCAGCGTATAATCTCTATAAGCCTATTATACAACCCAGAGCAAGTATGTCAAAGAGGCCAGAAGTGAAGATGATATCGGAAATTATCTTATTGATTGGCTGGAGCTCTCGGCTTTTGGTTATTGGGAAATACGGAGTGCCAGCTACAATTAATGTTTGTAATGGGAATCTGGTTATAAAGAATCGATGATTTTCATTATCTCGTCTTGACTTTTGAATGGTCCGATTTTTTCCCCTTTGATTGTGCCATTTGCATCAATGAATATGGTGATAGGAGCGGCTGGAGCAAAGCCGCAGCAGTTAGCAAATTCATCTTTAGGGTCAGCAATTGCTGTAAATGTATACCCCTTGTTGATAACGAAGCGCTTAACGTCCGCGGTGCTGTCACCTCGATATACAGTTAACACTGTCAAGTTTTTGTCTGTTTGCTGTTGGTAAGCTGCTTTGATAAAAGGCATTTGTGCTTCACAACCCGGGCAGTTCATTGTTTTATGGAAAATAACCATCACCGGTTTGCCTCGCAAACCTTTCAGGCTTTGACTCATTCCGGCTATTGGTTTGAGGGTTTTGCAGTCTATGGATTCCCATGTGAAGTCTGGTATTGAGCAGCCTATACGGTTGTCCATTGTAATGGCGGTTTCAGGTTTTTCAACATTGGTTATGAGGCCTAATTCAGGGCAGTCCCCTTCAGGGCTTGAGCAGGAAGTGAGTATACTGATCAGGAGGGTTGTTATCAGTGTTATCGTGATAAGCTTTTTCACAATTCTATACTCCTGTATTATACTTTGCTGATTTGGCCGTGTTCTCTATGGTTCCAAGTTTGGCACTAGCTGTGTTAACCATTCAAGATTACCGGTAAGTATCAGTATTCCTACTAGTATTAAAAGTATACCACTGATGATGGAGATGGTGCCGAGGTGGCGGTTGATGCCTTTCCACAGCGGAGCTATTGTTCCCCAGGCAAGGCCAATGAGAACAAAGGGGATGCCCAGACCGAGGGAGTAGACACTTAGCAGCAGGGCTCCTTGCCCTACTGTTTGAGAACTCCAGGCCATGGCCAGAATTGCCCCCAGTATAGGACCTATACATGGTGTCCAACCCAGGGCAAAGGCAGCGCCTATGATGATAGAACGGATATAACCCGGGTTGCTGCCTACTGCCGGATTCAGGCGTTTCTCGTAATTGAGCCAGGGCAACTTGAAGGCGGCTATGAGGAATATGCCGAAGAGTATTATGACCACTCCTGATATTTGCCTTAGGAGTGCTGAGTGTGCGGTTATGGTTGTTCCAAGTAGTCCAACCGAGGCTCCCATGCCAACGAAGATGATGCTGAAGCCGAGCACGAAGCAGAGGCTGTGAAACAGCACCGGCAGATAGCTCTTTCGGCTGCTATTGTCGATGGCAGTCACGCCAGCCAGGTTTGCCAGGTAAGCGGGAACCAGCGGCAAAACGCATGGCGATATGAAGGACAGCAATCCGGCGCCAAAGGCCACTATGTAGGAGATATCAGTCACTGTTCCTCTATTTGGTCAGTGTGTTGTCTAGCAATTTCTTGAGCTGGTCTTTGGGCTTGAAGCCCACTACTTGCTCCAGGGGCTTGCCATCTTTGAACATTATCAAGGTGGGTATGCTCATCACGCTGAATTTGGAAGCGACGAAGGGAGATTCGTCCACATTGACTTTGGCAAAATCTACTTTTCCCTGGTACTCCTTTGCCAGCTCTTCGATGACCGGGGCTACGGCGCGGCAGGGACCACACCAGGGCGCCCAGAAGTCAACCAGTATAGGCCTCTGCGCTTCCAGGACTGACTTCTGGAAGCTGTCTTGATTTACGTTCAGTATGTATTCTGCCATTAGTTTCTAACCTCCTGACTACTTAGGCGGACTGACGGCTATCCTTTCTTAGCCATTGCCTTGTTGTTGATAGCGGTTCCTTCTATTCGGGAATTATCCTCAATGTGGTTGTCGCCAGCCACAATACAATCTCTTAATATGGCTCCTCTGCCTACCTTTACATTATGCCACAGAATGCAGTTCTCTATTATGCTGCCGTCTTCTAAGGTGCAGCCTGGGCCAATTACCGCCGGGCCTTTGAGGTGAACACCCTTGCCGATGTCGCAGTCTTTGTCGATAAGCACCGGCCCGTTTAACTTTGCCCCTGGATGGATAGTGCTCCGCGGATGTACCTCGATGCAGTGACTTTGAAAGGCGATGTGGCAGCTCTTGCCATACATGAGGTCGCGCGTCAATTGCAGATACTTGGCTGGAGTGCCTGTGTCTATCCAGTATTCATCAGTGTGGTAACCAAAGGCAGGCTCACCTTCAGCCAACAAAGCGGGAAATACCTCACGTTCAAACATGCAGAATTTTGCCTGTGGTATGCGTTCAAGGATTTCGGGTTCCAGGATGTAAATTCCTGCGTTTATGCGGTTGGTGGTGACCTCTTTCTTGCTCGGTTTTTCCACGAAGCGAGTTATGCGGTGGTCGGCATCGGTCTCCACAACCCCGAAGTGCGTGGGGTCGTCCACGGGGGTAAGAGCTATGGTTAGCTTGGACTTCTTTTGCCTGTGAAACTTCAGCATGTCAGTGAGGTCGATATCGGTGAATATATCGCCATTTAATACAAAGAAAGTGTCATCGATGTGCTTCTCGGCGTTCTTGACTGCTCCGGCGGTGCCCAGGGGGGATTCCTCCACGCTGTAGACCAGTTTAGCGCCCAGCTTGTTGGTATTGCCGAAATAGTCCACGATAGAATCAGGCTTGTAGCCCATAGCCAGCACAATATCGTGGATGTTGTGCTTGTTGAGATAGCGGATAACGTGTTCTATAAAGGGCTTATTGAGAACTGGCACCATTGCCTTTACTGTGGAGTAGGTAAGTGGTCGCAGCCTGGTGCCTTCGCCGCCTACTAAGATAATCGCTTTCACTGGGCTTCAGGCTTTCTCATTTGGCATTTGGCGGTATTTTACTGCATTTCCACTGGGTGGGCAAAAGGAAATGTGTGGTTCACCACTGGTTGGCGTATGCTAAAATGGTGAAGTTTCTAAGAGGGGGTATAGATATGGCTTACGAGGCTATAATACTGGAGAAGTCCGATGGCATTGCAACATTGACGCTTAATCGCCCTGACAAGCTCAATTCTCTTAACCACACGATATTACAGGAGATGGTTGAAGCTATCGACGACGTTAGAGAGGATGATGAGATAAAAGTGCTGGTTATCACCGGCGCTGGCCGCGCCTTCTGCAGCGGCGCTGACCTTACTTCTGAAGTATATGGTACCGACCCCAAGCAGCCTGGGATAAATCGACCGTTCAGATTGGAGCCGTTTGTCAGCTTTGGCACGGTCATGAAGCGGCTGCGTAATTTTCACAAGCCGGTCATAGCTGCTATCAATGGTGTGGTAGCTGGTGGTGGACTGGGTATGGCCTGCCTCTGTGACATCAGAATAGCCTCGGAGCAGGCGAAGTTCAGCGCCATATTTGTCAGGAGGGCATTGGTGGCTGATTGTGGGACTACTTATACCCTGCCGCGCTTGGTGGGAATACAAAAGGCACTGGAATTGATGTGGACTGGTGACATGATAGATGCCGGGGAGGCGGAGAGGATAGGTTTAGCGAGCAGGGTGGTACCAGGTGACAAACTAATGGCCACAGTCCGCGAGATGGCTGTTAAAATTGCGAATGGTCCTTCGGTGGCTATCGAGCTGATGAAAAAGATGGTGTATGAGGGACTTGAGGCGAATAAATTTTCGGCTTCTCTGGCATATGAAAGCTGGGCGCAGGAGATGTGCTTGCTCACCGACGATATCAAAGAGGCCACCGATGCCTTTTTGGAGAAGAGGGAGCCCAAATTCAGCGGTAAGTGATTTCTGTCTTAAGGTTAAAGAGTGCTTGAGCGTTTCTGGTAGTCTGCTGTGCCACAGTTTCTTCCTTGACGTTCTTAATGGCTGCCACTGCTTTCAGACTTCTGACGATGTCTGAAGGTGATGAGCGGTACCTGTTCTCTCTGCCATAGGTTACGGGGCAATCGGTTTCCAACAGCAATTTTTCCAGTGGTGTTTCCCTGATGGCTCTGCGGTGCTCTTCATGATATTCGGCTGCAGGAGTAGCTGAGATGAAATAGCCCGTGTCGATGATTTCCTTTAGCACGCTGGAAAAACCGGTGAACCAATGGAAGACTGCTTTTTGAATTCCTGCTTCCTTTACGATGTCAAGGCAGTCCTTCCAGGCGTAGCGACAGTGGACTGAAACCGGCTTGTTATATTTTCTGGCCGATGCCAGCAGGCGCCTGAGCACCGCTTTTTGCAGGTCCTTTGAAGCTATCTTGACTACCCTCTTGTCATAGTCGAGGCCTATCTCGCCGATAGCAACCACGCCGTTGATTTTTCCCCGGATGAACTCAATTGAACTATCAATCTGGCTCGGTTCCATTTTGCCTAGTTCCCAGGGGTGCAGGCCCAGTGCTGGATAGACTAGCTGGGGATAAGCGTGGTGGATTTCGATTAGTTTCTGGTTCGATTCCTGGCCTGAACCAACGGCAACGATGGCTACAATACCGGCTTCTTGTGCGGCAGCCAAAGCCGATTCTAGGACTTCTAGCTCGTCCAGGTGGGCGTGGGTATCGATAAGTTGAATCATGTGTCTTTTCTGCAATTGCATATCGCTGTGCGCGTAGGGCGAGGCTAAAGCTTCACCTTTGCTGGCGACCTTAAAAGGGCGCGCTACATGTTATATCGGACAATGGCGCTATGTAGCTTTATTTTCCTCGATGTAAGCAGCTATGAGGTGGGTCTGCATGATGCCCTTTTCCATGATTATGGCAGTTATCAACTCTGGTGGCACCAGGTCAAACCCAGCCTCTGACGCTGTGGCCTTATTCATATATCCGTGTATATCGAATTTGGCTGTTTCGCAAATGGCAAAGAAGGGAATGTCGGCTTTCTTGGCTGCCTGTGCTAAAGCCAGCGTCGGTGTACCATTTATCAACGACCCATCCGCTAATATGCTGTCGGCGCCTACTATTGCCTTGTCTGCCCCTGACATCCGTTTGTCTATTGACCTGTCTGGAATCACCTCTACTAGGATGCGGTGCTCTTTCAATTGCTTGGCGGTGAACCTGCCAAATGCCTCTTCATTGGCTTTCGACTCGGCTACCAGCACGCGGAACCTGGTCTTATCTTGTCTGGCCAATTCCAGGGCTGTGCAGACCGTCGAGCTATAGCTGCAAGTTATGACCGTATCCAGGTTGCTGATGATGCGGCCGCCGTAGGTTGATGCCAGATTGGCTGCGTCCTCTGACAGCTTGATAAGCTCCCTGGCCACGTTTGCGGCCAGCAATTTGAAGGTTTCTACATTTTTTACCGACTCTGCCGCTAATGTGACTTCCTTGAGGAATTGGTCGATGTAGTTGGCTATGGATATCATGGTGGGTTTGGCTTTGGAGACTTCACTGGCCGTTGCCGTTATCTCATCCAGGAGGGTAGCCATGTTTGCAGTGTGACTTTGGCTCAGGGCCAGGTTCAGGATGCTAATTGCTTGTCTTGATAACCAGCCGGCGCCATGTATGTGGTCGTTTCTAAGCTCATCTATCTTGTCGACGACCGTTGGATTTAATTTCCCCATCGCTTAGTACCATCTACAATACAGCACTCGGGGTGAATTGACAAGGCAAGTTGGTGGGGTCTTGCAGGGGCACTGCTGTTGCAGTCGTTTATGAACAGTGGCTCTTAGTAGAAGTGCCGGTCGTCTTGACTGTGGTCGTTGGGTGAACCTCTTTCACCGATTATCTGAGGATGAAACATGAGGTAAATCAATGAACCCAGACAAGGCATCACCAGGAGTATTATCGCAGCCCATATCCATTTCCGGCCTCCAAATACCTTCGGCCGATAGGCTAAATCTCGAAGCACAATCCCTGCAAATATCCAGTGTGCAATGCCTATCAGGACAATCCGCAAAATCCACTCGAACTCCATATCCTTGAACCGCCGCTTTTTCTCCTATTGATAGCCTGTGCTGATATAGGTGCATATCATATAATACTGCGATTGGATTTGCCAACATGACTGGGGAATGGAGCCTTTGGCTATACACCTGGTTCGCCTGTGATTCTGCGGAATATAGAAACCTGGCAGAGTACTCCCTCTATATCCAGGTAAGGGGCTGACGTTATCTCAAAGACCTTACTGTCAGGGAATCTGTATTCCCATTTGTGAATCTCTCCGTTCTCCACGGCGTTCTTCAGCATGCAGGCCTCTTCACACGGACTGCTGCGGTTATGAAGGTGTTCATAGCAAAGGAGACCAGTTCCTTCGCCGAAATACTTCACCATGACTGAATTCATGGCACGTATTTTGTAATCCGGGCCGATGATTATAACGCCTTCGCTCATGGTGTCCACTACATTTAGCAGCAGGTCTCTTTCGTCTCTCATCAAATTCGTGAGTCGTGCCACTTGTTCTGTCTGGTTGCGGACGACGCCGGTGAGGCAGCCGATGGTGCCAGCGAAAAAGGTGAACAGGCACATTCTGAGCATGGGGTCGGGAAATGGCGATATGAAGAAGGCGCGTGGCAGGAAAATGACGAAGCATATTAGCGTGACGATTAGAGCGCCCCTGACTCTGCCTGTGTAGCCAGCGTATGTTATAGGGACCAGAAACAGCATGCGATGGACGTCGTGTACGCTGTAGAAAAACTCCCAGCGCAGGGCATCCCATTGTGCCCAGTCTACCAGCTCTCCGAAGTAGTAGAAAACGGTGCAAAGCAGCAGAAGCAATGGCACAATATATGGCTGAATTCTGCGTGCCGGGGCAGCCTGCTTGTGTTCAGGCTGCCCTGACGGTTCAGGCTGTGCCAAGCCTGTCTTGTGTTCTGATTTCATGTTATCCTCTGGGTAGGTTATGGTTCTTGGTATGTCTTATTTAGCTTCGACTTCCACCGCTGCCGTGCCTTTCTGATAGGCCGCGCGTCCTTTTCTTCTAAGCTCTCTTGCTCTGCGTTCCTTCCACACTGTCAAAATCCCGCTGATGTTGAGAAACCAGACAAAAGCTGCAGGGAAGAGGATCACAGGTATTGCCACCGCCATTGCTACTATGATTTGCCATTCCATTCTATTTTCCTCCTTTTACGTTTCTATTTACAGTTTGTTGCTATTTCTCAGCCTTAACTGTTCTACCTAATTGCTTGGCACGGGCGCGCTTCTCTCTGGCTTCCTTCATGGCCGTGAATAGGCCGCCGACGTTGAGGTACCAGACGAAAGCTGCAGGGAAAAGGATGAGTGGTATTGCTATTACCAGTGCTACTATGAATTCCCACTGCATTTCAATCACCTCCTTTCTGGTGTATTAATTTCCCTTCTGTTAATCTCACTAATAGCTTATCATTCAATGGCGTGGTCAGACTTCCGTCGTGATACCTGTTTGCTACTGCCTAAAACACCTATGCATCGAATCGAATGCCGTGCTTTATGCTCATTGGGAGTTGTTTGGAACCAGGCAGTTATGCCCGACTGCCCGATGCTCGTCTCTTAGGTGAATCTGTCTACGGGGTTAGCTCTTGGATGACCAGTTTAGCACAGACTGGGATTGCTCGTCTGACTTGTGGGGAGCATTCCTCACTCAATGTACTCACATCTGCTGCCTCTATGGCAAAGATCACGACTTCTTGAGGCATGGTTAGGCCTAGCTTGCAACCAAGTCTAAGAGCGTTGACCAAGTTGGCATCGTGGGATGATATTGCATGGTTGGCGGTGCAAAGTTGAGAGGGATCAAGGCGATAGATTTGCCCAGCCTTTCCCCCGGCTGTCTGGATCGCATCGATGATGATGGCCCTATCGTAGCCAACCAACAAGTCTAGTAGGTTCAAGCCAGACATGTTGGCCTCTATGATTGTCACTTCCTTATCGTCAAGCTTGTCTTTAAGTTCTGCAGCAACACGAAAGCCAGCCCCGTCATCGCTAAGTAAGGGGTTTCCCAGCCCTAGAATTATTGTTCTCACTAATCGCTACTAACATGTGGCAGACCCATTAGTCTGCATTTAAAATCTTAGTCAAATTTCCCTTGCTGTCATATAGGTATATAGGTACTGATGATCGTCCAGATAGAGCATGGGTGGCACATCCCCAACAGGGGTCATAAGGGCGCCAGGCCATTTCGATCCGGTTGAGCAGTCCTTCGGTTATTTCTTTACCCGGCTTTATGAGAGCCATAGCTGCTTTTTTGATGGACATGTTAATAGGCGCGGCATTATTGACTGTAGCCACAATCAAGTTTGCTTTCTTAATGACACCCTTCTCATCGGTAATGTAGTGGTGAGTTAGGGTACCTCGTGGGGCTTCCACAATGCCGACACCTTCGTCTGGGGTGGCTGTGGGGATGGTGCGGATGCTAGGGCTGGTGATTTCAGGGTCTTGGCTTAGCTCCAACAATCTTTCGGCAGCATAAAGAAGTTCAATAAGGCGTGCCCAGTGGGTTGCTAAAGTCTGATGTACAGGCTTGCCGCCTAGTGTGGAGTAGAATCTCTCGTACTCAGCCTGGGCCAGAGGAGTTGCCATGCCGTCAGCAGCATTCAGCCGAGATAGAGGCGTTGCCCGAAAAACGCCGCTGTCTTTGCCATCGACAAACCCCTTCCAGCCGACCTTCTTGAGGTAGGGCATCTTGACGTAAGTCCATGGCTCTACATGTTCGGCGATATGTTCGAGGTAATCGCGGGGCGCATACTTGACGTACTCTTTGCCATTGGGGTCAACCACTCTAACTTTGCCATCATAGAAGTTGACTCTGTTCTTTTCATCAACTAGACCCATATAGTAAGTGTGGTGCGTATAAGCATCGCTGAGAATCATATCCAGATACTCTTTGTTTTTAAGGACAATGTCATCAAAGACTTTTAGGGATAGCTTGGCAAATTCCAGCGAATCTTTGGCTATTTGTTCAACTTCTTTCCTTTCCTCCTCGTTAAGCCCCTTGCTGACACCACCTGGCAAACCAAACACAGGATGCACGGCTCTGCCACCTAACATATGGATAATACGGTGGTTCTGCATCCGGGTCTTAATTACTGCTCCGCCTAATTCCAAACCGACTTTGGCGATGACTCCCAGGATGTTTCGCTCGGCCACAGGTGCCTCCGGGCCCATCACGAAATCGGGACCGGCGAGGATATAAAAGTGAGTGGTATGGTCAGTAACATAAAATGAGCTGTAAAAGAGTTCGCGGAGTTTCTTGGCTGGGCTTGGAGGGTCAACATGGAATAGGTCGTCCAGGGCTTTAGTTGCCGCCATGTGGTGAGCTTCGGGGCAGACACCACATATCCTTTGAGTTATCTGGGGCATGTCCTCGGCTAGCCGCCCCTCGGCGAATTTCTCAAAGCCCCTTAGCTCTGGTACTTGGAAGTAGCAGTTCGCCACTTCGCCAGCATCGTTGAGGAAGATATCTATTTTGCCATGACCTTCTAGCCTGGTGATAGGGTCTATTGTTATTTTCTTCATCGTATTCGTGCTCCCCTTAATAGTGAGTCAGGCAGGCTGTAGCGATAGAAAGTGCCTGCAGGGTCATGGATACTGGCAACAATTTCCGCGATTTCACCGGGGCTATTAGAGTCGACCACTGAGGCTACTGCGCTTAGGAAGTGAGCTCCTTGGTCAATAACTCCATCAACTGGTCCGTAGCAGCCGGTGCATGGCATATTAGCCTGAGGACATGGAGCACTGCAGCCACCGCGAGTGGCGATGCCGGCGCACAGTAAGCCTTGCTCCAGCAGACAGGTCTCCGGTTCAGGGATAATTTCGAAAGTTCGGTAGAACTTCTTGACCTTTTTTACGTCTCTCTTGCGTGGGCAATCATCACATACCGCCTTAGTGTTGTGGCTAATCACAGTTCCCTTGGGTGGCAATTTACCTTCAATCAAGGCTTCCAAAGCCAGCCACGTTGTTCTCTCTTCAGGGGGGCAACCTGGGATGATGTAATCTACAGCCACTGTCTGACCGAGGGTTTTGACCCTGTCATAGAACTCTGGCAGAGTAAGCTCGCCCTCGGGGACTTTGTAGCTTATCTGGGGCGTGACCTTTTCCTTGTTGTCTGTCGACGGTGTTTCCAAGTAGACTCGCTCAAAAATCGCCTGCCGGTTGAATAGATTTGCCAGCCCAGGAATGCCGCCTTCATAAGCACAAGCCCCATAAGCAATAATGGCTTTGGATTTCTCACGGAGCATCTTGGCCAGGTGTTCCTGCTCTGAATTTCTAATGCCTCCGTTGAACAAGCAGACGTCTATGCTTTTGTCAGGCATGGCTTCAACATCTTTATACTTGGCGTCAATAGCTACCGGCCAGAAAACGATATCGGCGGCCTCAGCTAGTTTGAGGAGCTTGTCGCCAATCTGGAGTTGAGCAATTTCACATCCGCCGCAACTAGCTGCCCAGTAAAGAGCCAATTTCAGCTTAGCCATTGCTCCCACCGTTCCTTCGGGAAAATGGTCCCAATTTTCTTAGTTGCTCTGTCATCTCGTTAATAACTTCGGCAAATCGGTCGCCTTCTGATGCTGAGATCCAGTCTAACCTCACTCGTTCATCTTCGATGCCGAACTGAGCTAACATCTTCTTCAGCAGAGGTATCCTGCGGGCTGCCTTCTCATTACCTTCCAGGTAATGACATTCGCCAGGGTGTCAGCCGCAGACTAGAACACCGTCTGCCCCAAAGCTGAAGGCTTTGAGGATAAAACTGGGCTCTATACGGCCACTGCACATGACCCGAATAGGGCGCACGTTCGGGGCGTATTTTTTTCGAGATGTGCCCGCCAAGTCAGCCCCAGCATATGAACACCAGTTGCAGAGGAATGCCACTATCTTGGGTTCGAAGCTCATACCAACACTCCTTCTAGCTGTGCCATAATCTGCTCAGCTGTGAAATGCCTGCTAGTGATAGCACCGCTGGGACATGCCGCAGCACAGGTGCCACACCCTTTGCACAGGGCTTCATTGATAACGGATACCTTCTTTTCTTCGTCATAGGAAATTGCGTTGTAGGGGCAGAGCGAGATACAAGTTTTGCATCCAGAGCAAAACTCGGCTTCAATGAATGACGTGGCTGCCTCAACCTCGACGCTGCCCTTGCTTATCGTAGCCAAAACTCGTGCTGCTGCTGCTGAGGCCTGAGCTACTGTATCTGGGATATCTTTTGGACCCTGACAGCATCCAGCAATAAAAACACCGTCTGTCGTAGTGGCTACCGGATCAAGCTTGGGATGCTTCTCTAAGAAGAAGCCGTCCTTGCTTCTACTGATGGAGAATTGCCTGGCTACTTCGCTGACATCAGCTCTTGGCTCCAATGCATTGCTCAGAACCACCATGTCCACGGGAATCCGGCGCTGACGGCCGATCAATGTATCCTCACATAGGACCATGAGTTTACCTTTTTCCTCGGTAGTCTCGGCCAGATCAGTGACTTCCCCGGCGCGGCCTCTAATAAAGTTGACTCCTTCTTCTTGGAGACGGTTGTAAAATTCTTCGTAGCCTTTGCCGAAGCAGCGCAGGTCAATGTAAAGCTGATAAATCTCAGCATCGTGAATTTTCTCTCTGATAAGATGAGAGAACTTGAGCGAATACATGCAACAGACGCGAGAGCAATATTCATGGTAGTTGGTATCGCGGCTGCCAATGCAATGCAGGATAGCCACACTTTTTGGCTCAGAGCCGTCCTTAAGTAATATTTTGCCCCCGGTTGGGCCTGAAGCACTGCTCATCCTCTCGAACTGGAAGCCAGTAATGACGTTGTCATATCTTCCGTAGCCGAATTGTGACACAGGGGCAGGGTCAAAGGAATCGAAACCAGTGGTGACTATGATGGAGCCCACATCCACTTCGACTATCTTCTCTGTTTGCTCGAAGTCAA
>Ga0194111_10002409_pt1 | contig 22751 bp, 17 predicted proteins | sample TA2KigC300mmetaG_FD_146194 | JGI IMG/M metagenome (GOLD analysis project Ga0194111, IMG submission 146194) | Freshwater microbial communities from Lake Tanganyika, Tanzania - TA2015033 Kigoma Deep Cast 300m | ecosystem: Environmental > Aquatic > Freshwater > Lake | place: Tanzania: Lake... | reverse complement strand
CAAAAGGGAAACCCGGAGACGGGACTCCTACCCCCCCTATACCTTATGACCCGCACGGAGACTTTTTCAATTTTTCATTCCGAAAAATACCGAAAAATTCATCCCCCTCTTTCTGGTCTTGGCAACCTTCGCCGCCAGAAAAGACCCCCCGGCCTAAGACGCGGGGCAAAAATTTTTATAAAGAAAAACTACGGCCCTGGGTGACAAGCCCTTCCAGGTCAGAGACGGCGCAGGTTTCAGGGGGAGGGGTGGGAGAAATTCTCCCAGGTCTGGGGGCGGTGAAAGACCGCTGGGCATCCCTACCATCCGGGCCCGGGTGGTGCACCATTTGCTGGTGCGCCGCCTAGAAGAGATTTGGGAGCCGGTTTTTATCTTTGACTCCTATGCCTGCCGGAAGGGCAAGGGGACACACGCTGCCGTCAGGAGGCTGCAATCCTTCACGCGTAAAGTGACCGCCAACCGGACGCGGCCGGCCTGGTTCATGAAGATTTGGTCCTTTTGGGGGATTGTTTTTACTGGAGCCACTCTTTCATTTTGTTTGCGGCAACATTAAAGGCCCTGGCTTTTACCAGATAACCCTCGCCGAACCAGATGGAGTTTAACCGTCGGTCATCGCTCTGTTTCGACTTTGGTTTCTTACAATGGTCGATATATTCCGTCACCCCGTTATAGGCGGCCCACAGGGTCCCTCTCACCCCGGCCTCCTTATTCCCTTCTCCGTTTTCAAAAAAGTAGTGCGCCCATTGCCGGTTCTGCCTGGCTTGATTAGTGCCTTCCCAATCTTCCGGGTCCCTGGGGTTGGGAAAAACAAGATTGAAATAGCTCTGTGACCTTTCTTCGGTCATTTGAACTTTGGCCATATTCTGGAAAGCTTCTCCCAACTCGTCAAATCGGCGATTAATAATTCCTAGAATCTGCATTGCCTGGCGCAAATGTTTATGAACATCTTTTGTATGCACTACCCTTACCGTCGGCCCCTGACTTAACGCCATGGTCAGGGTGTTTTGGCACACCACCCTAATGGGAGTAAATTTGACCTGGACACTGCTGTGGCCATCATGGCTGTTGCTGAGCAGTAGATATTTGTCGGTTATATCATCTCCCACTACTCTGATATAGCCGGGGAGTTTCGCCAGAATCCAGACGCGCTCGCCCTTTCCCAAAGCCCCGGCGGTATGGTAAATGTTCGCCCCGCTCCCTACAATTTCATCAAAGAAAGAAAAGGCATCTCTATTCTGGAGCGGAGTATAATCCTCACCCACGATGCCGAAAACCGGGCAGTCTGGCCTCCCCCACAAGTCTTTGCGCACCACGGCATATTTGCCAATGGGTTGCATTGCCGTGCCGCCCACGGCCACCAAAAGCTGCTTTTCCACCTCCCAATCCAAATTGGCCGCTTTGATGGCTTCCTGGGCTGTGGCGGGTTTGTCCAGCTTGGTGCCGAGACCATGCCAGGGGACTTCCTCGACATACATCATGGAAGCCCTTCCATTGTCCATCCAGATTTCATGCGCCATCTTCGTCCCTCCCCGTCATAAGGCCATAGGTTACGCCAAGCAGTCCATTAGGGGTTCAGAAACCTATCGCCTCATGTTCTTAACCGACAATGGAAAAATTGTCAGATGCAAATCGATAGCATCATCTTTCCCCATACGCCTCATCCCGCCCCTTCGCCAGGTCCGAAAACCAGGCCTCATAATCCGCCGGGGTTAGCAAGTGAAAGGTATATAGCTGCCGTTCAAGAAACTCATGGTCCCGGATAAAGTCGGCAGGGATGGCTCCCTCCTGAAGTTTCTGGTTTAAGATGCTGAAATGTTCCTCGGCATAGCGTTTCTTGGCCGGGGTCGTTTCGTCGTCATCATCATCGGACTTAATTTCCACCACCTTGATAATGGTATCGAAACCCTGGTCTTGCAACGCCCTTAATTGCTGCACATCCGCCCCCTCGTCCTGTAAGGTGCGCACATAGCGATTCAGGTCAATCTTGATGAAGAAGTCGGGGTTAAAGCTGGCCCGGACCCGGTCCTTGCCCTTGCGGAAATATTCATAGTCAATGGCATAGAAACCCATGTCCCGAGATTTTATCCAGGCCTGCACATAGCGGGCATGGGCAATCAACCCGTAGACAAAGAGCTTCTCCGGGTTGGAGGTGACCCTCATGAGGTTCTGGGGGGTCTTAAAGAGGGAGGTGTTCACCACATAAGGGGGCTGGTGACCATAGAAAAACCTGATATGGTCCTGGTGTTTTTTCATGAAGTCGTCCAGCGGTTCCGTGAATAATCCCGGCTGCTTCTCCTCATACTTTCCCCGGACGGCCTTCAGGTATTCCAAGGCAAAGAGATTGTCAGCTCCCACCTCGGTTTCGTAATCTTCGCTGAAAAAGACGGATATATCTTTCCCTACTTCGCTGACCCGGATGCTGGTGCGGTCCATCTCGGCAGTCTTCACCGGCGTCAAGTTGCCGGGAATGCTCTCCCGCTTGGGTCTCTTGCTTCCCGGAGGCATGAATTGCCCGAAGTAGAGGTCAATGGCCTGGGCGTTTTCCAGGGAAAGCCGGTCGCCTTCTATTTGCGCGGTTTCCATGGCCGATAAAATTACGGCCCGGATGTCTTCCGTATCAGGGATGCGGCCTTCAATCTCCATATCGGAGGAGAACCGAAACTGCTGGTTCTCAAATACCCGGGTGGTGAACCGCTTGGCCTGATTATAGGCCAACTCGTCCACGGTGACGAAATTCCGGGTCAGCTCAAATTTCTTATCGCCGGTGACCATATAGGTAATGGTAGCCTTGAGATTCTCGGTTTGCGGCTTGAGCAGCAGCAGGTCGCGCTGGGCTCTATCCTCTGCCAAGGGCTTCTCCACCAGGGTGGACCGGGGGGTGTAAAGGATGTTGAATAGGATAAAGTTATGCCGGGACCGCTTGAGCCCGCTTTCCGGCGGGAGCGTCGCCGAACTGAGATAAACCTCGCATTGGGTGACGTAGTCCACCAACTCCCGGATGTGGTCAGCGAATTTCTCGTGGTTGGTCACCGTGACCACCGGGTATTCACTCATAACTGCCGGGTGTGGCACCTGGCGGGGAATGCGCAGGCCCCGCCCCAGGACCTGGGAGATGAGACGCTTAGAGTTGAAGACCCGCTCCTGCATGGGCACAATCTGGAAGACATTGTCCACGTCCCATCCTTCCGAGAGCTTCTCCACCGCAAAGATAAACTCCGCCGGCTCCTCCAGGCTTTCGATGTCATCGAGTTTCTGCTGGTATTCCGAGGCGGCCAGGCGGCTCACCACGCAAATGACCTTATGCCGGGCCAGTCCTTCATAATAAGAATCCGGGTGCCCGCCCCCATCCGCCTTTTTCAGCTGCGCCCCCAGGAAGATGATGAACTCCTCCGATTTCTTGATGGCCACGTTCTGTTGGGGGGCAATGAAAATGGTGATGGGCTTCACCACCACCTGGCCGGATTTATCAGGGTAGGCGTATTTCTCCCGGTTATCCAGGTGGGTCCGGTAGATGATTTCAAAGGCCTGCTCCTGGGTGAACTCCCGGCCCGGCTCTTCCGAGTGGGTGTGGATGATGGGGTTGATTTGTTTGATTTGGTTTTCCCGCAGGGCATCGGGGATGGAGTAGTTGTAAATGATGTCGGTGAAGTATTCGTCCTGGTTGTAGGGAGTGCCGGTGAAGCCGATATGCCGCTTGATCTTGGGCTCCTCCCGCAGAAACTTCATCCACAACCGTTCATCCCGTTCCTGGCCTCTACCCTCCGCCGTGTCCAGCACCAGGTCGGTGTCCGTAAAGGTCAGGTGGGTATAGGCATGGTGTACTTCATCCGAGAGGACCAGCACCTCGTCGGTCTGGGAAAACAGGGTATCGCCGATGGCGTTCCGGTCCTTGTTGTAGATGGCGTTGATGTTCTCGATAAAAATTCCATAATCCTCCGCCGGCCTGGTTTCGTCCAGGAGGACCACCGGTGCGTGGCGGTATTTGGGCGGCAGCTTGCTGTGAAGCTTCGGGTCCTCCATGAGCCTCTTAAACTTGTCCCTGAGCCCCGCCTCAATGACCGTGGAAGACGGCCCCAGGACCAACGCTCGCTTGGTCTTTTTCATGACGATGGAAAGATAGGCGATGGCAAAGATGAGGAAGGATTTGCCGGTGCCGGTGGCCAGGTGGATGACCCCCGAGAGCTTGTCCGGCAGGGGCAGGTGGCGCAGGAAATTGTCCTCGGAGAGAAACCGCCGTTGGATGGACTCCTTTTTTTTGAAGTTCTCCCGGGCCAGTTCATTTACATTTTTATAGACGTCGCCCCAGAGGTAAATCATGGTACGCTTGATGGCTTCATACTGGTAGGTGCGGCTGCCGGTGAGCTGCTTGACCCAGTCCTCTATCTCCCGGAAGTCAAAAAGTTCCAGGTCGCAGCGCTTCTCGTTGACCTCCAGGGTATGCTCCGAGAGATTCAGCTTGACGGCTTTTCTGGGGGGCATGGGCAGCTACTCCTGCACCGGGGTGGGAGGCGATTCGTTGCCGTGGCGGTCAATGGCGATGACCGCGGTCTTGCCGGTCACCCCCGCCAGGCTCACCTCCCCGCCCTCCTTGAGCTCTTTGGCATAGACCGCATGGTCCAGGTTAAAAAGGAGGCCGTTGTAGTTCAGGTCCACCAGAAGGAGGGATAATCCCCCCAGGTCCTGGTAGGGGGTCCCCTCCCGGCTGAGGATGGGAGTGGTGAAGCTCACCAGCTTGAGGCCCTGGGGGGTGCGGGCGGCCTTGACCGTCACTTCGTCGTTGAAGTAGAAGCCCACCGAGGACACCAGGTTGTTGATGTTGGCCGGGGTGTCGGGCTGGTCCTTGATGGCGAAGTTCCGGGCCGCCTGCTCCAGGATGCTGTAAGGGAATTTCAGCAGACGGAAGTGCACTTCCCCGCCGGCGCCGTTGGGGAGCCGGAGGTCGGAGACCCGGGTGCAGGTCTCCGGCACAATGATATAGTAGTTCCCTTTGAGCCGGCCCCGGGATTGAGTGATGAGGTCTTTCAAGTAGTCCAGGTCAATGCGCACGTTATACAGGTAGTCGTCCTCCCACACCGGGAAGATTTCCACCGGGTCGCCGTCTTTTTCGGCGTAGATGTGGTCCAGCTTATACTTGCTGATAAAATCCTTTTCCTCTTTGGGGATGCCGAAGAGGGACAGGACAAAGGAGATGTAGGCGCACTTGTTCTCCCGGAGATGCATCACCCGGCTGAAGTCATAGGCCCCCACCGCGGCCACCGCAAAGGGCTTGGGGGGCTGGCCGTATTTGGCGTTTTTCTTGTCGGCGTCGAAGGCCTTGGAGTCGGCGATGTGCCAGATACGCTTCTGCATCAGGTAGACGGCGTGCTTGCCGAAGTCGCAGACAATCCAGCGCCGGCCCAACTTCTCCGCTACCGCCGCGGTGGTGCCGGAGCCAGCAAAGACATCCATGACCAAGTCTTCGGGGTTGGTGGAGGCTCTTATAATTTTCTCAAGTAAAGGTTCTGGCTTTTGTGTGGGGAAAAACTGATTTCTCTCAAAAGGAATAGACCACCAATCATCAGGGAATTTCCCCTTGGGATTCAGTTCACATAGCTTTTCTTCTTTGAATACCCCACTACCTACGCCCTTTTTCTTATATCCAGCTCTATTTTTGCTTGTTTCAGCATATTCCGTCCTTACTTCATCGACATTGAAAATGAAATCACTTCCTTTCTTATACCAAAAGATAGTTTGATGAGTATTGTTAAAATTTCTTTGTCCCTTCGAAGCCATTCTAGAATAAACCCATATTATTTCATTATGAAAGTTTCCACGTCCAAATATTTCCTCGGCACTTACCCTTATATGAGAATTCATTCTATAGTCACAATGAATAAAAATACTTCCATCATTAGCAAGTAGTTCTCTCATATAAATCATGCGTTCGCGCAAATTTTCCAGGAATTCAGCATTAGCTATTTTGTCAGCATAGCTTCTTTCCCCTCCTCCCCCCTGAAAATCCGACTTCGTTGCAAACGGCGGGTCGATATAAATCAGCTTGACCTTCCCCTTCACCATGTCTTTAATGAGCGGGTCCTGATTGAGATACACGGTCTTGAGGAACTGGAGGTTGTCCCCCTGGACGATGAGGTTCCGCCAGCCGTCCTTGCCGGGTTCCCCGAAGGTGCGCACCACCTGCAACGGCGCGGACTGCCCCAGGGCCACGGCGGAGGCCAGAATCACCCCTTCGGGGCGCTTGCCGGCATACTCGATGGTGGGGATGCGGATGCGGTTCAAGGTCTCGAAATCAAACTTCCCGGCCTGGCCCAGCTTTTCCAGGAGGGAGGGGAAAAGCCTGCCGGCCAGCTCCGGGGCCGGCTCCACCCCGCTGTTCACCGCTGCCAGCAGTCCAGCCAGTTCCTCTTCGGTCAGGTTAATCCTGAACATGACATTACCCCGCTCTCTTTCCTCACCCGTCGGTCAGGCTGAAAAAAGCTTTAGATGCACGGTCCCTATCATAAGGCAAACGCGGTTCTTTCTCAAATAACTTCCCTGGCATCAGCCCCATTTGCAGCTTGACAAGGTCTCAATAATTGATACACTAAACCCATGAGATGGCAGGTGCGCCTGAACCGCCGGGTGGTGAAACAACTGGAGCGTTTGCCCGCGGGTATTCAGGAGCGCTTCAAGGCCCTGGCCCTGGAATTGCGCGCCGTCGGCCCGGTGCAGCGCCATTGGCCGCACTACGGCAAAATCCAAGGCGCGGATAACTGCCACCACTGCCATATCAAACAAGGCCGCCCCACCTATGTGGCGGTTTGGAGAGTTACCGGGGAACTCTCCCTGGAGGTGACCTATGTCGGAACCCATGAAGGAGCAGATTACCCAAGATTTTGCCGAAGTCTGTCGGCGCCACCTGCTGCCGCCGGAAAAGATTGAGAAAATTAAGGCCGCGGTGGCCGGCATCCTGGCCGAGGAGGACGACTCCCTGCCCCTGGAAGAGGTGTTTCCCGACCTGCATCCGGGCAGCGCCATCCGGGGCCTGCGCCTCAGGGAAGGCCTGACCCAGGAGCAGTTGGCCCGCCTCCTGGGGGTCAAGCGCACCAACCTCTCGGAGATGGAAAACGGCAAGCGCCCCATCGGCAAGAACATGGCCCGGCGTTTGGCTCAGGCCCTGAAAACGGACTACAAAGTCTTCTTGTAGGCCCTTACAGGGCGAAGGCCTTCGCCAGCAGTTCACTCAGCACCTCCACCCTGGTCTCCCCCGCCTGCCGGGGCCGCAGGCTGAACTTGTTAATGCGCAGAAAATGGTAACCGTAGCTCTCCAGTTCCAGTTGCCGGTCCAGGTCGTATTCCAGGTATTCTTTCTTGAAGTCCTCCAGGGACCGCACCACCATGGGGTCCTGGGTATGATACTCCAGGCCGTCGTATTCCAGAATCAGGCTTTTTTCTTTACCCCCATCGGCCAGGGTAAGTAAAAAGTCAACCCGATAACGGGGGATGTATTTCTGAAATTCGCGTTGGAGGTACTTGCCGATATTGAACTGGGGGATGAGAAGGAGGCGGTCCCGGTGCTGACGGTAGAACTCGGTCTGGGTGATGAGGGTGTAAAGCTCCTTTTCCTTGGGGGACTCAAACACCGCTTCATCGCCGATGAAATGGTCCTGGCGGCGGGTCTCCTCCAGGATGGTGCGGTAGTGTTGTAAGGCGTCGCCCAGCCGGCTGTCGGCAAAGTCGTTCAAATCCATGCTGTGGACGATGACCATGGTATCCTTAGCCCGGCTGAAACCCACATTCAGGCGCTGCATCTTCAAGCTTTTGATGGTGTCGGCGGTCCCTCCCGGCGTGGGGTAGATGGTGCGCAAGTCGGCATTGTGCAGTTTCTTGTCCTGCACCAGGGAATAATAGATGATATCCCGCTCTTCCCCCTGCACATCCCCCACAAACCAGATGGTAAGCCGGTTTTCATCTTTGAGGCGGTGGTAATTGGGGAGCTTCTCCCGGAGATACTTTTCCGTCCGGTCACGCTGCTCCCGAAAAGAGGCGATAATGCCGATAGTGCCCCGATAGCCGTCGGCGGTAAGCTTCTCAAGATCCTGGCGGATGGCCTCGATTTCATCCAAGTTGACGTTTCTGCCGGAATGCCCCTGGGTCTCCACCTTAATGAAGCGCAGCACGGCGTCGATGGGCTTGGTGCGGAGGCGGTTCACCACCAGGGGTATCTGGGCCGGGCGGTAAAAGAACTCGTTGGAATAGTCAATGATTTCGGGGAAGCTGCGGAAGTGCTCGGTGAGGGCGCTGTAGTAGTTGCAAATAGCATAACAAAAATCCAGGGTAGATATGCGGATGCTGAAGGTCTTGAGCCATTCCTGGGCGGCGTCCAGATGGTCGGCTCTCTGAATATCGGCCACAAACAGGTCCTCATCCGCTACCTCCGCAGTCTCCTCCTCCAGCAGCCGCTTTTCCTGCTCCTCTGAAATCGCCCGGTGGTATTGCCCCCGGTAATCATCGATGATTTTTTTAAAATAAGCGCCGTTGTATTTGCGGCTGACGTGGACGGCGCTCACCGCACCATACTGGTATTTATCCCCAAAGACCAGCACTTGCTTGGCCCGGAGGATGAGGGATAGCGAGTGGGCGATGGAAACCTGGGAAGCTTCGTCAAAGATGAGGATGTCGAAAAGCCCCTCTTCCATGGGAAAGAATCTGAAAACGGCCTCCGGCTCGGCGATGATGCAGGCATAGGTGGAGCAGAGGAGTTTGGCTTGCAGGGGGGTCAAGCGCTTACCGGCGGCGATGCTCCGCTTGATTCTTTGCATGTCAGCCTGAAAATTTTGGAAGCCTTTCAGCCGCTGGTCGTTATCATGCTCCGTCAGGCGCTGGTTGTAATTGTTGAGTTCCTCCAGTTGTCCCCGGATTTCCGGCAAGAAGGCGTCTTCTCTGTTAAGTTCGGCATGGAGGGTGATGAACTCCAAGATTTTTGCCTCATCCCGGGTCAGCCCGCTGAGCTTCTCCAGGGAGGCGAGGTCGGAGAAATCTATCCATACTCGCTGTAAGGTGGGGCCGTAGAGTTCCCGCACCGCCTGGAGGGCGTCAATAGTCTCAGGTTGCAGGCTCTCCAGGGGATTAAGAAGCTGAACCAGGAGATGATATAGCTCCTGAGGTGTCAGTTTTGTCAGCCCTGTTTCCTCCTTAAATGCAATTACCCCTTCCAACAGCTTACGGACTTGAAGCAACTTGAGCCCCCGGGCCAACTCCTTGAGGGTCAGGTCCTGCTTTTCTTTCTTGTGGAGCAAGGCCACGGTGTTTAGCAGGTGGTGAAATTTGAGGCTATTCAGTTCGCCCGGGTCTCTTTCCAGGACAGTGAGGTCCGTTGGAGAATAAATAAACTCCATGTTATAGGTGGTATCCCCTTGGAGTTGTTGCAGGAAATCCATCAGGGCGTCCACTTGCACCATCAGGTTATTAGGTTTAAGGCCGGCCTGTTGGGCATAAGCCCATACTGCGGAGAAATCCTGCATGAACTTCTTTTGGGTGGCGGCGAATTTCTTATCCAGACCGATTTTGCCCAGGAAGGTAGTTTGATTCACCAATTCCTGCAACCGATGCCGGACATCTTGCAGTTCCCGGTAGGAGGGGACGGCGGACTTCAACTCTCGCCATTGAGGCGGCAGAGGCTCCAGTTCCTTAACATCCAGTTGGCGAAGTGGTAAATCTTGGTTGAATGCCGGGGTCAGCCGTTCCACCAAGGCTTGGCAAGCGTCCAGGTTTATCAGGGATGAAGGGTCGATGTCGGGAGGGGGGGGCAGATCAATGCCCCCGGAGTTCCAGTCGTCCAAATCTTTTATTATGCCGGGGATGTCACCGCGGCGCTGGTAAAGGATTACGAAAGAGTCGAGGGTAATACCACGCAAAATCTTTAAAGGTATAAGGCGGGGGAACTCCTGGAAGCGTTTAAGGGCGTCGGGCATATTTAAAGAGGGCTTGCCAACAATCTCGGCGGAATCCAAGGAAAGCTCTTCTTCTAATTGGAAAAGACGGAGCAGGTTTTTGCCTGCCTCCGGCAAAAGCTTGGTCTGGGTAATAGCGGTAGAGATGGTCTGGGCGAGTTTTTGTTCCACCCTGGTTTTATCGCGCTTTACGGCTTCCACATTGAAATTCTCGGCCCGGCGGGCTGCAGCACCTATCACCGGCAAGGCGAGGGAGTTTTCAATGGTGTTCAGGGTGGTGAGCTCCTGGTCCCGGGAGATTCTGATAACAGAGGGTTTGCTGTAGGGGTGCAGCTTCTGAAATTTATCAGTGAGCATGCGCTCCACCACGTCCAGGGCTTCTTTTTTATGGGAAGTGATGACTATGGACTTGCCGTTTTGGTTGGCCCAGTAGGTAACGGCCGCGATGGTGTGGGACTTACCGGTCCCTGGCGGTCCATCCACCACCACCACCCGGTTCTTGGGGTTGCCCATGGCTGTCAATATCTTTTTCTGGGAGGGGTTGAGCGGCAGGGGGTTGTCGGAATAGAAATAGCGGGCGGTATTTTTCGGATAATCCTCCCCGAACCTGGCATTGGTCTCATCATCGGTATTGATGAAGTTTTTGGTGAGGCAGCCGTCAACAAAATCAATAATGGCAGAGCCTTCTCCCCGCTCAACCTTTGCCATCAGCTCCGAGTAGTCGAGAAGCCGTTTGTCCTCGCTCTTGATAACCTGGAACCCCAAGCGGTATTGCAAATGGGGTAAGCCTTCTGTTGGTGGGGGAATAGAGCAGTCCTCATTGGTGGTGATGGCTTGGGGGGGTAAGTTATATTCATTGGCAAGGAAGCTGTCCATCTGCCGGAGATGGGGAATGCTGGCGGCGAAAGATGCAGCCCGGGGGATGATCAAGACATTCTGAAAATCAAAGGTGTTAATCGCCGGCGTATTTAGTAATGCCAGGTCCCGCGGGATAGAAAGACGAATGTAATCCGTATCGCCGGTGTCAAAATTGACCTCTACGAAACAAAACGGGTATGCAGGGCTTCCATTTGTGCCGTTCTCCTGGTGTATAGAGCCGAAAAATAAATATGATGTGCCGGAGGCTTCCACTACCGCGAACTGCCTCAGAAGGATGTATAGGTCGTAGAGGACTAAGCGATGGTCCCGATTTTTCAGGGTATCTTTCAGCCTCTGGAAATAGCTTCCCTCATCCTCGGACTCCAGGGCGGTCCGCTGTAGAGTGTCATATATATCCTGAGAGAACTTGGGAACATTGAAGGTTGGGGTCGGGAGCCGGGTTGTCCGATATTGGGTTTCGATGGCGGCTATTTCTTCTTTTTGTAATGCGTAAACAATTTGCTCCAGGGCTCTGCGGAGGGCGAGATTATAGGCTCGCGCCCCTTCTAGAAAGGCCTCCCGCGATTTACCGGGTGTAGAAAGGTCCCTCCCCTCACTATTCTCGGCCAGGAATTGTTGCAGGCTTTCCAGGTTGAATGAGGTTTCCAGAAGTTCATCAAGCTTTTGGCGGAAGCGATGAACGGGGATTTCCCGGTGGAACTGGTTTATGCGAACATCGACCGGATCATGGTCATTGTTCTCCAGCTTCGTTACCCACAGCCTAAAAAAATCCGGAAAGAATGAAATTTCAAGGGTCAGGTTGGGGTCGTTGAGCCATTTGTAATTCAGCGTGCTTCTATTGGAAAAGCGGGTCTCGGTGAAGGCCGCATAGTAGTTTAAAAGACTTTTGACAAATTGGCTCACGTTAATTCTTCGCCTCAGTAACTAGCGATAACCAAATTATGCCAGGGTCGTGGGCCGCTGACCACCCGGACCGGCTCGCTGAATTTTGGGGTCTTTAAGATATTACCACGTTTAATGGGAAGACATTCCATCCTAATAGCCTTGGATAATAAGGAAATTCATGCCGGAGATATTATGCCATAATCGTTCAGAAACGGTTAAATTTTTTTGGCGTGCTTGATGCCGCTAATTTCCCGACCGGAAGGATTCTCTAGAAGAGTCGATTGCCGGAAACAGAAAAGCGGACCGGAATCAATTAACCGGAAGCTCCTGGTGTCCTGGGCAGGGAATAGCGATATGTCCAGAGCTATCTTATCGAATCCATTATTTTTTTCAGGTAATTCGTGATTTGGCTAAAGGATAAGGGAAAATGCAGAAAAAGGATGAATAGAACGGGGAAGAGTATGAAAAATAATTGCCGAAATTATTGTCTGTAATACCTTAACTTGTCTATAATATTATATAAATCAGGTTATTAAGATTTCAGCAAAAAAAATCTAATGCAATTTTCTGACAATTTCAGTCCCTTACCCGTTAACTGTGTCTTCCGTTTCCTCCTCCGAAATGGCCTCAGCTAACTCTTGTCCATGGGGTGTCAGGGTAACGGCTGTAGCGCTTCCGGTTATGGACTTCCAGATTGTTACCAGCCCCCGCCGCCAAAGTCGGTCTAAACTTCTACTCAAAGAGGCGTGAGCTGCATTGTATTGATGAGAACCGGCCTTTTTGGCCCCCCACTCCGCGGGTTCCCAGCCCCACCACCAGCACAATATATCTTGGGTCGAAAGAAACCCTTTCTCCAGGCAGCCGAGCAAAATTCCCTTTTGAAGGTCCGAGATGCCCCTACTCATCGCTGTTAATCTCCCATTTTGAACGGTTAATCGTTTATTAATTACAGCAGCGCCGCCAAGATTTTCAGGGTCTTCAACCGTTGACGCTCCGATTGGCCATTTTCGGTCATGCCTGCAAGGAGCTGGGCAATCCTCCGCCTGCGTCTCCAGTCCCGGTGGAAATGGGGGTTCCGGGTGAACTTGGTCAGGATTGCCTTGCCGCTATTGCAAAGTGCCTGTGGCGTTGACCCCCGGAATCCCGCGCCCCTGACAGCGTCTTTCATCAAGACCCCGGAAAAATAGAGTTCTAAGAATTTCAACTCCCTCGGAGAAAATCGGGATTTAACCATGACCTAACTCAGCCCCCGAGTTGCATTTTCAACCCAACGTCACCGCCTACCCCTGGACCTCCAGGTCCTCCCGGTCCACCAGGCCGCGGCTGATCAGGGCTGCTTCTACTTGGGCCAGGGCCTCCTTTAAGTGGGGGTAGAGGCCCACGGCCAGGGTCAAGCCCTTCTTGGTGGGTATGTCCGGGCCGCCGTTCTCCCCTACCAGGTAAAGGCGCATGTCCAGGTAGTGCCTGCCTTTAAATTCGCTCAGGCTGAGCACTATCTTCTCTTTGGTGTTCCTGGGAAATTCAGTTATCGCCTTGCTCATGTCCGTTGCTCCTGCTCCTGCGTTTTTACATATAATTATTTCTTGTTCCTACTCAAAATAGTCGTCCCATCAGCCCCTTAGCCAGGGGCGAATCGGGGCTTGTAGGGCTTCTAACGAAGCCGATTTTTGCCTTCTTACCTAAGAGGCGGCACTTAGCCTTCTCAACGGTAAATAGAAGGCTTCATGCGGCTGGCTCGGGCCGCCGCAGGGGTTGCTGACAACCCCCACCACTAGGGCGTCCTTCCCACAGCAAGGACAGATACCAGCCCAACAACCGCAGGAGAGCCGGGTCACCCGCGCCGCCCCCACCACCTCCTGCCACCATCGCACAAATTCTTCCATCATCATTTCTCACGGTCCTGTAGATATATAATATAACCGGGACAAACGGGACAATCGGGAATGATGTGTCAACCATGCTGGTTCCAGAGCAACCTTGCTGTCCCGATTATTAAAAAGAGCCAAAAAAACGGGACACCAAAACGGGACACCCGTGGACCACGAAAGTTGTCCCGAAAATCTGTCCCGATTATTGAAGCTGTGAAGGGAAATCGGGACGCCAAAATCCCTAGGAAACCCGCGCAAATCCTGGACCTGTCCCTTTTGTCCCGATTGTCCCGGTTCTTATTCATATATGTCTATGGTAGAATTATTTCCTGATGGAAGGTTTCCACCAGAAGATGCAGGACCCGGGGGCGCCTGTTCTGAATAGTCCAATATCTGAGGTTCCGGCCCACCTCGCGGGACGCCAGCAGTCCCCGGTCAGCCATGCGCCGCCATAAGGTTCGAGGAGTAATCGCTAAGCCGCCCCCCTGCTCTCGGGCAAGCCGTTGGGCCATGGCGAAGGCGGCGTCCGGCTCCAGGAGGAGGTTTGCCCCGTCCAGCCAGCCCACCAGTCCACCCTGGGGCTCGCTCCCCTTCCAGCCCCAGCTTCCCGCATCCTCTGGCCACCCACCGGTGTGGGCGTCCGCAAGATGGGCGCGACCCGAAATCAACGCCGAGGCCAACAGGGACAGGAACCGTCCCGTGGGGTCCTCCGCCTCCTGGTGGCCTGCCTGGGCCCGAGCCGTCTCAAAAAGGGCTTCCCATGCCTTGGCGTAAAGCTCGCCATCCTCATCCTGGGAGAGGGCGCCCACCTCGATTGCGAAGCTCCAAAAAGTTTCCAGGCCCAGCAGAAGGGAGGCCAGGTTGTCCGGCGTTTTGTCGTGCGCCCAGGGCTCCCCGCGGATTTCTTCCCGAAGCCCCCGTGCCCGTTGCGGCAAAGTCGTCTTGAGCATGTCCATTCGCGGGACAAGCCATTGAATGTAGGCGGCCAGGGATTGCGCGCAGAGCCCCTGGGCGGCGTCCACCTGAGCCCGGCTCAGACTCGGCAAGTCTACATCTCCCCGTTTGACCTCCACGATGAACAGTCGAGCGCGGAGTGAATAGCCGGTGGGGATGTCCTCCCCGGAAGAAATAATGAAAGCCCTCGGAGCGTAAGGCAGTTTCAGGCTCCCGTCCGGGGCCAGGCGTCCCCGCCCGGCCCGGTTGGCCGCACCCCGAAAGACCCGGTCCGCCGCGGCGTGCAGGCGGGAAACATCTGCCGGGCCGCCACGGGGACAGAAATCATCCACTATCAGGACAGCGTCCTTCGCCAAAAAGGCCAACTTCTCAAGGGCGTTGGCGGTGCTGGCCCATGAGTCCGGCAAGTTACTACGATTGAAGTCTGCGCCAAAGTGAGCTTGGCCCAGGACGGTGAGTTCGGTCTTCTGGGACCCAGTTTGCCCGGAGAAGAAAAGGCTCAAGTCCAAGGCTATGCACTCCCCCAAGGGGGCCCGGTAGGTGGCGGCCAGCAAAGGCGCGGTGATTGTGGGAGGGGCCAGTTTCAACAGAGCCCAGGAAGCCCGCACCGCGGCTTTCAACCCTTCCCCGGTGGGAGGTGGGGGAAGGACCAGGTGAGACAAGCGCCCTTCAAGGACCACGCTGGTCCCATCAACCGGCCCCTGCGCCCCGATGGCCCCGCCCCCGTGGAGGTAAAGCCACTCACCATCAATATGCCGCCAGCCGGTGTGCGTAAAGACCGTCTTGGTGGGGACCTCCCCACTTAAAAGCTGGATGGCGGCCCGGAGGTGGTCCCTGGTCCCGAAACCGGCATAGATGATGGCCTTACTGCCCCATGCGGATGTGACCCAATTCATGCCCAGGAATTGGCTGGCTGGAACCTCCACCTTGGGGAGAGGCCGCCCTTCGGCAAGGCGACCTTCCAGGGTCAGGCAGACCTGGCGCTCCATGCCGTCATCCCGGACCTGCTCCCCCACAATGGCGGCGTTAAAATTACAGATGGGCGTGATAATGGGTCCATGTCGTGTGAGCTTCTTATAGACGATTGCATCTTTGCGGACAGAATAGGGGTGGTCTTCCTGTTCAGTTTCCCTTGCGGGCCCTTGCCACTCGGGGGCCGCGTCCGCCAAGGCCGACAATTGCTCTTTGGTCCCGCCGGCCCTCAGCCAGTCCGAAACATCGCCTTTTTCAGGGAGTTCGGGGAGGTTCAGGATTTTGACGCTGGCCGCTATCCTACGAAGGTTGTGGGCGATGTCCTGAGCGTGCTGGTGGCCCGCCTTATCGTTATCCGGGAGAATTACTACCAGCCTGCCCCGGAAGAACTCGTTAAACTCCTCCCTCCACTTTCCTTTCCCTGCCCCGCCGGGGTTGGTGGTGACCACCAGGCCACGGGCCGCCAGGCCATCGGCGTCGCCTTCGCCCTCAACAATGCATACCAGAACTGCCGGGTCCGCCCCCAGGAGCTCGGGGAGGCGGTAAGGCACGCGGCGAACCCCGTCCGTGTTCCACATCCAGCCACCGGATCCGTCAGGTCGCCGTTGCCGGAAAGACTTGGGCTGGAGTCGGCAGACCTGGAACAGCAGGTGCCCTTTCTCGTCCCGATAGTCGTATGTGGCAATAATGCGTCCCTTGGGCTTGGCGTCCACCCGGGGCCGAGGTCTACCATTGTTGCCATGGGGCCAGAGATTGCGGTCCTTCAAGGCCGCGACCACCTGGGCCTGCTCACAGCCGCCGAAGCACTTCACCAGCAGCTTGCCGTTTTTTTTAGATACCGACAGGTAAGGGGTGTGATCCTGGTGGGCCGGGCAGTGGACGTGGCCTTTCGGCTTGCCGCACTCACAACCGGGCTGGCCGCATTGAAGGGCCTGGCGGATGATTTCAATGGTATCCATGGGGTCTCCACGCTACGCCTGGGGGTTGTTCTCCCGACGCCCTTGCCCCTCTACTGCCCCACGTAAAGCTTCCACGCCGTTCACCTGGGGACGCGTAGCCATCCACTCCTGAATTTCAGACAGCAACCAACCCACCGAACGGGTCGACAACTTCCGCCTCCGGGGAAACAACCCGGCCTTTTCCCACCGCCATATGGTGGTTCGCCCCGGCCCCCCCAACATTGCCAGGAGCTTTTTTTCGCGGACGATGCAGTCATATTCCATGACCTTCTCCTCTATGTTAGAAAAAATTACCCTGTTGCTCTTCGCCGCATTTAATCCCTGTATAACCCGAAAGATTTCTGGAGTCAAGCACTTTTATATTACATGAGTGACTATATTTAAATAGGATGACTATTAATTAATGATTGACAGCATCGTGGCATTAGATTATATTTAGCGAAAAAGGGTGGTACATGGTGAAGCATTATGATGCAGTTAGTTGACCGATTGGAAAAGCAGTTGTCCTCTCCCAAGGGCCGCTTACAGTGGTTTTTTGATTTCCTGTCCAGAGATATCGATTCCCTTCCGCATTTAGATGCCCTGGTGGTTCTCTATGGCCTGAAAAGAATCACCGATAAGACATATCTGACGAAGGACGATGAGATTAAAACCGTTTTTCAGGATGGAACGTTTGAGAGAAAAGGTTTGAAGGAGGTTCAGGGATTATTAAAAGAAATTTTGGAAGGGGTGTTGGAATGTAAAAAGAAGATTCTCCCGCCTAAAGATAATGAAACGGCAATCAGCCGCGCTATAAGATTGGCGCAAAGGTATTATGTTAAAAATATTGAGTTACGAATGGTGATTTATGTAGAAAATAAAAAAGTTAGAATGGAGGCTTTTGATAATAATTATGTAATTCTATCAAAATTCCTCGATGATTTGGGGCATTTTTCAGTTGAATCTATTCGCATTTGCGAACGAGAAGACTGCAATAAATACTTTCTTAAAGCAACCGCTAAAGATAAGCGATATTGTTCCAATAAATGCGCCTGGGTCATTAATGCCCGCAAAAAGAGGGCCATGAGTCAAGGGCGATAATATTCCTCATTCTTCTTACTCCTACTTTGAATAAACGGAACAACCTTACCTTCGGTACCTTCTACTACCTCCACCAGTCTGCATCCCCAGGCTTCCAGGGCTTGCCGCTTCTCTCGGTCGTAGCTGTGCCGGTCGTAAACAGCGGTCACCCCCCGCTCCACATGGTTCAAGATTTTACTGACCACCAGCCGGGAAATGCCCATGCCGGTCATGTGAGAGGCCGCGGTGCGCCGGAGATCGTGGGGGACAAAGGCCATCCCCATAGTATTCAGATGAAGTCGCACAGCATGATTGACGGCTGGGGGTGTGATGGGCCGATTAGTTCTTGGTGAAGGGAAAATCCATGGTGCATCACCTGATAGGGCTTTAGCTTCTTGCAAAATCTCTTTTGCCAGGGGAACCAGGGGAACTCTGTGGGGTAGCCCGTTCTTTGCCAGCCCATACTCAACCCCGTGATTCGACCTCAGTTCCGTTTTCTCTCCAGGTATTGTCCACCAGCCATCTTCCAGGTCTATCTCTTCCCAAGCGGCGGCACAGCACTCACCTTTGCGCTGAGCGGTGACCAGTTCCAACTTCAACGCCAGCTTGATGAAAGGGTTTACGCCTTTCATACCCTCACCATCCAGACTGTTCCAGAAAGACCGAATTTCATCTGCGGATAGCACTCGGTCACGCTGGTTCTCTTGGGCAGGGGCGTCAACATCAATGCATGGTGAGGCGGTCACTATACCCCGCTTCGCTCCGAACCGGAACATCTTTCTAATGATGGCGAAACAGCGATTCGCCATGATAGGCGCACCCCGGTCAACTATCTTGTCCAAAAGTTCGATAACATCCCGCTTAGTAATATCTTTGGCCTTGAGCTCTCCCCACCCCGGCAACACATCTTTATCCAGGACACGTTTATCGGTTTTCCAGGAGCGTTTCCTGAGCTTAGCCCACTTCTCCAGGTATTCATCGGCCAGGGTTGCCACAGTGGGAGCCAGGCGCACAGCTTCACGGTCTTCGATAGCTTTTGCCCCAGGGTCAATTCCCTGGCGAAGCACCTTCAATGCTTCAGCATGGGCCTCGTGAGCCTCGGCCAGGGTCTTATCCCCATATGTGCCTAAGGTCATCCATCTGACTTTGCCGTTAAATCGGTATTTGAAGACGAAGGTTTTGATTCCATTTGGTGTTACCCGCAATCCGAAGCCACGCTCTCCCCATGCGGTGTATCTCTTATCCCTGGCCTTCAGGTTCTTAATCGTGAAGTCGGTTAGTTTCTTCTTCCCATCTTTCATTCCGGCCCCCTTATTCCTGGGCTACCATCCGGGCTACCATTTTGAGGGTGGCTATATAAGAATTGACATGAACCTCTATGAAACCCAAAATAAAGTTAATTGCTGATAATGTCAAGCTATTTTATGTCACCTACGATATTTTATGGGGCAGCCAGAAACAGCCTGAAAGCATATCTACCGTGACTCTTAATCACTAGGTTTAGGGTTCGAGTCCCTGACGGCCCACCAGAGAAATCAAGGGGTTAGCTGATGAGGCTAACCCCTCTTTTATGCTTGGTGAATATATAGGTGAATATTTATCCCGAATTTCCATTCACCAGGGCTTGTAGTTCTTTCTTGCTCACCGTGTTATAACGCTTGAAAGCGCTCATGGTCTTGTGCCCGCTTGCCGCCATAATCCTGAAATAATCATGGCCCTGGAGCCGCCAATTATTGATGGCGGTATGCCTCAAATCGTGAAAGGTGAAATCTTCAATCCCTGCCCTCTTACAAGCCTTGACGAAGCCCACCTTGATATAGGTTAATGGTTTACCCTTGCAGGTAAACACATTCACCCCCGGCAGGCCCCTGGGCATGGCCTTGAACATCTCCACCAGTTCCCCCGCAAGAGGGACAAGCCGCCCCTCGTTCGTCTTGGTGTCCTCCGGGTGAAGCCGGACAAAGCCCTCTTTCAAATCCACCTGGCCCCAGGTGAGATTTATTATTTCCCCCTGTCTCATTCCGGTATGATAGGCTACTTTGACAATCTGCTTCAGGTGGGGGGAGCATTGAGCCAAAAGCCGAGTATATTCTTCAGGGCTTAAAATCCGGTCCCGTTCATTGTTTTCCTTGAGTAGCTTTACTCCCTGGGCTGGGTTGCTTTCCGCTTTTCCGTTCTTTATGGCTTTGCTGAAAATAGTCTTGAGGCAGGCTAACTCCCGGTTAACCGTGGCGGGCTTGGTAAGAAATTGTGGAGTCCTACCCGATGGTTCGGCAAGCCTAGTTTGTTTATGGGCTTCCACCAGCGCTGGGTTGATGTCCTTTAATAGCCGGTTCCCAAAGCTGGCGATGAGCCTTTTAGTGTGCATGAGGTCTTTATTGTATGACCTCTTGGCCTTTACTTCCGAAAGATCAAGATACCAGGCCGCCAAGTCCTTAAAGAGGGTAATGGCATCAGAGCTCTTCTTGATATACCGACCCTCCGTCTTGGCGCTCATCACTTCCCGGTATCTTTGCTCCGCCGCCGCCTTATTGGGGCCAATCCGCTCCCGCCTAAGTCGCTTTTCATGGTCATAATATTCTATCCACCAAACCCGCCCAGAAAACTTCGCCAGGGCAAAGCCGCACCTGCAAGCCTTTACCTTCTGGCTATTCCGCCGCTTACACTCCGGACATTCAACTAACAGGGCCATTACCCGCCTCCTTCATCAATCTGTGTTCCAGGGCCTCCAGGGCCAGGGGTAGATGTGATGGGATTCCACGTTTTTCCCGCTCCCACCTGCTTATGGTTTCTTGATAGGTTCCGAGCAACCGGGCCAACTCCATCTGAGTTATGCCCCACCTCTTCCGCCAGTTTTTTAATTCTTGCCCTGTCATGGGTTCAATATATGACCATTGGTCATTTTTGTCAAGAAAAAAAATGGGAGTGAATTACTTCATCCCAGGGGACTATATCCCCAACTTCTAACCCTGGCCCGTTTGCCCCATTTCTTACTGACCGGCCTCTGGTGCTCCGCTGGCCACGGCTCCAGCACCCAGCGCCTACCGTGGGGTGCCCCCCCTTCGGTTACCTTCCCAGCCGCCCCCCCACGATCCGCCTGCCCCTGTCCCCCTCTTCCGGCCCCAGGAGGCAAACCCGGAGACGGGACTCCTTCCCCCCTATCCTTGTATGCTCTGTGCGGAAATTTTTTCAAATTTCAATTTCAAAAATCTCTATAAAATCGTACCCCTCTGAAGGCGCTTGAAGAATCATCCGCGGAGGGCCACCCCCCCTGGTCTATGGGACCCGGTGCAAAATTTTACAAGTGGAAAACTGGCTGGAGAACTCCGGGGCTACTCCGGGGCTATTCCGGGAGCACTTGCTCCTTGATTTCCGATGTGAGTCAAAGGATGATGGTAACGGCAAGGGTTGCCATCTACAATGCCAGTGAAAAAGCGTTACTCGCTTCATGCGGCGTGTTCACGCTTCGAGCAAGGTAATAAGGTGGGGAGCCCCCCGCTATCGAAGCATCTCATAGGGCCTCTGTGTATCCATTGACTTCAATATGGCTTTGTGCAAAGAATAACGGTAGGATTGGGACTTTACCATGAAGCCCGAAGAAAAAGCCCGCCAGCAGATTGACCGCCTCTTGGAGGCCGCCGGGTGGCAAGTCCAAGACTACCAGGACCTGCACCTCTCCGCTTCCTTGGGCGTGGCGGTGCGAGAGTTCCCCATGGCGGAGGGCTTCGCCGATTATCTCCTCTTTGTGGGGGGTAAGGCCGTGGGGGTGGTGGAGGCCAAGCCCCTGGGCACCACTTTGAGCGGCGTGGCGGAACAGACTACGAAATATTTATTTTCTATCCCGGCTAACCTCCCTTGCGCCCAGACCCCGCTCCCCTTCGCCTATGAGAGCACCGGAGAGGAAACCTTTTTCCGGGACTTGCGGGACCCGGAACCACGCTCCCGCCGCCTTTTCGCCTTCCACCAGCCGGAAACCATCAAGGAATGGCTGGCCCAGGAGGACTCCCTCCGGGCCAGGCTCCAGCACCTCCCCCCACTCATCACCCACGGCCTCCGGGATTGCCAGATTGAAGCTATCCAAAACCTTGAGCTTTCCCTGGCCCAAGACCGCCCCCGTGCCTTGGTGCAAATGGCTACCGGGAGCGGCAAGACCTTCATGGCCGTCAGCCTCATCTACCGCCTCATCAAGTTCGGCAACGCCCGGCGGGTGCTCTTTCTCGTTGACCGCAACAACCTGGGCCGCCAGACCCGCTAATTGCTGCTTCAGGGCCTCGTTGTCCTTCAGGGCCTCGTAATCGGTGCCGTTCAAGGACGCCCGAAGCTGGGTCAAAGCCTCCTCCACCTTGGTGTCGCCGAAGATGTTGAGGTCCTTGAACCAGCCTTCCACCCGACGCACGCTTTCCAGGGTGTCATTTCTGACGATGCGGCCATCCTTCAGGCGGCTGGAGAGATTGGTCACCACCTCCAGGACCTTCTTGCGGAGGTAGACCACCGCATCTTCCACCATCTCTTCATACCGGGCCTGGAGTTCCGCCCTGGCCCGGTCATAAGCCTCGATGACTTCCGGGGCGCTCCCTTCCTTGATCTCCGCGCCCTTGATGTCAAAGACGCTCCAGAAAAAGTCGAACTTGCGCCGAAGCTGGCTCTTGGTGGGATAGTGGGGTTGCAGCCGCGGCCAGATGTCCGGGTATTTCTCCCGCCACTGCTCCTGGATGGCTTCGTAGTGGGCCACGAACTCCTCAGCCCTGCTCAGGTACTCGGCCTTCAGTTCTTCCAGCCGCTCCACCACCCGGGCCAAGTTCCGCTTGGGGATAGCCCGGACATACTCGACCACAAAGGGGTAGGAGCTATCATTCAGGTAATTCCGGGCCCGGCTGGAAAGCTGGGAGAAAAGCTGCCGCCATTCCTGGGGGTAGAGCTTCTTGTTCCCCAGGTAAAAGATTTCCGGGACCTCGCCGTCTTTCAGTCCCAGGTCCTCGGCGCTCAGTTTGGCCTGCCCCGGCCAGGAACGCACGGCCAACTGGATGGCCACCATCTCTTCGAAACCGTTGCCGTTACTCTTCATTGCCTTTTCCTCCTTCGGGGGAAAAAATAAAGGCCGACTAATGCTGTACCGCATCCGGTTTCCTGGACACAAGTTTTTCTTAAGCTGCCTTGGCGATTGAGTGCTGGGCAAGCCATTGGGCCCTGGTCTGCCAGGGGCTTTTAAAGCCGTTCTTTTCCACCCGCCACTCGCGGTTGTAGGT
>Ga0194111_10002408_pt1 | contig 22755 bp, 15 predicted proteins | sample TA2KigC300mmetaG_FD_146194 | JGI IMG/M metagenome (GOLD analysis project Ga0194111, IMG submission 146194) | Freshwater microbial communities from Lake Tanganyika, Tanzania - TA2015033 Kigoma Deep Cast 300m | ecosystem: Environmental > Aquatic > Freshwater > Lake | place: Tanzania: Lake... | reverse complement strand
CCCCGCGCGGTGCCGGCTTTCCAGCAACTGCCGCAGCTCGGCGGTCACCGCTTCGACCTGCGCCGCCTCGCGCACCTGAATGTACATGGGGTCGATGCGCTCCACCGGAGTGAAGTAGCGGATCACGGTGATGGGAATCAGCGCCGTCTCCGGGGCCAGCTCCGAGAGGCCGTAGCTCTGCACCTTCTCCTTGAAGGTCCCGATCACGGTGAAGCGCAGATCGTGTATCTTGAGCACCTGCCCGAGCGCCGCCTGCTGGTTGCCGTAGAGCCGCCGCGCCAGGGTCTCGGTAAGCAGCGCGACCTTCTGCCGCAAGGCCACGTCGCTCGGATCCAGGAACCGCCCCGCCAGCAGCACCAGGTTGCGCACCGCGGGGTAGTGCTCGTCGGAGCCGATTACCGCCACGTCCTCCTCGCGCCCCTCGATGCGCAGACGGTCGTAGTTGGTCATCACTCCGGTGGCCGCCAGGACTCGGTCCCCGAGCTGGCGCCGGGCCGCTTCCACGTCGGCCCACTTGATGAAATCGGCCTCCACCTGCGTGGCGGTCTGGCTGCCCGCCTCGTAGTATGCGTAGATCATGTTCGAGCCGAGGCCCTGGATCTGCTCGAGGATGTACTCCCGGCTGGTCAGCGAGATGGTCACCACCAGGATCACCGAGGCGTTGCCGATCACCAGCCCCAGCCCGGTCAGCAGCGTGCGCACGCGGTTGGCCTTGAGCGCCTGGAAGCTGAAACGCAGAGCTTCGGCGAGAAACATAGACCCTTCAGGACGCGGAGGCGCGCTGGAGAGGCTGCTGAAAAAGCCGTTGGGCAAGCTGAAGCATGCCCCACGTGGGCGCGCGAGTCGTCGATTCGCCGTGTAGCATAAGCTTTAGCTTGTGCGCCGCGGACCCACCGGACGGCTTTTTCAGCAGCCTCTCCAGCAGCCGTTCGGCTGCGCGACGCGGGGGATCGTCGGGCGTGAGCCCTGACGCCAGGTAGCGCTTCAGCAGCTCTCTCGCCGTGTCTAGATTGCGCTTCGCGCCGACGTAAGCGCTGGCCTGCTCGAAGAGCACCTTGGGGGAGTCCGGGGCCATCTCACGGGCCTGGCGGAAGGCGGCCTCGCCTTCCTCCCAGCGGCCCCGCTGGGCCAGGAACCTGGCCAGGTCCAGTACACGCCCCACTTGCTGGGGGGCCAGCTCGCGGGCGCGCCGGAGATGATTCTCGACGCTCTGGAAGTCCTCGCGCTTCTCGGCCAGCCGCGCCTGCGCGTAGTGATACTCGGCCGGGTCCAGTTCCCGAATGCGCTCGGTGAGGGCGGAGGCTTTGTCCACGCCCCCCCCCAGGATGCCCGGGGCTTGCAGGTAGTACTCGAACAGGTCGTTGAGGGCCTCGGCGTTGCGCGGGTTCAGCGCGACCGCTTTCTCGAAGCTCTGGCGGGCCTTCGAGGCATAGCCGGGAGCGGTGAGGAAGATCGAGGTTTCGGCGCGGCGTCCCCAGGCGCGCCCCAGCCAGAGACGGTAGTCGGAGTTATTCGGCTCCGCCTCCACCGCTCTCTCGAAAGCCTCCGTGGCCTTCTTGAAGTCTTCCAGCAGGTAGTAGCAGCGGCCCGTGAGTTGGTGGACGGCTGCATCCTTGTTGCTCTGGGCCTCGAGCAACTGGAGCGCGGCCTGGTACTCGGTGCGCTGAAAGAGCTCCCGCGCGCGCTCCACCGGCGGCGCCGCCAGGGCCAGTGCCCCCGACAGCAGAGCCAGACCCCGCCCGAAGCTCGCCGCGACGCGCATCTCCATTCCCGACTCCAGCATACTACCCGGCGCGCTCGCGGCGGGGTGATGCCGGCACGATCCCAGGCTTCGTACCGGGTCACTGGCCGACCTTGGCCTCGAGTATCATCCTCAGCAACCGGCCGAACTGGGAAGAGCTGACCTCGCGGCCGGGTATGTCGCTGTTCACCCGGTGCACCACCACCAGATCGCGCCTGGGTACCACCACCAGGTACTGCCCATATGCGCCCTGGGCCGAGTAGGCGCCCTCGTCCAAGGTGACGCCAGGAAAATGGCGGCCGTCCACGGCTACCCACCACATGTAGCCGTAGCCTCCGGCCGCGCCGGCGCTGGAGTACGAGGTGGTGCTCTCCCGAACCCACTCCAGGGGAACGATCCGCTGCCCGCGCCACTCCCCCTGGCGCAGAAACATCAGACCGAAGCGCGCCAGGTCGCGGGCGGTCATTCGCATGTGGTAGGCAGGATGAACCGACTCCGGCCCGCGCAGGTAGTAGGCATCTTCCGGCCGGAAGTCCTCCATCTGGAGGGGATCGGCGAGCCGGCGTTTCACCTCCGTGAAGATCCCGGTCCCGGTCTCCTGCTCGAAGATAGTGCCCAGGGCGTTGAAGTCCCAGTTGTTGTAGTACCAGAAAGTGCCCGGTGGATGACTCCCCCGGGCAGGGCGCGCGGCAGCCATACTCGCTGACTCTGCGAGGGCCACGTGGTAGACGCCGGAACGGGCCTGGAGCAGTTGACGGACCGTGGCCTGCTTCTCCTCGGTGGTCAGCGAGGGCGGATTGTCGTCGATGCCGAGCTCGGCCAGGGTCTGGTCCAGCCGTATGCGCCCATCCTGAACGGGCTGGCCGTAGAGCGCGCTCAGGACGCTCTTGCGGGCGGAGTGCAGCCAGTAGCGTGTGGCCGTGTCTCCCCAGGCGTCCACGACCAATCCCCCTTCGACGATCATTACCGCGGCGGAACCGATGGACTCGGAGAAGGCCCGGGCGACGTTGAGCGTTTCGCGCGACCAGCCGGCCTTCTCGAGCGACTCCACGCGATTCCACGCAGCGCCCGGCCAGGCAGTGCTTCCCGCGCGGTAATGAACGTTTTTGATCCGCGCGTTCAGATAGCGGAACAGCCCCAGGTCCAGCCCCGGAGCGGTGAACGTCGTGCGGGCCGCCATCGGCTGGGCGCCGAGGGCCAGGACGGAAGGGACTCCGGAGCCGGTCCACTCGCTGCTCACTGGCAGGCTCGCCAGGACCGAGGCCGGGACCACGAAGCGTCCGGCGGTTACCCTCTCGCTGCACAGGAAGGACGCCTGCGCCTTCGAGGCGGCATTCAGCGACACACCCGCGATGACAGCGAATTCACGCTCCGCGTCCCCGCCGCTCCAGGTGACAGTCAAGTCCGCGGTTCGCGAGATATTGCTGATCTGGGACTCGTTCGTCCAGGTCAGCGGAGGCGGCAGGTCGAGCCCGGCTTGGAACGGCCCGAGGCCGGCTCCCCCGCTGCCGTTGTGCACGCTGTAGGGCCCGGCTGAGAGGAATTCCGGCAGCACTTCGCCCGGCGGCATGCCGCCGCCGAGGCTGGCTGCGTATCCTCCATATAATCCCCGGAACAAGTACTTCTGCCCCCGCGGGCCGGTGACGCTGAGTGCCGGACCGGCGTCCAGAGGCTGTCGGTAGTCGGGATGCTCCGGCCCCAAGACCAGACTGGTTCCCGGTTCTGGCAAGCTGTACACCACGCAGGTTCCCAGCGCCGGGGCGGCTGCCGGGCCGATGATGGCTCCGCTGGCCAGCATGGCGGCGAGGTTTCCCCGGGCCATCTCAGCCGTGCCCTCGTCGCTCTGAACGGACGCCGATCCCAGCGTGGCGCGGAGCCGGTTGAGCAGGATCCAGGCGATCTTACCGTCCGTGTTCTCACGCAACCGCCCCATGTCGGCTGCCGGCAGGCTGACCGGGTCCGAGCAAGTCCGGCCCGAGGAGGCGATCGCCATGGTGGCGTAGTTGCCGACCACCCCGTCCACCTTCACCGCCACCGGGACGCGGCACCCTTCGACGCCGCCGGGAACCATGAAGTTAATCTGATCGATGCCCGGGAAGCTGCCGGAACGGCCGTAGTAAAAGGGCCGGACCGGACGGTTGCCCACCAGCACTTCGACCTCGCCCGCCACGTTCCCCACCGGCGGGGCGCCGGCGTCATCGGCGGCGATAGGCCCCAGTCCTGTTCCCCACAGGACCGCGGCTTGACCCGGCTGAACGGCCTCGGTTGCTTCATTGAGCGGCCACGCGGTGGGGGAGACGACGTTCTGGAGGATCGCCTGGCCGTGTCCCGCCTGGTTGCGGGTGAAGACCCCCGGGGCGCTGCGGACCACGCGAATGGGCGCCGGCAGGCTGGCCACGCTGTTGTAGGTCACAGTGACGGTTCCGTCTCCCGGAGGAGTGTTGGAAGGCAGGACGGCGGCCACCTGGCTGGACGACGTGTAGTACAGGTAGGCGTCCACGCTCATGCCGCCGGCGGTAACCCGGACGGAAGTTCCCGCCAGGCTGGCCGGCTTGGGCAACCCCGGAAAGGTCCGCAGTTCGGCGGGGCCGAGATCCCGGCCAAAGATGACAAACAGGGAGCCTTGCGCGATTCCGGAGTTGGGGAACCCGGACCGGATATAACTGGCGGCATTCACTACGCCGACGGGATGGATAACCGGCTGCGCGCCGGCATGAAATACCCCGGCCAGGATACTTAGCGCTGCAAATAGCGTTCTCACGGACACTCTCCGATTATGGGTCTTTGGTCACCTGCATCACCACCCCCGGCTGGGTGCGCTGGCCGGCGACTTCGATCGACACGCCATGGTCTCCGTCGGGCAACGGCGGCACCCGGACGTTGAACTGATAAAGCCCCGGGCCAGTCATTCCGGCGTACTGGATCTCCGCCTCAGCCTCGCCGAAGCGGACAGTGAGTTGGTCCGCCGGAGCGGATCCGAAGCCGGTCCCGAACAGGAGAATCACCTCGCCGGGCCGCGCGGGCCGCGCCCCGGGGATGAGATCGGGTGGGGCCAGGTGCGTTCCTTGGGCGCTTACCGCCGCCGCATACGCGCGCCCACGCCACTCTCCGTAGGTGAACAGGCCGGGAGCCACTGCTTTGACTACGGCCGTCGATCTCGATTCTCCGTTCGGACCGAACACCTCCACGCTCACGCGCCCCAGGGTAACTTCGCTCGGAACGAGGATGTTCAACTGGCCCGGGCTGACATAGCTCATGGCGGCAGGCTTGTTGTCCACTCGCACGCTGACCCCATCGAGCGCAGTGGGGAGAACTCCATCAACGATCTCTTCGGGACGCCACGTCCGCCCGGCCGGATCCATCCGGGCGAAGTTCTGTCCGAGGATCGTCGCCCAGCTCGCGGGCGCAACGTCGCCGCTGAAGCTGGCGGCGTTCACTACCCCACGGGCGGCGATGGCCGGCGAGTCCTGCGCCAGCGCCAGCGGGTCGTCTAGCATTTCCAGAAACCGGGCCGCGAAGGGGGACGTGGTAACGTCGCCCGCGCCGATGGGAAACGCGCTGCTCAGCGTGTCGGCGTTGGCCAGCAGGAACAGGCTCACGTTCCTTCCCGGGACTTTCAGATAGAGGGACGAAAACGCGCCTGGCCAGTTCCCCTGGTGCCACACCAGACGGCGGCCCGAGGCGATCTGCGAGTACCAGCCCAGCGCGTAAGGCAGCACCTCACCTTTGCTGGTGACCGCCGGCTGCCAGGCCAGCTCCTGCGTCTCCGGCTTGAGCAGCAGGTGGCGGTCGATGCCGGCGTCGAACCGCGCCAGGTCGCGCACGGTCGAGACCAGCCCCGCCGAGGCGGAGATGGACTTGTTGGGATAGGAGGACCGGACCGGTTCCCCCCGGCTGTCACGCGCGTAGGGCCGGGCCAGCCTCTCCAGGACGCGGAGGTAGCGGTCGAGCGTGGCCCGGTCAAACACCTCCGGGTTCAGGCTCCTGGCAATAGATGGAGTGACATTCTCCAGGTCCTGGCCAGGCACGGAATCCCACATCTTGAGGGGATGCAGGATGCTCCTGGCCAGCGCCTCCCGAAAGGGCCGGCCGGTGCAGGACTCCACCACGAAGGTCAGGGCCAGGAAACGGTTGCCATCGTAGGAGAAGCGATCGCCCGGCGGTGTGCTCGCGGAGGTGTGGGTTAGCACGTGCCTGACGGTGACGCCCGGCTCCGGTATCGCCCGAGTGTACCTGGCGATCGGCTCATCCAGGTTCAAGACGCCCCGTTCCACGCACTGCATCAACAGCGTGGAACTGAACACCTTGGTCACCGAAGCGACCCGGAACGGCGTGTCCGGCGTTGCCGGAATCCGCCCCTCAAGATCCGCGTAGCCGAAGCCCTGCTCCCAGATGACCTGCTGGTTTTTGACCACCGCGGCCGCGAGGCCGGGTATCTTGTATTGGATGCGCAGCACCTCGAGCGCCTGCTCAAACCTGGCCAGCGCCTCTTCGCCGGCCGCCTCCATGGCCGGGGCCACAGCCAGCAAGAGCGGGCAGAGAATCCGAAGGGCATTCTTCACGTGTATCCCTCATCCTCGCCGAACAGCTATCTGAAGTGAACGCCGGCGCCTACTCCGAAAACCACGTGGTGCCTTCCCGGAGCGCCTCCCAGCCCGGCTCGGCTCACAAAATCGCGGATCTCGCCGCGCAGGCTCAGGAGCCGCGCCAGACGAATATCCAGCCCGCCGCCAAGGCCGACAGCGGGGCTGGTGGAACGGTGAAGCCGGACCTCGACGTCGCGCATAACGCTCACCTCGCTGCCGTCGAAGGAACCAACGCCGGCGCCGAGCACGGCGTAGGGCCTGACGGGCGAGGCCGGTGCGAGGAGCAAGCGGACACCGGGAGTGAGAAACACAGTGGCGCCGACGCCCGCGGAGACCTCGCGGGACACGGTTTCGCTGGCTCTGGCCGAGACGGCCAAGGGGACCTCAAGCAGCAGATCTCCGGCGCGGAAGCCGGCCAGGCGATGACCGTAAGCGAGCGTGACACTCGCCCTCAACGTAGTCGCCACTCGAAGCGGGCGGACCGATGTGCTGGCCGGCGCATGCGCGCCGACCAGAAGACCGAAATCACTCGTCTGCGCCAACGCGGGGCAGGCCGCCAGGGCCGCCACGAGGGTTGACCTCCTCAGAAGCAAATCAAACATCGAAACCTCCTTTACGGGATGCAATCCTCGCATTTCTCCTCCTCGCAGTGGATGGCCAGCCCCTTCGTCCCGCCGGCTTGAACCGCCGATCGGAGGAGGCTCTCCCTCAGGCGGCGTCTTCCGTGCTCCGTCGTCCCTGCGCTCCGCCCGGCGCTTGATGCCCAGCAGGCACTTGCGCATCATGACGATCTCGAAAGCGTCGATCCACAACCGCGAAGGGAGTCTCCGCAGGCGTACCCGGAGCCGGCTCACCAACCGTGTTCGATGGGCGTCGATCGGGTACAGACCCCACGACCAGGTCCAGGGCGTAGGGGATTGGGTCACAAGCAATAGCCGTCGGTTCGGCTCCGCCACGGCCACCAGGATCTTGACTTTGGCGGTCAGCGGCACCAAGTCCCCTACCTTGGGGTTCTGGTACTCGGGAAGGATCCGCTCGGCGCTGGGAATGCCGTCGTTGTCAAGGATGTCCCAGCTATAGAAGCCGGCCCGGCGGTAGCCCATCTGCACGATCCAAGGCCAGATGCGTTCCGCGGGTGCGTTGACGGTGACCGCGCGCGTGGCGTTGAAGGTGGGGTCCGGGACGATCTCGTCTCCCGCCATCGCGCGCTTGATTTCCTCATCCGTGGCGCCCCAATTCAACTGCCACGGACGATATACAAAATGAAACAACACCGCCACCACGGCCAGGCATCCCGCCGCGATAACCAGTATGCGCCCAACCGTTCTCAGTTTCCTCATGGCCGACAATCCTCCCCGGGCAGACTTCCGCTGACCGTCATGGGCAGTTTGCGCCGCCGCAGGACGTGCGCGGGAGCGCAGGACGCCGCCAGGCGGCGCCACTGGAGCCGGCATCGTACCGGGACTACCATCCTGGTTGGCGCCAAAACTCGCTGAGGAGCATCACTCATTCTACTTCACCAATGAGTATCGTTCACCGGCCGTCCGCATCAGAGCGAACCGAGGCGCGGAACCATCGGTTCACTTCTTCGTACGTGAGCGCATCCTCAGTCATCAGCGAATAGGAGCCCCGGTGAAGGAGTTCCAAGGAGATCCTCCTTAAGAAGGCCAGGCAGGCGCGCATCGGTCTTGGACCGAGGCTGAGGCGCTTGACGCCCAGGTCCTCCAGTTCGGCGACGGGCGGGGTGTGAGCACCGGCGATGATGTTCAAGGGGGCATCGATCTCCTCCACCAGCGTCCTGATTGCGGCGCGATCGAGATCGCAGGTGTCCGGCACGAAGACGCAGTCGGCGCCCGCCTCGCGGTATGCGTTGCCGCGCTCGATGGCCCGGCGTAGCCGGTCCCGCGGGCTGCTGGAGGGGACGAGGTAAACGTCCGTCCTTATGTTCAAGACCAAGGGTATGCTCTCTTTGAAGGCCATTTCCCGTACAGCGCGGATCCTCTCGGCCATGGCTGGGATTTCCCACAAGGGGTGCGACAAGTTCCCCGTGCCGTCCTCCAGATTGAGGCCGGCTGCACCCGCCTCGACGACGCCTCTGGCCGCCTTCACAACGCCGTCGAGCGACGAGGAGTAGCCGGCCTCGATGTCGGCGCTGACCGGCAGATCCACGTGACTGGCGATCCGCCGCACGGTTTGGAGATTCTCCTCCAGGCTCATCACTTGGCCGTCTGGGTAGCCCAGTGTGGCGGCGATTCCGGCGCTGGTCGTGCCGACCGCCTTGAACCCCGCGGTTTCGTAAATCTTCGCACTGGCGGCATCCCAGGCGTTGGGAAGGACGAAAAGGCCCGGGTTCGTGTGGAGCGCCAGGAATCGCCTCGCCTTCCGCTCCTGCTTATCTTGGATCACAATTCTCACTCCCTGGGCTTCGTGCCCCAAACCATAAAAATGGTCACGCGAGCGGAATTCCTCGCCGCGCTGGAACCCGCGCAGCAATCGGCGCCAGCGCAACCGACGCCCATGTCCGTCAAGCCGACGTCTCCAAACCAGGCGCGGACACCCCGCCGCAGGTTCCTACTGAAACAGCCGCTCCTGCCCGCCTCGTTCGGTGCGAGTTTGCTGCTGCCACCAGTGCCAGTCGCCCGGCAATCCGCTGCCGACCGGCTGGCGCCCGTCGGTGTTCCGCAGCGCGTTGATCTCGATTCGCTGATCTTTGAGCCTCCGAAAATCGATGGTGTGCCCCAGCCCGTTCTCCGCGTTCCAGCGCGCGACCACGGCTTTGGCCCGCGCCTCAAAGGCCCGCGCCAGGCGCCCTCGCTTGGTCTTGCGCAGCAGTTCCCCATACAACAGCAGTCCGCCAACGCCCGCGGGATGCTCGGGCCCCAGCGAACGCTCCATGACGGAGATCGATCGCTCCAAGAGCGGTTCGGCCTCCGCATAGCGCGCCCGCGCCAGATGCACCGTGGCGAGGTGCTGCAACGCGAGCGAGAAATCCGGATGGGTGTCCCCGACGGTCGCTTCGATGGCGGTCAGAGCCTGGCTGAACCACTGCCTGGCCTCGTCTAACCTTCCGAGGTCAAAAGCCAGCGCCCCCAGCCCGTTCATGCAGGCTGCCACCCGCGCATGCCGCGAGCCATAGCGGCGCATGAAGGTCCCGAGCGCCTTCTGGTAGGCCTCCATGGCCGCCCCGTGGTTCTTGCGGTCCTGAAGCACGACGGCGAGGTTGTAGTGCAGCGCCGCCACCTCCGGGTGATCGGTGCCCAGCACTCTCTCGAGAGGCGGCAGCGCCCCCCGCAGCTCGCGTTCGGCGACATCCACTCGGCCGGCCTCCCGAAGAACGAGCGCGAGATTGGCCTGGGCCACCGCGATCTTGAATCGGTTCGGCTCCGGTGCGCCGTTCAGCAGAAGCAAGGCCCGCCGGTAGGCGCGTTCAGCATCCCGGAGTCTGCCCAGGGCCTTCTGCGCCAGAGCGAGCTCGATCAGGCTGTCCGTCACGACCGGTCCGGCGGCGCCGCTGCTTTCGATGATCTGCCTCGCGGACCGGCAATCGTGCTCGGCTTGCGAGTATAGTCCCTGGGCACGATGGACGCGGGCCAGGACCAACAGACCGCGGGCCACGTCGAGGTGCTCCGGGCCCAGGGCGCCTTTCGCGATCTCCAGCGACTCGAGCGCCGGCTCCAGGGCTTGCTGGGGCCGTCCCTTGTCAAGGTGGAGTTCGGCCAGGCTTCGCAGGGTGGCTGCGAGTCTCGCATCCGTCGGTCCGGGCGCCTGCCGGCGAATGGCGGCGGATTTGAGAAGGTAGTGCTCGGCCTGGGGGTAGTCCGCGCGGGAACGCAGCAGCTCCCCCAGATTGTGCGCGACGGCGGCGACGGCGTCGGGATCTGGCCGGGCGGCTCGCTCCCAACCGGCCAAGGTGAGCCGGTACAGTCTCTCTGCTTCGGCGTAGTTGGCGCGAACGTGATGCAAGGATCCGAGGTCGCCCATGACCGTCAGGAATCGCGGATCGGCCTCGCCGAATGCCCGGGCCTCCGTCAGCGCCGCCTGGTAGGCCTGGGCAGCTTCCGAGTAGTGTCCCGATTGCTGTAGCCTGCGCCCCGCGGCCAGGTTCTGGTCCCACTGCCCGGATGCAGGGAGTGGAACTATCAGATGCAGCGACACAAAAGACCCTAGGAGCCACTTCCAGCAGCCCCTGAGTGTGAAACCACGATATTGTCGAGCCATGGAGATATGGTCGAATGAAAGTGGACCTTGCACAAGATCCACTTCTTAGGATATAGTGGTACCAGTTATGCGATCAGTGAGTTCCGTCCAGCTCGCCGTGGACGCGTCGTCGCCCACGCCCCTCCACCGCCAACTCTACGGGCAGCTTCGGGAGGCCATCCTGGGCCGCCGGATCCGCCCGGGCGCCCGGCTGCCTTCCACCCGTATGCTTGCCGCTGAGATCGGGGTCTCGCGCAACACCATCCTGAATGCCTACGAGCAGTTGTTTGCCGAAGGCTATCTCGACGCCCGGGGGGGCTCGGCGACGCGGGTCGCCGAATGCCTGCCTTGCGACGTCATGTGCGTCCGGGGCCGCCAGGAAGGCGAGCTGCGTCTGACCGGGGTTACCCGAAGGCCCTCTTCCCGGGGGGCGATGTTCAGCGCCGCTCACCGGACGTGTTGTTCGGAGGAGGGTCCGCCGCGCCCGTTTCGCACGGGGCTGCCGGACGTGGGGGAATTCCCCTCCAGAATCTGGGCGGGACTGGTGGCCCGCTACTGGCGCCGCCCCAGCCGCGCCTTGTCCGGGTACGGGTTCTCCGCCGGCTACCCACCCTTGCGCAAGGCCATCTCCGATTACCTTAGGGAGTCGCGCGGCGTTTGCTGTGAACCAGGGCAGGTCATTGTGGTGGCGGGTTCTCAGCAGGGCCTCGACCTGACCGCCCGGGTGTTGCTGGACCCTGGCGACACCGTCTGGATGGAAGACCCGGGCTACCTGGGCGCGCGGTCGGCATTCGCGGCGGCGGGGGCGCGACTCCAGCCGGTTCCGGTCGATCAAGAAGGCCTGGATATCACCGCCGCGGCGGAAACTGACCAGACAGCCCGGATGGCGTACGTGACCCCCTCCCATCAATACCCCCTGGGGGCGCTGATGAGTCTCCCCAGGCGTCTGCGCCTGCTGGACTGGGCGCGGCGTACCGGAGCCTGGATCCTGGAGGACGACTACGACAGCGAGTTCCGCTACACCGGCCGTCCGCTGGCCGCGCTTCAGGGCCTGGATACCGAGGGCTGCGTGGTCTATCTGGGCACCTTCAGCAAGGTGCTGTCGCCGGCTCTTCGTCTCGGATACCTGGTGGTTCCGCCCGCTCTGGTGGACGTCTTTACGGCGGCCCGGGAGGTGGCGGGCGAGCATGCTCCGATGATGGAGCAGGCGGCGCTGGCGGACTTCATTGCAGATGGCCATTTCGCGCGCCACATTCGCCGGATGAGGATGATCTACGCGGAGCGCCAGGCCGCGCTGATCAAGGCGTCGAGCGGATTCGATGGCCTCTTTGAGGTGGAACCGCGACCGGCGGGAATGCACGCGACGTTGTGGCTGGGCACAGGGATGGACGATCAGGAAACATCCCGGAGGGCGGCCGAGGGTGGCGTGGACACCAGACCGATGTCCATTTTTTGGCTGCGACCTCCTGACAGGCACGGCCTCCTGCTCGGTTATGCGGCTTTCACGCCGGCGGAAATCCGAGAAGGAGTGAAAAAGCTCTCGGCTGCGTTGCGCGGCCTGGGGAGATCACGGCGGCGAAGCGCGGTTACTTCTTCTCGTAGACCTCCGTCCAACTCATCTCCCCGGCGGGATCTTTGAGGCGCACCTGGTACGTGAGCACCCTGCCGTCCCCCGACAGCCGCGCGGTGGCCGTTTCCTCCACCCTGCCGTCACTGGACCTGAAGACCGATCTCACCGTTCGTGAGTCCACGCGCTGTAAGCGGATGGTGCCTTCCCGGCGTGCGGACTGGAACAGGTACTCCTTGCCATCGAGGATGCCCTCGAAGGCGAAGTCCCGGCCGTCCCCTTGGGCGTCCACCACCGTCCCCTGGTACTTGAAAGCTGGCTCGCGGTGTTCAATCTCGAGCGTGATGCTGTTGGGCTTCTGCTTCTTGCCCCAACTGGACCTCTGCACGTTGAGCTTCCACATGCCCGAGAAGCTCACGCCCTGCGCCTGGCACAGGCCAGCGGCCAGCCCCAGGCACACTACTGCCACGCATGCTTGCCTCTTCATGACTTCCCCTTTCCTGCCGTTCCCCTTTCCTGGTACCAGCATACCGCCGCCGGGCGCCGGAAGGGCTGCACCCTGCGCTACCATTGATCCTTTCCCGGAGAATGACCATGCTGCTGCTGGAGAAAGCCGAGCGCGACTCACTGTGGCGAGGCCTCGTCGAGGCCCTGGAGGCCCACATCGAGGGCGTCCCCAGCCGCCGCGTGACGCCGGAGATGGACCCCGCCAGGGTGCGCGCCTACTTGAGCGCGGTGGATTTCGAGCGCCCCATGGATCCGGCGGATGCCTTCGATCTTGCTCTGGGCGGCCTCTGGCGCTTCCAGACCCACACGGCGCATCCCAACTACTACGGCCTGTTCAACCCCGCGCCCACCACCATGAGCATCGCCGCCGACGCGCTGGTGGCGGCCTTCAATCCGCAACTTGCGGCCTGGAGCCATTCGCCTTTCGCCATCGAGGTGGAGCAGCTTCTGGTGCGCGCGCTGGGCGGCCGCTTCGGCTATGATCCGGCCGCGACCGATGGCGTCTTCTGTAGCGGCGGCGCGGAGGCCAACCACACGGCTGTGCTGGTGGCGCTGGGCCGGGCCTTCCCCGGCTACCTCGAGCGCGGCGCGCGGGCCCTGGACCGCGAGCCGGTGTTCTACGTCTCCTCGGAGAGCCATCACTCGTTTCTAAAGGCCGCGCGGCTGAGCGGGCTGGGCATGCAGGGCGCACGCGAGGTGATGGCCGACGAGACGCTCCGCATGGACGCCGCCGCGCTGCGTGAGGCCCTTGCCCGCGACCGGCGCGAGGGCCGCGCGCCCTTCATGATCGCGGCCACGGCGGGCACCACCAGCGCGGGCGTGGTGGACCCGCTCCTCGCCCTGGCGCAAGTAGCCGAGGAAGAGAAGCTGTGGTTCCACGTGGACGCGGCCTGGGGCGGAGCGGCGGTGCTCTCGCCCAGGCTGCGGCCGGTGCTCGCAGGCATCCAGCGCGCCGACTCGATCATCTTCGACGCGCACAAGTGGCTCTCCGTCTCCATGGGCGCGGGCCTGTACCTGACCCGCCACCCGGGCGTGCTGGAGCGCACCTTCGCCATCCTCACCGACTACATGCCGCGCGAGGCCGCCGGCCTGGACGTGGTGGACCCGCACAAGCGCTCCATGCAGTGGTCGCGCCGCGCCATCGGCATGAAGGTCTTCCTGTCGCTGCTGGTGGCCGGGTGGCGGGGCTACACGGAGGCCATCGAGCACCAGGCCGCCATGGGCGACCTGTTGCGCGAGAAGCTGGCCGCCGCGGGCTGGGAAGTCATCAATGAGACGCCGCTGCCGACGCTGTGCTTCGTGGACGCGCGGCATCCCGAGGGACGCTCGGCGGCCTACCTGGACGCCATTGCGCGGCGCGTGGTGCTCTCGGGCAAAGCCTGGATCTCGACGGCCCGCCTGCGCCGTGACATCCCGGCGTTGCGCGCCTGCATCACCAACTACCGCACCGGCCCCGCGGACCTGGATTCGCTGGTGGCGGCCCTGCAAGCCGCACGTCTGGCGGGCCGCGGGACGTAGAATCTACAGAGAGGAGCTGAAGCGATGAGACTGCTACTGCTACTGCTGACGGCCGGAACCCTGGTGGCGCAGCCGCCGGGCTACGTGCGCTGGCCCGCCGCGGAGCTGAAAGGCCTCGGCCCGAGGCTCGCGCCCAAGATCAATGCCCAGAAACTCGCCACCGAGCAACTGGGCAAGTTCGGCAACTACTCCCTGATGGTGGCCCACCGGGAAGCCGACGGCGAGTCCGAGCTGCACGAGACCCAGCACGACATCTTCATCGTCGAGAGCGGCGAAGGCACGGTGGTGTTGGGCGGGGAGGTGGAGGGCGGCAAGACCACGGGGCCGGGCGAGATCCGCGGCACTTCCATCAAGGGTGGCAAGCGCATGCCCCTGGGCGCGGGCGACATCGTGAGCATCCCCGCCAGGACGCCGCACCAGGTCCTGGTGAAGCCGGGCGGCAAGATCACCTATCTGATCGTCAAGGTGGACGCACGGTAGCGCCGGTGCTTGCCCTCCGCAAGTCGGCGCACGATGACGGTGGAATAGGCATTCCTGCCTGTTGCCTCAGTCGCCACCCCACAGGCCTGGAGGCCTATTCCACATGGCCTCTCCTCACACGTGGGGAGGGCATGCGCGCCAGCGAGGTTGCAGCCGCCCCGCTGAGTGTGGTGTAGTGGAAGCACAGGAGAGTGGAGCATTCGGATGAGACGCAAGAGGACTCCCACGCCGGATTCGCTGGTCCCGCGCGAAATCCTCGAGCAAGCCCAGGAGCACTTCGGACCCGAGCGGCACAAGACTGCGGGCAAGTGCACGGTCTGCGGCGCAGAGTGCTCTCCAACGTCCTCGGAACAGCTCTGCTGGGTGTGCCGGCGGCTGAAGATCAGCGCCTGGCAGGAGGGCGACCAGCAGGCGGCCGCGCAGGAGTGAGCCGCTTCAGGCTCTGGCCGGGTCAATCGCTTCCGGGTCAAGCCCCAATTCCGTCTGTGCGTCTTGAGCCTTGACCGGGTCGAAGCCGCCTGCGCGCGCCAGGCTGGCCAGCGCCGCCGCGGCGATGGCTTCCGCGCTCACCTCGAAGTGCTTCCGCAAGTGCTCGCGGTTGTCGCTGCGGCCGAAACCGTCCGTGCCCAGCGTCACCAGGCGTCCCGCCAGCCACGGCGCCACCTGGTCGGGCACCGCCTTCATGTAGTCTGTGGCCGCGACGATCGGCCCCTCGGCGCCCTCCAGCGCCTCGACCAGGTGCGGACGGCGCGGCGTCTCCGCCGGATGCAGGCGGTTCCAGCGCTCGACCTCCAGCGCCTCCCGCCGCAACTGGTTGAAACTGGTGACGCTCCACACGTTGGCCGCCACTCCGTAGCGATCCTGTAGCAGCTCCTGGGCGCGCAAGGCCTCCCGCAGGATGGACCCGCTGCCGAAGAGCTGCACTACCGCAGGGCCCGCCGCCGGCGCGCGGTACAGGTAGATGCCGCGCAGAATGCCCTCGCGACAGCCTTCCGGCATGGGCGGCTGCTCGTAGTTCTCGTTCGAGACCGTCAGGTAGTAGAAGAGGTCCTCGCCCTCCTGATACATGCGCCGCAGGCCGTCCTGGAGGATCACCGCGGTCTCGAAGGCGAAGGCCGGGTCGTAGCTGGCGCAGGTGGGAACGGCGCTCATCAGCAGGTGGCTGTGCCCGTCCTGGTGCTGTAAACCCTCGCCCGCCAGAGTGGTGCGCCCCGCCGTGGCCCCGATGAGAAAGCCCCTGCCCCGCGCGTCGGCGAAGGCCCACACCTGGTCGCCCACGCGCTGGTAGCCGAACATCGAGTAGTAGATGTAGAGCGGGATCATGGGCACGCCGTAGTTGGCGTAGGCCGTTCCGGCGGCCGTGAACGAACCCATGGCGCCAGCTTCGGTGATGCCCTCTTCGAGGATCTGCCCGTCGGTGGATTCCTTGTAGTACAGCAGCATCTCCTGATCCACCGGGTTGTAGAGCTGGCCCTGGCTGGCGTAGATGCCGATCTGACGGAACAGCGCGTCCATGCCGAAGGTGCGCGCCTCGTCGGGAACAATGGGGACCACGTACTTGCCGATGCGCGGGTGCCGCAGCAGCAGAGTGAGCAGCCGCACCAAGGCCATCGTGGTTGAGACCTCGCGGCCGCCGGAGCCGTTTAGCATTTCCTGGAAGTACTCGAGCGGGGGCGCCTCCAGCCGGACAGCGCCGACATGCCGCGCGGGCAGAAAACCCCCCAGCTCCACGCGGCGCTCCTTCAGATAGCGGATCTCGGCGCTGTCCTCCGGCGGGCGGTAGAAGGACACCGTATGCATCGCATCCTCCGGCAGCGGGATCTCGAAGCGGCGACGGAAGTTTCCCAGTTCTTCCTCGTTAAGTTTCTTTTGCTGGTGAGTTACATTGCGCCCCTCGCCGGCCTCGCCCAACCCGTAGCCTTTGATGGTCTTGGCCAGGATCACCGTAGGCGCGCCGCGGTGCTCGAGGGCGCGCTGGCAGGCGTTGTAGACCTTCTGGGGATCGTGGCCGCCGCGGCGCAGCCTGGTGAGCTGATGGTCGCTGAGGTGGGTGACCAGCTCGAGCAGCTCGGGATACTTGCCGAAGAACTCGCGGCGGATGTAGTCGCCCTCGCGGGCGGCGAAGGTCTGGTAGTCGCCGTCCAGGCACTCCTGCATGCGCTGGATGAGCAGCCCGCTCGAATCGGCTTCCAGCAGCTCGTCCCAGTTGTCGCCCCAGATCACCTTCAGCACGTTCCAGCCCGCGCCGCGGAAGACGCCCTCCAGCTCCTGAATGATCTTGCCGTTGCCGCGCACCGGACCGTCCAGCCGCTGCAAGTTGCAGTTGACCACGAAGATGAGGTTGTCCAGCTTGTCCAGCGCGCCGATACGGAGGGCCCCGGTGGACTCGGGCTCGTCCATCTCCCCGTCGCCCAGGAAGGCCCACACCTTGCGCGCGGTCTTTTCGAGCAGCCCGCGGTTCTCCAGATGGCGCATGAAGCGCGCCTGGTAGATGGCGTTGATGGGGCCCAGCCCCATCGACACGGTGGGGAACTGCCAGAAGTCCGGCATCAGCCAGGGATGCGGGTAGGAGGACAGCCCGGGGTGCTCCCGCAGCTCGTGGCGGAAATTGAGCAGATGCTGTTCATTCAGCCGCCCTTCCAGGAAGACGCGCGCGTAAATGCCTGGCGAGGCATGACCCTGGAAGTAGATCAGGTCTCCGGGCTGGTCCCCGTACGACCCGCGGAAGAAGTGATTGAACCCCACCTCGACCAGCGTGGCCAGCGAGGCGTAAGTCGAGATGTGCCCGCCGATGCCCGGATCATCCCGGTTGGCCCGCACCACCATGGCCATGGCGTTCCAGCGGATGAGGCTCTTGATCTTCCGCTCCAGCGCGCGGTCGCCGGGGTAGGCCTCCTCCTCCGCCCGCGGGATGGTGTTGAGGTAGGGCGTGGTGGCGGCGGGCGGCGGCGCCGCGCCACGCCGGCCAGCCGCCTGGACGAGGCGCTCCAGCAGGTAGCGGGCGCGTTCCGGACCGGCCTCGCGGACTATGTCATCCAGCGCTTCCAGCCACTCGGCGGTTTCCTGTGGATTGGGGTCGTCAGAGGAGATGGGTCTGCTCTCGGGCATGTGTACCCAGCCTTACTCTCAGGATAGCGGTAGTCAGCCGCGCGGCGCGGAGTACAATGGGTGGATTCCGATGAGCGCGTTGATGGCGGCCGCCTGCGGCGGCATGTTGGTGTTCGGGATGGCGATGGCGCTGCTGGGCGCGGTGCTGCCGGTGGTGTCCGAGCGAGTACACATCCAACTGGGGCAGGTGGGGACGCTGATCGCGGGGCTGGACCTGGCCATGCTGGCGAGCATGCTGGGTTTGGGCGTGGTGATGGACCGCTACGGGAAGAAGTGGCCGCTGGTGGGCGGGTCGGCGCTGGTGGGGGCGGGGCTGCCGGTGATTGCGGCGGCGGGCGAGTGGCGCATGCTGCTGGTGGGGGCGATGCTGCTGGGCGCGGGAGGCGGGGCGCTGAACGGGGCCACCAATACACTCGTGGCCGATCTCCACACCGACCCGCGCAAGAAGACCGCGGCGCTCAACCTGCTGGGCGTGTTCTTCGGATTCGGAGCACTGCTGCTGCCGTTCGTGATCGGGGCGCTATTGGAGGAGCTGGGACTGGAGCGAATCCTGCATGTGGCGGCGGGATTCAGCCTGGCGCTGGCGGCGGCGTGTCTGGCGCTCAGGTTCCCGCCTGCGAAGCGGGCAGAGGGCGTGCCCCTGCGGGAGGTGGGACGGCTGGCGCGCCAGCCGTTGGTGATACTGTTCGCGCTGATGCTGTTCTGCCAGTCGGGTAACGAGTTCACGCTGGCGGGCTACACGGCGACGTACTTGGGCCGGGACCTGGGCTTTGCGGTCCGGGAGGCGTCCTACTGGCTGGCGGGGTACTGGGGGGTGGGCATGGCGACGCGAATCATCTGGAGCCGGGTGCTTCTGCGAGCCAAGGGTCCGCCGGTGGTGATGGGCAGCGCCCTGGCGACGGCCGCGGGGATTGTGTTGCTGGCGACGGCCCGCTCATCCGCCGCCGGCGGGCTGGGCGTGCTGGTAACGGGGGCGAGCATCGCGGGCATCTACCCGACGGTGCTAGGGCAGGCGGGCAGCCGCTTTGAGGAGCACTCCGGGACGGTGTTCGGGATTCTGTTTGCGGTGGCGCTCACCGGGGGCATGGCGCTGCCATGGGTGGTCGGGCAACTGGCCGAAGCGCGCGGCCTGCGCGCCGGCCTGCTGGTGACGGCGGCGGCCTCGCTGGCGGTGTGCGGGTTGCAGGTGGTGGTGTCGCGGCGCACGGCTATCGAGCGCGGGTCTCGATAACAACTTCCTTGCGCAGGCCCGCGGCCTCGAGCACGAAGACGTTGTTGCCTGGCGCATCTCCCAATTGCAGCCGGAGATCCCACACGCCTGGGAATAGCGAGTCAAGCGAAGTGATCGAGAGCACGCGGCCCCCGCCATCCAGGGCGGCTGCGGCAGGCTCGGCCGCTGCAATCAGCCCGGCGGGATCGGTCACGCGGAAGAGCATCTGGAACGTGGATCCGGGAGCCCCCTCTAACACCTCGGTAAGAAGGGTGATGTGACGCGGCGCTGCGGAGGCCACAGCGCACCAGTAGGGGACCCGCAGGCCGATCTCGGCGGCGGGATCGCGTATGTCCAGGTAGCCCTGGTAGACGCCGGGAGGCAGGCCGGTGGTGTCCAAGGTGACGGTGAGCGTGGCGGTGGTTCCGGGTTCCAGCCACAGGGTGGATGCGGAGAGAGCGGGCGCCGGGGAGTCGCCTGCGGGAGCCGCGGAAACCGAGAGTGCGGCCGGAGCAGCGCCGAGGTTGGACAGAGCCAGGTCCGCAGTGGCCGCAGCGCCGAAACTCAGCGAGACAGGCGAGGCGGCGAACGAAGAGCGGAAGGCCGCGTCCAGGTTCAGCGAACCGGCCCCGGTGTGCTGGACCGTCGCGGCGGGCAGGGCGGATGCGGAATTGACCAGCAAAGAGCGATACTGCGCCGCGCTGAGCCCGGGCCGTGCAGCTTTGAGCACGGCAGCCGCGCCCGCCACCAAGGGCGCGGAGAAGCTGGTTCCCTGCGCAAGGGCGTAGCCGCTGGAGGAGTACATGCCGCCGCGTGGCTCCCAGTTCTGAGTGGCGATGAGCAGTTGCATGCCGGCGGCGACCAGGTCCGGCTTGACGGCGTTGCCGTGTACGGGTCCGCGGCTGGAGAAGTAGGCCACTTCGTCTGGGCTGACGGCGGAGCCGCGGAGGCCGAACCTGAGGGTGACCTCCAGCGCGGAATCAGCCCCCAGGCGGGACTGGAGCTCACGGCCCTCGGAGAGGCGAATGAGATAAGCGGGCAGAGCGGCCTGCCCGGGGGCCATCAGGTTGGAGTCCAGGGTGGCAGTGTCGGCGTAGATGACCGCGGCGAGGGCCCCGGCGCGCTGGGCGTGGATGAGTTTCTGCTCGAAGCGGCATCCGCCGTAGGCGATCAGGGCCACGCAGCCGGCCAGGCTCTCCGGAGGCAGTTCCCGGCATGCGGCGCCGTAGGGATCGAGCGGGGCGACGTCGGCCAGGGGACCGGTGATGGGATCGTGCGGCTCGTAGCGCACGGGCAGGGCGACGTAGGACTTGGAGTCCTTCGGTGTGAGGGAGCCCGCGAAGACCCGCGTGTTCCAGGATGCGCCTACGGTGATGGCCGCCGGCGAGTTGCCCGGCGAGCCGACAGTGTTGGGATCGGGTCCGAGGTTGCCGGCGGAGACGATCACCAGTACGCCCGCCGCGGCAGCGCGCTCGACCGCCGCCACCAGGGGATCCTCGCTGGGCCGCGGGGAGACCGCGGCGCTCAGGCTCAGGTTGACGATGTCCATGCCGTCGGCGACGGCGTCGTCGAGGGCCTTCAGCACCACGTCCGTGCGAGTGACGTCGCTGTTAGCGGCGAACACCTTGTAGTTGCCGAGCCAGGCCTTCGGAGCCACGCCGCTGATGGGTCCCAGCAGACCCTGGTGCGCCACGCCGGCGGCGATCATGGCCACGGCGGTGCCATGGCCGTCGGCATCGCGGGCGGGTTCCTCGGGGCCGCCGAGTAAGCCCGTGTAGTCGCGCGCCACGATGATCTTGTGGTTGGTGAAGGCCAGATCCGGCTCACGCCGGGCGCGGGGAAAGCCCTCGGGGGTGGGCAGCGAGGAGTCCTGGAAGGCGCGATGGTAGCTGTCGATGCCGGTATCGAGTATGGCGAGCTTGATGCCGGCGCCCGGTTCGGGAGAGGGTATGCGCTGGATGGCCTGGTCGATCTGGTGCAGTGCGAGCGCGCAGTCCACGGCGCGCCGGAGGTAGTACACGGGGTGGACGCGGGTTACGCCGGGGGTGGAAGCCAGGGCGCCGGCGCGGTCCCCGGATGCGCGCACCAGCAGGGCGTTGGCAACCGTATCGACGGACTCGAGAATCTGAATGTGCTGCGCTTCGAGTGCGCGGCGCAGGGTCCTCTTGGCGGGGCGCGTGGCCGCGGAGGCGGAGTCCAGCTCGACAATGTAATGGCCCGGGACTGGCTGGGCCAGCAGGAGAGGCGCCAGGAACAGCGAAGGCAGAAAACGGTACATCCGATCGACTTCTCGACCGGCACGGAGCAGGAAAGGCCCTAAACTGGAGGGTAAATCGCCCGAGCGCTGCTCAGGCCGGGTTGGCGATCCACCAGACGACCGCGCCAGCGGCGAAGATCACGGCGAAGGCGGCGGCCAGGCGGAAGGCCAGCCGGGCCGAGCCGGCGTAAGCGGCGATGAGGACCTTCACCACCGCATTGGCCAGCAGCGCCAGCAGAACGCCGGCCTGGGCCGCGCCCGCGGACACGGCCCCGCCGCGGAGAAGGTCCGAGGCGGAGAGCACCACCGCATCAGCGTCGGCGGAGCCGCCCAGCGCGCTGACCAGGTAAAAGGCGCCGCTGCCGAAGGCGCTGGCGGCCGTCTTGCTCATCAGCAGGATGGCGCTGAACAGCGCGCCGAACTGGAGGGCGGGACGCAGGCGGAACGGATTGCGCAGATCCATGCCGGAGGGCTGCGTCCCGCCCCGCTCGGCGCGCAGCAGCGCCAAGGAGAACAGCGCGCCGGCGGCGGTCATGGCCAGCAGTGTCGGCGCGGCGGCGTTACCCAGGGCCGGGTTGACCACGTACACCAGTGCCAGCACGCGCGGGAACTGCATGGTGTTGGCAACCACCGTGGCCTGCCAGATGAGGGGGAACTTCTCCGGCTGCTCCCGGCAGGTGCGGGCCAGGGAGGCGGTCGCGGCGGTGCTCGAGGCAAGGCCGCCCACCACCCCGGCCAGGCGCAAGCCGGCGCGCGCGCCCAGGAACCTCTCCAGGAAGTAACCGGCGTAGGAGATGGAGGATACCAGAATCACAAACAGCCAGACCTGACGGGGGCGGAAGAAGTCGAAGGGACCGTACGGGCCTTCCGGCAGCAGCGGGTAGACGATGAAAATGAGGGCCAGGAAGCGCAAGGTGTGGTTGAACTCGATCTCGGAGACGGTCTGGCGGACCAGCCGGTGCAAGGCGCGCTTGGCTTCGAGGAAGAACACGATTACCAGGGTGAGGCCCACGGCGAGCTGGCGACCCGCGGCGAAGGGGCTGGCGGCCAGGTAGCCCAGGCAGAAGGTAGCCACGGCGGCCATCTCGGTGGTAATGCCGGAGCGGTCGGCCACCTGGAAGTGGAAGACGGCCAACAAACCGGCGATCGAGACCAGTGACGCGACCGTGAGCCAGGGGTTCTGAAGCAGGCCGCAGACGGCGCCGACCAGGGCGATGAGGATGAAGTCGCGGACGCCGGGCTGGCGCTCGCCTTCCTCGTGGGAGGCCTCGCGCTCGGCCCCCACCAGGAAGCCGATCAACAGCGCCTCTGCCGCTGCGCGCACCACCTGGTGGAGATCCATCAAGGACATGGTAGCGGTTTTGGCATGAGGGCAGCGGGTAAAATACAGGCTGGGCCAATGGGTGTAATGGGCGACTATCTTGTATCCCTGCCGGAGCGGGTAGTGCGCTCGGCGACCGCGCTGGCGGGTGGTTTGCTGCGCGAACTGGGAGGCGTGGCTGTGCCGGCGGCGGTGCGGCGCACGCGGTTATACCGCTCGCTGGTGGACTCGACACTGCGGTTCCTGGTCGAGCAGGTGGGCCA
>Ga0194111_10002401_pt1 | contig 22782 bp, 18 predicted proteins | sample TA2KigC300mmetaG_FD_146194 | JGI IMG/M metagenome (GOLD analysis project Ga0194111, IMG submission 146194) | Freshwater microbial communities from Lake Tanganyika, Tanzania - TA2015033 Kigoma Deep Cast 300m | ecosystem: Environmental > Aquatic > Freshwater > Lake | place: Tanzania: Lake... | reverse complement strand
GCGCCGGTAGTCGCTGCGCACCACGGGCAGCCCCTTCAGGACGGCGTACAGCGAGGTCAGGCGCTGTTGGCCGTCAACGATCAGAAGGCGAGGCACCTTCTGCTTGTGGTCGGCACCGATCTGCCGATGCCCGTCGGCTGCCCCGTCTGCCCAGAATAGCAGATAGCCCACAGGGAACCCCTTGTACATCGAATCAAACAGGTCGCGCACCTTGGCGTTGGACCAGATGAACGGGCGCTGTATATCGGGCAGACCGATCTCGCCCATCTCGATGTCCTCAATTAGCTTCGACAGCGAGTAGCTGACCTGCTTGAAGAGGGTCGCACTCATCGCAGGCTCTCCTATGCGCAGCGCGGTCCGGCCGACTCTTGTCGGACATAGGTTCGACCGAAGCGTCAGGCATCCTCCCGAACACCTCCTTAGGCCGAGGCGGACGCCAAGGGGTTCGCCAACGCGGCGTAGCCACCCAGGCCCCCTATCGGAGCAGGATCACCCGGCCCTGATGGCGGGCAAGCGGCACCGTCAGCGTCCCGGCTTCGACCTCCAGCGTGTCCCCCAGAAGCACGTCGGTCACCGTCGCCAGGCCCGGCAGCTCGAGCTGCTTCAGGTCCACCGTCAGCTGCGCCTCCGTCGTCTCTCCCGTGTTCATGACCGCCAGCAACGCCCGACCCTCGCGCACGTAGGACGAGACAACCACGCCTGGCGGGGCCTCGACGCCACTCTCCTGCCAGTACGGCCGGAACTGCGCTTCAACGATCCCGAAGGCGTCGAGCGCCTCGTAGAGCTTCGTCCACGTCGCGCCATCGGACCAGATGGGCCAGGGGTTGACATCGTGGAGCAAGAGGTAAGGCGCGAGGTTGAGCGTGCCCGGTTGCTCGTTGGGCGGGCGGAACTCCGGGAGGAAGAACTCGACCGGGCCGAAGTTGCGGCCCAGGAACTCCGCGCGGAAGGCGTCCGGCGGCAGCACGTCGAGGTAGTCAGCCACGAGCTTGCCCGGACCGAACTGCTCGCCATCGAGGATCGTGTCGGTGAACGAGAGCATCGGGATGTTCACCTCGGAGGACATGTGGACCATGAGCAGAGGGTCCGGGCGCGTGTGCCGGAAGAGGGAGTACACGCGCCGGATGATCTCCCGGTAGGCGCGGATCGGCCGCGTGTGCTGAGGCTTGCCCGCGGCGTCGGTCCACTCGCACGGGCCGGCCTGGCAGTCGTAGGGGCACCAGCAGTCGATGTAGATGCCGTCGATGTCGTACTTCCGGATCGCCTCGTCGATGCGGTAGAGGATGAAGTCCTGCCAGTCTCGGTTGGCCGGGCACGCGCCCATCGAGGGGAAGCCCATGGCGGCCACGTCGCTCGGTAGCACGCCGCGCGGCGGATCGCTTGCCCAGCGCGAGCCATAGTACTGCCACTCCGGCGCGCCGCCCGAGCAGTAGTTCAGGTTCACGTACGGGACGACCAGGCAGCCCTTCTCGTGCGAGGCCTTCACGCGTTCGGCGAACTTCGCCGCGTCGATCGGCTCCGGGTAGCCGTACCACCTCATGTTGTCATTCGGCCAGATGATCTCGAAGGTCGGTCGCGGCGCTGGGACCATCCGCCAGCGCCGGGCGTCTTCGGGGCACGGACGAGCGGGGGTCGCCATGAACCCGAAGCCATACTCGACCTTCCCCTTCGGCGCGGTCGGCTGGGCGATCAGCCGCAAGGTCACGTTCACCTGGTCGCCCTCGCGCGTGACCTCGATGGCCGGCTTGTCTTTCGAGGTCACCCAGTTCCGCGGCGTCTCCGCATACCACGCAAGCCCACGGTCCTCGTTGCCCAGCCAGAAGAAGTGCGTCCAGTCCGACGACCAACCCTCGGGCTTGAGCGCCCCAGCCGGATTGCCGCTCCACTTCATCTGGTCGGCGTGCATCAGCGTGGCCTGTGACGCGGGCATGGACCAGAACAGGCGGAGCTCATCGACCTTCATTCCCTCCCCGGCATCCAGTGTCAGGTCGGTCCATGTGAAGCCGTCGAAGTCGACCTGGTGCCGCGTCGTGAGGCCCATGCCCCCTGCCTCGCTCGTCCCGCTCAGCAGCGCCCGCGTGTCCCTTGCCTCCTCGACCCGCGCCCCCCGGTCGGGGAACGCGACCGTCTGGCCGTTCACCACGGCCTCCAGCGTCACGGGCCGAATCAGCTCTACGTCCAGTGAGGAGGCGCTTCGCAGGAACGTGCCGAACCCGTACTGACGGCCCCAGCACTCGACAGTCGCCTTGCCCCGGTCGGTCTTCAGCGGCGTCCACGGCGCCAGGACCTCGTCCTCCATCCCCAGCCTGTTGCCGCTCCACACCGGAAGGCCGGGCTTGTGGAAGGGGGCGGACTGCTTGGCGATCACCGCTCCGGCAGCATCCAGCAGGCTCGTCCGGACCTCGTAGTCACCCTCGGGCAGGTCGGCGATTGGGAGCTTCGCCCGGCCCATGTCCTTCGGGAAGGCGGCGATCTCGGCTTGCGCGACAGCGGCGCCGCCGGCCTTCGGAAGTAACTCGATTCGCCCCGTGCGCCCAGCCCCAAGCTCGCCCACCAGCCCCGCCGCGTCGCACGCCACGTTCAGCTCCCCCACCTCGGGATCGGCCTTCACGTCGAGCACGATCTGCGGGTGGTACTCGAAGGCCTCGCCCCGCGCAGACCTGGCGATGCTCTCGGAGTCCAGGGGCACCGAGTACAGCTTCACCTCGTCGATGAGCGTGTGCTTCGGTCCCTCCCGCGCCACGTGCCACGGATGATCGCCGAGGCGGAACGGGTCGGCGAGAGTGTCGGGCATCGGCGGGTCATCGACCACCCCCGCCCGCTCGCCATCCACGTAGACCTCCAACCGCTTCGCGCGCCAGGTGCCTGCGAGGTGATGCCAGTCGCCCGGCGTCCACTTGATCCGCGGCCCGGCGGCAGCGCGGTAGGTCTGCGTGTCGGAGCCCATCAGCGTGAGGATTCCGCCCTGGTAGTAGCGGTAGAAGACGAGCCAGCCGGGGCTCAACGCCTCCAGGAAGACGTGGAACTCGTCCTCGTCGCCCGTCCAGTCAAGCGGGCAGACCCACATCTCGACGGTCCCCGAGTTGGCGCGCAGCACGCCCGCGGTCGCATACCAGAGCAGCGCGCCGCCGTCGCCACACACCAGCGCCTGCCCCACCTTCCCTGGGCGGAACTCGACCGTGCCCTCGGTCTTCACGGGCTTCCCGTCGCCGCGGGAGACGGCGTCCAGTGTGCCATCGAAGGAGGCATGGAAGGTGAGCGGTGGATCGGGCGGGGCGGCGACTACCGGAGCGCAGACGAGGGATGCGAGCAGAGCGAGCATTGGAGGTCCCCTCCGGCGACGAAGTGTCAAGACACGGATGACGTCAACGGTTGACCAGGACGTACGTTGGGTTCGGTGTGATCGACAGCTTGCCCTTGGCCGAACGCTCGCGACCCATGATGTCCCACGCGCGAGTGGCGCCGGGGATCGCGAGGTCGGCGGTCGTGCCGGTGCGCGACCAGGCGACGACCAGCTCCCCGCGCGGCGTGCTGAAGTGATGGAGCCACAGGTCCTTCGTAGGGCGTTCCAGGCGCTCGAAGGTCGCGCCATCCAGGAGCCAGGTCATCGTGGCGTAGGCTGCTACCGCGGGGCGCGGCTGTCCGTCGCCCTCCACGAGGCTATCCCACGCCTTGGCGACAGGCGATCCATCGATGAACGCATTGTACAGGAAGAAGCGCTCGACGCCCGCGGCGATCTGGGTCACATACATGCGGACGATCAGCCGCGCGACCGCATCGGCCGGCATGGGTGCATAGTTGTCCGGCGCTCTGGGTCGGTAGGTCAGGCACGAGGCCGGGTTGTAGACGCCGCCCTCCGTATCGAGGATCGGGAGGTCACGGCCCGCCGCGCGCATCTCCTCCCGGAAGCGGGGCGTCGAATCGAGCGTGGACTCGGCCTGCTCATCCATCGGTAGCGCGAGGTTGTAGGAGTGGTAGTAGTGGAAGCTCAACGCGTCCATGAGCTGCAGGCCGCCGCCCGCGATCAGCTCCTGCGCGAACATCAGACCATCCGTCCCTCGCGCGAAGTCGCCGGCCGTGCAGGCGCCCACGACCGTCGCCTCCGCGTTGGCGCGCTTGATGACCGCGTAGCTGTGCCGCAAGGCCTCCAGATGCGCGTCGGCTCGCGTTGGGCCGTCGGGCTTCGCGCGCCACCAGCGCAGGCTCGGCTCGTTCTCGACCTCCCACACGCGGATGTCGTCCTTGTAGTGCTCCACCACGGCGGCGACGTAGGCTTCCCACTGGTCCCAGTAGCCCGGCGCGTTCGGGTCGGCCCAGGACGGCGGGCCCTCGAGCATCCCGAACAGCCGGAAGCCGTCGGCGACGTACGCCTGGATGAGATCGTCATTCCAGACCCACTTGCCCTGCTCGGGCTCGACCGTGGACCAGAGCGTGGGATTGGGCGGCCAGAGGCGGAGCCAGCGGACGCCGATTGCTCGCCCGAGCGCGCGGTGGGCCGGCGAGACCTGGAAGTGCGCCCCGAAGGGCGAAGTGTCCGGGTTCCCAGTGCGTTGAGCTGGCGGCAGGCGGCAGAACGTGCACTCGTTCCGGCGCGTCTCGCCCTCGTGCGTCCAGGCGACCTCGCCGCGATACCACCCGCGCGGCAGGTCGCTGCAGTCCAGCCGCTTCTCATCCCGGCCGGAGCGCGGGCGCCACTCGCCGGCGCGCACCGCCTCGCCCGCGAAGTCCGTCACCCGCCAGGCGATCAGCGCCGGAGGAACCCCTTGGGGCGTCGTGCTGAGGAGGCGCAGAACCGTCGGCTCGCCGTCGTGATACAACGCCAGCGGATGCCGGTCCGCAATGACGGCGGCGCGAGGAAGCGGGACAGGTTCGGTGCTCCCGTCCTGGCGCAGGTCCACGTCATCGAGCCAGACGGGGCCGGGGCCGTCCACCGTGAAGATGACGTAGGCGTGGTCGATCCCCGGCACGAAGCTCGCGATGCCCGAGCCCTCCAGCGTCGTCCACTCCGGGCCGACGTCCGCGTCGGTCCACGTGTACGGCCACTCCGCATGTGCAGCGTGCATGAGCACGGTGCGCAGGCGAACGTGCGTCTCCTGCGCGGCCCTCATCCGGCAGGAGACGTGCAACGGCCGCCCGGGCACGATGGTCACCACGTCGCTGACGATTCCGATGCTCCCGGCATCGCCGCCTGTCACTTTCAGGCACGGGTTGCCGTTGTCCGTCTCGATGGCGAACTGCGCGGCCTTCAGGTTCTGCCAGCCCGTGTCGCCGTGCCAGTTAGCGCGGTCGAGATCGAAGCTGCCGTTGCGCAGGAGGTTGCCGCGCTTCGCCGGAGGCGTGAGGGCCGCCATGTCGGCCTCCGAGAGAGCCTCGAGCGAGACGTCATCGACCCAGACCGAGCCAAGCTCGGAGAGGCGGATCATGAAGAGGGTCTGCGGATCATCCACCGAGGACACGCCGACGTACTCGACGGACTGCCACGTGCTGCCGACGATCCACGTCTGGCCGATGTAGGGGCTCCAGGGCCTGACAGACTGGCGGAGCTGGATGGTGACGGACATGAGGCCGGTGGCCCTCAACGACGCGCGGACGCGGTACACCGTGCCCTTCCTCAGCGCGACGGGCTGCGCGGTGATGAGCTGCAGCGCGCCCATGTCAGCCCAGCCCGTGCGCTCGGGCGTGATGTAGCCCATCCGGTTGATCGTCAGCCTCTGGCAAGCGGCGCCGCTGCGCGGATTGTCCGCCTCCCGCGCGAAGGCGAGGTCTTTCGTGCCCCAGTTCGTGTACGAGTTGTCCTGCCAGCCCTCGGCGATGCCATTGACAGCGAACGCGCCCTCGAAGTCCGTTCGGACGAGCGTCTCGGCGGCGAAGCAGGAGGGGGCGAGAGTCATCAATGCGAGGAAGATGCTGAGCATGGGCCTTCTCCGGGAATGGCTGCCACGCGCGGCAGGAAGTTCGGCGGGCTGGGCGGAAGCGCCTGCGGATGCAAAGCGAGAGAGACGAGGACATCGCCGATGCCCCTGAAGCCCCTCGACCCGCGGAAGTGGGAGGCCGTCGTCTTCAGCGAGCACCCACTGCACGATACGATCTGGAGCATCACCCTCGGGCACGACGGGCATGTGTACGTCGGCCTCTGCCTGGAGGGGCGCGGAGGCGGCGTCGCGCAGCTCTACGTCTACGATACGCGGGAGCGCTGTCTGCGCCATCTGGCGGACATGGGAGAGGTCACGGGCGAGCCGCCGGATAGCGGCCATGCGACCCAGGGGAAGATCCACTTCGCGCTCTGCCATGCCCGCGACGGCAAGCTCTACGGCGCCACCCACTGCACCACGCCCCCGCTCGGGCACCGCATCTGGAGCCCCCTGGCCATGTGGGGCGATCCCGTGACGAGCTTCCCGGGTGCGCACTTGTTCCGCTACGACACGCTCACCGGCGAGGTCGTGGACTTCGGCGTGATCACCCCGAACGACGGCATCCCTTACCTCATGCTCGACGAGACGCGCGGACGGCTCTACGGGGTCACCTACCCGAAGGCGCGCTTCTTCAGCATGAGCCTGCAAGGCCGCGACTTCCGGGACTACGGCCGCATCTCGTCGTGGTATCCCATCTCGATGGTCTTCGACCAGGCTGGGAACCTGTACACCTCCGACGCGAACTCACAGCTCATCAAGTACGATGTCACCGAGGACCGGCTCGTGTTCCTCAACACGAAGCCCTACTCGCAGCCCTGGAACACCGACAGCCGGTACTCGTGGATCACCGACGTGTGCCTCGCGCCGGACGGGTGGGTGTACGGGCTCACGTACTCCAACGACCACCTCCTCCGCTTCGACCCGCGCGAGGCAAGCCCCAAGATCGAGGACCTCGGGCCGGGCCTGCCCAACACGCCGTCCGGCACGCTGCGTTGTCTGGTGCCCGATCGGAAGGGGAGCCTGTACTACCTCGCACAGCCTGCGTCCGGGCAGCGCGTCGGGACAGTCCTGGTACGCTACGACGTCGCGACTCGACGAAGGACAGCGGTTGCGCTGATGGAGCTGGATGGCGAGGCCTACTTCACCTGGCGCGGCGTCTGCGCCCCGGACAACACGCTCTATCTCGCGACCATTGGGCGCGTGCCGGCGTGTCTGCTCATCGGCCGCCCGTAAGTAGCCGACAGGAGAGAACCATGCCGCCGAAGGGAGCTTCGCGCCGCAAGCCGCCCGTACCGGTGCTGACCGCCCCGGAAGCCGTCGAGCACGCGAGCCTCTACCGCACGAAGGCCTTCCCCTTCGTGAGCGAGGGGACGGTGTACTGCTTCGGGCTGCGGGAGTACCTCGTGGAACCCTCGATCCCGCGCGGCGAGTCGGCGATCGGGGCTCTGCTAGCGCTCGCTTCAGGCACGGTCTTTGGGCTAACCACCGGCGAGAGGTCGCACCTCTTCTACTTCCACCCCGGGTTCGGCGTGGCGCACGTCGGCCCGGTGAGCGATGGCCCGGCGGGGGGCGCGGCTCTTCTCCACCTCGGCGGGAACCAGATCCTCGGTGGCTGGTGGGGACCAAAGGGCGGCGGGCTGTTCCGCCACAATGCGACGGTCGAGATCGGGCAGGGCATGGAGCAGTTTCGTGGCGCGAAGGGCGCGATCGAGCCCCTCAAGCTGCCCGAGGTCGGTTACGGCCTCGCCGCATTCGCCGGTCCGACGGACGACGCAGCCGCCTATGGGCTCACGCTGCCGGACGGCGCCCTCATCCGCATCGACGCCGGCTCACATCGGACGAAGGTGGTCGCGCGCGTGGCGAACCCCACGCCCGTGCTGGTGCTCTTGCCGTCAGGAGTGCTGCTGGGCGCCTTCGCAGAGGGTCGCCTATGGCAGTATGCGCCCGACGAAGGGCGGTTGACCGCTCTGGACGCCCACGCCCCCTGCCAAAAGGGCAAGCGCTACGTGGCGGGGGTGCAGGGCCTCATCCTCGCCGACGACGGCCTCGTCTACGGCGGGACCTCAACGGACGGGTTCCTGTTCAGCTTCGACCCCGCCACTCATGCCGTGGTGAACCTGGGCAAGCCGAACCGGCAGTCGAACATCCGGGCGCTGGCGCAGGGCCACGACGGGCGCCTCTACGGACTCGTGGAGGAGCCGCAGGGCCTGGCGCACCTGTTCCGCTTCGAGCCCACGACACGGGGCTTCTGCGACCTGGGGGTGCTCGGGGCGGCCTTCCCCGAGTGCTGGACCGCTCACTCGCTCGGCGCGATCACCGTCGGGCCGAACGGCGAGCTCTTCATCGGCGAGACCGACAGCCTCTCTCACCTCTTCGTCTACTACCCACCCATTCCGCGCCGGAAAGAGCCTACACCACTCCCTCGCGAATGATGTCCTGGATGTCCACGACTCCGACGGCGACGCCGTCCGCGTCCACGACGGGCAGGTTGTCGAACTCGCGGTCCTGCATGATGCGAACGGCTTCGGCGGCGGAGCAGTCGGGCGCGACGGTCGTCGGCCGCAACGTCATCACGCGGCTGATCGGCATCGCCATGACGGCATTCCGATCCGGCTCACGCTGCATCAGGATGCGGAAGTCGCCGTCCGTGAACAGGCCCTTCAGCTTGCGGGAGGTGTCCACGATACTGACGACGCCGCGCACCGGTGCGCGAGTCATGGTGAGCACGGCGTCCAGCACCGTGGCGTCCAGGGAGACCACTGGGTTCGAGTCGCCGGAGTGCATGATGTCACAGACGCGCAGCATCACCCGGCGCCCGAGCGAACCGGCCGGATGGTGTTCGGCGTAGTCGTCGCTGGAGTAGCCGCGCGCTTCCATGGCGGCCATCGCGAGCGCGTCACCCATGGCCAACTGCGCCGCCGTGCTCGCGGTCGGCGCCAGGCCCAGCGGACAGGCCTCCTCGCGGACCGCGGCGTCGAGGGCGACGTCGGCCTGCTGGCCGATGGTCGAGGTCGTGTTGCCCACAATCGCGATGATCGGTGTGCGGCGGCGCTTCAGAGCCGGTATCAGCCGCATGACCTCCTCGGTCTCGCCGCTGTTGGATAGCAGCAGCGCGACGTCGTCCCCCGTGATGATCCCGAGGTCGCCGTGGACGGCCTCCACGGCGTGCATGAAGACCGCCGGCGTGCCCGTGCTCGCGAGCGTGCCGCCGATCTTCCGCCCGACCGCGCCGGACTTGCCCACACCGGTGACGACCACGTGCCCCTTCAGCTCCACGAGCAGCCGCACGGCGGCGACGAAGTCGTTCCCCAGGCGATCAGCGAGGCCGGAGATTGCGCAGCTCTCGATGTCGAACGTGCGGCGGGCGCTCTCCAACACGGCGGCTTCGCTCAGGTCCGGCACGCGGATCTCACCTCCAGCAGTGTGCGCAGGAGTGGTGCGACCTCATCGAGGGGCAGCATGTTCGGACCATCGCAGAGGGCGGCGTCCGGGTTCGGGTGGACTTCCGCGAAGACGGCGTCCACGCCCGCCGCGACGGCTGCTCGCGCCAGCGGAGCGACGAACTGCCTCTCCCCTGCGGACTTCCCTCCCCCGCCGCCCGGCAGTTGCACGCTGTGGGTCGCATCGAAGACGACCGGGTACCCGAAGCCGCGCATGATGACCAGGCCGCGCATGTCCACCACCAGGTTGTGGTACCCGAACGTGCTGCCGCGCTCGCAGAGCGTGATCGACTCGTTCCCGGTTGAGCGCACCTTCTCGATGCAGTGCCGCATGTCATCGGGCGCGAGGAACTGCCCCTTCTTGATGTTGACAGGCAAGCCCGTGTCCCCTACCGCGACGAGCAGGTCGGTCTGCCGCGAGAGGAAGGCGGGGACCTGCAGCATGTCGAGCACTTCGGCGGCGGGCCTCACCTGCCCCACCTCGTGGATGTCGGAGAGCACGGGCACACCGACGGAGGCCTTGATCGCGGCGAGGGTCTCCAGGCCCTGCTCCAACCCCGGCCCTCGGTAGGAGGTCACCGACGTCCGGTTCGCCTTGTCAAACGAGGCCTTGAAGACGAACGGGACGCCCAGCACCCCGCAGATCTCGCGAAGTCGGGCGGCCACTTCGCGCGCGATGGAGGGGGCCTCAAGCACGCACGGCCCGGCGATGAGCGCGAGCCTCTCGCCGCCGATGGGTTGGCCGCCGACCTGAACGACCTTCACTTGCTCGCTCACAACTGCGCCTCCACCAGGCGTCTAACGGTCTCAAGGTCCTCCGGCGTATCGACGCCGACCGGCGAGTAGTCTACCTCCACGACGCGGATCGGGCAGCCGTTCTCCAGCACGCGAAGCTGCTCGAGGCTCTCCGTCGCCTCCAGCACCCCGCGCGGGAGGTCCGCGTACCACAACAGCGTCTCGCGGCGGTAGACGTACAGCCCGATGTGTTTGAGCGGCCGACAGCCGGAGACCGGGTGCACGAGGTCGCCCGCGAGCGCCGCCTCCTGCGCGGGATCGTCCAGGCGGAAGTACGGAATCTGCCGGCGCGAGAAGTAGAGCGCGTCCCCCCGTGCGTCGCACACCACCTTCACCACGCTCGCCGCGGCCCATTCGTGCGCCGTGGCCCGCGTCGCCAACGTGGCCATGCAAACGCTCGCGTCGTCTAGCAGCGGCTGCACGGCCCGGTCGATGATCCGGGGATCGATCAGCGGCTCATCGCCCTGGATGTTGACGGCGACATCGCAGTCGAGCCTCTGCGCCACCTCGGCCAGGCGGTCGGTGCCGGACTTATGCTCGGGCGAGGTCATCTCGACGCGCGCCCCGAAGCCGGCCGCTGCTTCAGCAATCCGCTCATCGTCGGTGGCGATGATGACCTCACTGAGGGTCGCCGCCCGCGCCGCGCGTTCGTAGACGTGCCGTAGCATCGGCTTGCCGCAGATGTCCGCCAGCACCTTCCCGGGCAGGCGGGTCGCTGCGTAGCGAGCAGGGATCATGCCGACAACCATCATGCCACAGGGCCCTCCTAGGCCTCCGCCCGCTGCGGCCAGCGGCGAGCCAACGCGCGCGCATAGACATAAGCGACGGGCGAGACGACCGCATTGTACAGCATCAGCCGGGCAACCTCCCCCAGCCACGGTAGGAAGTGAGAGGGCGGGCTCACAACCAGGTGGATGAGGGAGGCCAGCAGCGTCGCCAGGATCGCCACCACCGGCGCCACAAGGATGTGGTCGGCGAAGACGCGTCCCCGGACTTGCCCCGCCAGGAAACCGACCGCCATCAGCCCGATCAGCGCCGCCGCGAAGCTGCCCTCACCCGCCGCGCCCAGTAAGAACCCACCGAGCAGGCCCGCCGCGTAGCCGGCCAGGCGGCCGCGCGTGATCCCGATACACGCCACGATCACGAGCACCACATCCGGCCCCACGTTCCCGATGCGCAGCGCCTGGGGCCAGGCCCTCTCGAGGGCGGCTCCCAGGACCAGGGCCGCGATGTGGGCGATCACGAACAGCAAGCGAGTTGCCCCCGGAGGCTGGTGCCCACGTCACGGCGACGCGGGCCGCATGATGGTCACGTAGTTGAGGTCACCGAAGTCCACGTGCGGCCTCACGAGCGCAGTCTTGGGCTCGGCCGGGCCCGCGCCGCCAATGACCTCCTGGACCTCGCCGATCAGGATGCCCGGCGGGTAGATCTCACCGATGGGCGAAGTATAGACCTTCTCCCCGACCGCGATAGGGGCATCGCGTTCCAGGTGGACGAGCCTGAGCAGGTCGGGGTCGCGACTTGCCGGGTCCGGCCCCATGACGGCCCCCTTGGCATTGGAGGGCTTCACGACCGCCGCCGCCCCGCTGTCGGGGTCCAGGAGCAGCGTCGCCTTGGCCCGGCTGCCCTGCGCGCTCTCAACGCGCCCCACGAGGCACCCCGCCCACAGGACGATGTCTCGCTTCCTCGCTTCCCGGCCATCGATGGTCACCAGGTCGATCGTCTGCCGGATGAAGCGCCCCGGTGACCGGCCGACCACCCGGGCGCGGAGCTCGGTGGGCGACGTCTTCGGCTCCAGCCCGAACGCCTTGACGATCTCAAGCTGCTCCAAGTAGAGGAGCTGGCGCTGGATCAGCTTGGCCTCCAGTTCCGCATTCGCCTCCCGGAGTTGCTCGTTCTCCCTAGCCAGCCTCCCGGCGCGCGTAACGCCGCCGACCGTGTAGGCGACCTGCCGCCAGATGGCGGTGAGGCTCTCCTGAAGCGGCACCAGAACGGCGCGCGCAGCGCGTTCCGGCCGGCTGCCCTCCTTGCTCGGAGCCGCGCGCTGGTGCGAGACCAGCAGCGCCAGCGCCACGACCGTCAGCGCGGCAAAGGTCTGCCACTCGCCGTGATGGTAGATGGGTCTCCGCCGCATCGGTGCGTGTCCTCCGCTACAGAGCCGCAGCCACAGGTGTCAGGCTTCGTGGTGGGCGCCCATCTCCTCGATGTACTTCGCGGCCCCCATCACGACACAGGTCATCGGGTCCTCCGCGACGTAGACCGGGATGCCGGTCTCCGAGGCGATAAGCTGGTCGAGACCGCGCAGCAGCGCGCCGCCACCGGCCAGGACGATCCCCCGGTTCATCACGTCCGCCGCCAACTCGGGCGGCGTCGCATCCAGCGTCTCCTTCACGAGTTCCACGATCGCGGTCACGGGCTCGCGGATGTACTCCCGGACCGCGCCCCCGGTCAACGTGATCGCCTTGGGCAGGCCCGCGACGCGGTCCTTGCCCCGTATGTTGATCGCCATCTCGTCATGCGTCGGGTAGGCGGAGCCGATCTCGGTCTTGATCCGCTCGGCGGTTGTCTCGCCGATGAACAGGTTGTGCTCGTGACGAACGGCGAGCTGGATCGCTTCGTCGATCTCGTCACCGGCGATCCGCATCGAGCGCTGCGTGCAAATGCCACCCAGCGAGATCACCGCGACCTCCGTCGTGCCGCCGCCGATGTCCACGATCATGCTGCCGACGGCCTCCGCCACGGGCAACCCGGCCCCGATCGCCGCGGCCATCGGCTCATCGATGATGAGCGTATCCCACGCACCGGCCATGCGCGACGCGTCCTCGACCGCCCGCCGCTCCACCTCGGTGATTCCCGACGGCACCCCGATGACGACGTACGGGTGCTCCCACGGTCGGCGTTGGTGGGCCTTCTGGATGAAGTGGTGGAGCATCGCCTCCGTGACCTCGAAGTCGGCGATGACGCCGTCCTTCAGAGGCCGCACGGCCGAGATGGTGCCCGGCGTCCGCCCGACCATGCGCTTCGCATCCGCGCCCACCGCCAGGACCTCGCCCGTCTCGCGGTCGATCGCCACGACCGACGGCTCCCAGAGCAGCACGCCGCGGCCGTCCACGTGCACCAGGGTGTTCGCGGTGCCGAGATCGATCCCCAGATTGCGACCCAACCGGGCGAACAGCCGCGACCACAGCGGACGCGCCCGGCGGCCAAGCCTACGCTTCCCTAGCACTGGAAGGCTCCGTTCCCTGCGGTGATGAGCTCACTCGCCGCCGCCAGCAGCTGGTGTGTGCGGCTCAACGGCAGCCCAACCACGGCGAAGTAGCACCCGCAGATCCGCTCGACGAGCAGCGCGCCTCGCCCCTGGATCCCGTAGGCCCCCGCCTTGTCGAATGGCTCTCCCGTCTCGACGTAGGCCGCTACCTCCTCGGACGACAGCGAGCGGAACCAGACCTCAGTCGAGACGACCTCCGAGCGCAGCACCCGTCCGGCGAAGGCGGCGGCGATTCCGCTATGCACCCAGTGGCTGCGGCCGCTCAGTCGCCCCACCATCCGACAGGCGTCGGCGGCGTCCGTCGGCTTCCCCAAGACCTCATCCCCGATCGCGACGACCGTGTCCGCCCCCAGAACCAGAGCTTCGGGCGCCGCGTCGGACACGCTTTCCGCCTTCAGCTCCGCACTGCGCCGGGCGTAGTCCGCCGGGCACTCGCCCGCCGCCGGCGGCTGCTCCGCGCCCTCGGCGGGCCGGACCTCAAACGCATAGCCCGCCTGCTCGAGCAGAGCCTTCCGCCGCGGCGAGGCGGAGGCCAGGATCAACCGCGGTTGGCCTCCCATCGTCGCTCCTACAGCCTCCCCGAGCGGATGATCGAGGCCAGCAGCCACATCCCCAGCGTGAAACCGACGACAAGCAGGATGTACGCCGGATGCCAGATCGGTTGCTGGGCGCCAACATTGACCTGCAGCCAGAGCGCGGGCGCCAAGATCATCGCCGCCACGAGGATGCTTGCCGCCAGGCGGTTGAACATCGTGTCGAGCCGATGCATGGGCCGGTCGAGGTCCTCGTACTCCAGCTTCACCTTGAGCCCCCCCGCATCGGTCTTGCGCATCAGCGCCAGGAGTTGGCGCGGAAGCTGCAGCGCATGGTGATGCATGCTGCGGCCGAGGCGGAACAACTCCATGGCCGCACGGCGAGGCCGGGCGAACTGTGCCATCGTGTCGCGCACGACGGTTCGCGCGACCTCCCGGAAGTCGAACCGTGGATCGAGGGTCCGGCACTCCGCCTCCGTCAACACGAGAGCCCGCACGATCTGCGCGAAGATCGGCGGCATCACCACATGGTGATGGAAGAGCAGGCGCAGCAACTCCTCCAGCACCTCACCGATCCGCAGGTCGGCCGTGCTGACCGCGTGAAAGCCGACCGTGTGGCGGTTGATGTCCGCGCGCAACGCGATATGGTCCGTCCTGTCGGTCGAGACCCCCATCGCCAGGATCTGGTCCGCCACATCCTCCGCGTTGCCGTCGATCAGGGCAAACAGCAGGTAGACGAGATCGTCGCGCAGGTGCGGCGGCACGAACACGATGTTCCCACAGTCCAGGAAATACAGGCGCCCGTCGCGACCGACGAGGACGTTCCCGCCGTGCGGATCGGCGTGGAAGCATCCATCGCGCAAGATCTGCTTGAGCACGATGCCCGCCAGATTCCGGGCGAGCGTCTTCCGGTCCAGCCCCGCGCTCTCGAGGGCCTCGGTCTCGGACGGCTTCCAGCCCTCGATGAACTCCAGCGTCAGGACGCGGCCCGTCGAGAGCGCATCGTACACGCGCGGCACGCTCGCACGCGGGTCGTCGGCCAGGAGCGACCCGACCAGCTTCGTGTTCTGCGCCTCGCGATCGAACTCCAGCTCGCCGCGCAGGTTCCGCGCGAACTCCCCCACGAGTTCGGTGATCCGGTAGATCGCGAGCCGCTGCACGTTGCTCTCGATCGCCCGGGCGACCCGCATCAACAGCGGCAAGTCCGCCCCAATCTGCCGGCGGATGCCCGGCCGCTGCACCTTCACCGCCACTCGCTCTCCGCTCGGCAGCGTCGCGGCGTGCACTTGGGCGATAGAGGCGGAGGCAATCGGCTCTTCGTCGAAGGAGGCGAAGCACTCGCCCATCGGTTGCCCCAGGTCCGCCTCGATTACTTCGCGCGCCTTCTCGAAAGGGACCGGCGTGACGTGGTCCTTCAGGACGCGAAGCTGCTCGATCCAGTCGCCCGGCAGCACGTCCGACCGCGTCGAGGCCGCCTGCCCCAGCTTCACCGCCGTCGGGCCCAGGTCCTCAAGCATCCGCCTCAACGCGACCGGACCCGGTAGGCCCATCTCCTTGCCGCGTCGCAGCCGACCCGGGACCCAGTCGCCCAGGCCGCTGCCATGCAGCGTTGAGGCGAAGCCGTAGCGCGCCGCCACGACGCCGATCTCGATGGCGCGGGAGACTCCTCGTGGAGTCGCTCGCGACTCCTCCGCGCCCGGCTTCGTGTCAGGTGACAAGGTCCACCTCACTCCCACACTCGCCGCAGCGGCCGTCGCTCAGCCGCGGCGGCGAGGCCGAGAAGCCGTCGCGCTCCACCACGACCGCGCCGCACGACGGGCAGCGCGTATCGCTCGCGTTCGGCAACCGCGCGTTGCCTACATAGACGTACTTGAGCTTCTCGCTCGCGATCCGGTAGGCCTGTTCGAGCGACGCGAGCGGCGTGGGCGGCTTCGTCATCTTGTGCGCCGGATGGTAGCGCGAGAAGTGCACCGGAATGCGATCGCTGAGGCCCGCCACCCAGTCAACCAGCGCACCGACCTGCTCCGCCGAGTCGTTCTCACCGGGGATCAGCAGGTTGGTCACCTCGACGTGGCAGCGCCCCAAAGCGCGCTCGACCGTGCGTCGCGGCACGCTGCCAGGCCCATGGCACAGGCGGCGGTAGAAGTCGTCCGCCATCGCCTTGATGTCCACGTTCATGGCGTCGATGTACGGCAGCAGCTCGTCCAGCGGCGCCTCCTCGATCTCCCCATTCGTGACCAGCACGTTCTTCAGGCCCCGCTCCCGCACAAGCTTCGACGTGTCGAGCACGTACTCGAACCAGATCAGCGGCTCGTTGTACGTGTAGGAGATGCCAATGTTCCCACGGCGCTCCTCGCGCACGGCAAGGTCCGCCGCCTCCTGGGGGGACAGACGTGAGCCCGCGATCTCCCCCGTCGAGATGTGCCAGTTCTGGCAGAAGTCGCAGCTCAGGTTGCAGCCCCACGACCCCAGCGAGAGGATCGCCGAGCCCGGGTGGAAGTGGTAGAGCGGCTTCTTTTCGACCGGGTCGAGGTTCACGGCGGTCACGACGCCATACGTCAGCGCCCGCAGGCGCCCGCCCCGGTTGCCTCGCACGCCGCAGAGCCCCTGCTTGCCCTCGGCAATCAGGCAGTGGTGCGGGCAGAGCGCGCACCGCACGCGCTCGCCCTCCAGCGACCAGTAGGCTGCCTCCCGCAACTCACCCATCGGCTACCCCACACACGCACAGAACGCGGGCTCTCCCTGGACCTGCTCCACGAGAGCCGTCGCCCGCGATACCGCTTCCTCGGTCCCCTTCACCATCAGCCACACGGCGCCCTCGGCCCCCCCGACGCCGCCCGCGCCGATCTGCACCGCCTCGGCGTCCGTCAGGAGACGCAGCGCCTCGATCTCGGTGACGATCTCCCCGTGAAGGACCCACAGCGAGGGCCCGGTGTACTTGTCCGGGCCGGCGGACAGCAGGTCCACCTCTGCGGCGCGCAGATCGCCCACCACCTGCTTCTCCAGGCCAACCGGTATGACCAGGCCGAACCTCCGCCCGTGCATCGGCCCCACGAACCCGCCAGCCGTGCCGCCCTCGGGATGGCCGATCAGGACGCCCGCCAGCTTGTGCTTGTAGTCCAGAGCGTTTGCGCCCTTGATGACGACATCACCCCGGCCCATGGCCTTGAACGCATCCTGGACGGTGGGCAGGTCGCTCGCCGGCTGCCCGTCCCGGAGGACGACGTCGGGGATCGAGGTAGGAAGCAGTTGGGCCCTCGCGGCGCCCTTGACCGGAATTGTGGCGCCCAGAACGTAGCCCGTCTTCTCCACCGACTTCCCGAGCAGTTCCTCCAGGACATACGCGTTCGTGGTGCCCTTGCACACCGCAATGAGGCCCTTGCCCATCGCGCGCTGCACGCACGGGAGCTTCGTCACCCCCTTGGCAATCAGGCGCTTGCTCTCAGAGACCGTGAGTGAGAAGGTGGCGATGGCCATTTCATTCACTCCTTGCGGCATGTTCGTTGAGCCGGCTCAGATTCCGGTGGCGCGGAAGCCCTCTTCGGCCTGCCGGTTGAACTCGGGGCCGCCGTCCAGGTTGGCGCTGCGGAAGACGTGCGGCCTGTGGCCGAGGGCGAGGAGACGTTCGACGACCTGCGCGCAAACGCACCAACAAACACAGGCCGCGCCGATCCCCGAGGTGGGCCCAAAGGGCGTGTCCAGGCCCTCGACCTCCAGCGCGGCATCACCCGACACGCCGCAGTTGTCCAGCGGGACGTCCGCCGCCTCGAACAAGCGCTTGCCGCTTGGATGGGTGGAGGTCACGGATGAGGAGTAGGCCAGGCTGGTGATTGCGATGACCTTGATGCCGGCCTCTCGCGCGGCCAGCGCGAGGTCGATCGAGGAGGCGTTGCGTCCGGATACCGAGCCGATCGTCAGGACATCCCCCGGCAGCATGTTCGAGGACTCGACGATCCGCCGACCGATATCGGTGATTCGGTCCCCGCGAACCGACTCCTTCGCTTTGCGCTTCTCGCTCGTGCGAACAGGGTTGTTGACCCCGAAGGAGTACGTCAGGGGCGTGATCATGAGCAGGCCGCCCGCGCGATGCACCAGCTCCTGCGAGACCATGTGCCCCGTGTCGTGCAGGTGCCACGCGCCGCCGACGAGCGCCGACTCGACGATCATCTCGGCGGCCCGGTCGATCTGCTCCAGTTGCGTGTGCTGGATCCGGTCCAGCACGTGACGAACGACGTTCAGGTAGTCGATGGCAAGCATCACGACCGCCTTACCCGGCCGCCGGCGCGGGACGCACGGCGCCTACACCCGGCGGCAGGCCGTCTGCCAGCGTGCGGACGACCGCCTCGCTAACTGTGACGCCGGCCAACCGCAGGGCCTGCACGACCACGCCCCCAACCGGCGGCAGGCGCGGCTCGCGCGGCTCGATATCCGGGACCTGGGCCGCCACCTTCTCAACAACCAGGGCGCGTAGCTCCGGGGAGCCAAGCAGCACTCCCCCCGTGCAGCCGAAGGGGATGGCGTCATTCCAGCCGTCGCCCTGCTGCAGAACGCGACGGATTGCCGCCGTCGCCTGATCGGCCAGAAGCGCGGCCGCCTGGTTCAGAACGAGGCCCGCGACCTCATCCCCCTCCTGGTGAGCCTCCACGACCACCGGCGCCAGCCCGGCGATCTCCCTCCGCCCCATGGCGCGCGGCCCGTACAGACGGCCGATGATCCAGCCCAGGTGCTGCAGGTCGTAGTGGCGGCAGATCGCCTCGGCCAGCACGGTCGGCGCGCCGCGCCCGTCCCGCGACCAGAGCGCCCGGCGGATCGCCTCCACCGCGATCCAGTGTCCGCTACCCTCATCCCCCACCAGCGGCCCGTTGCCGCCCACATGCCCCTCGTGACCGCCCCGACCGACAGCGCGCCCAAACGCGCCCGTTCCCGACAGGATGACGGCGCCCACGGTCTCCAGAGTGGCCCCGACTAGCGCGGCGTTGCCCTCGTGGAGGGACTCGGCGCGCGCGCCGGGGAACAGCCGTGCGGCGTGCTCCCACGGGTCCGCCGCGAAGCCCTTCCCGACCATCGCCCCGCCGACCAGGATGACCGCCTCCGGGTCGATGGCGCCCGCGACGCCTGTCAGCGCCTCCGCCACGGCCTCGCTCGCCCGCTCATCACCGACGTAGAGCGCCAGAGACGACCCGCCCCGCCCCGACGCAACCACCCGTCCGGAGGCGTCCACTGCCAGCGCGATGGTCTTTGACCCGCCGCCCTCCAGGGCCACGACGAGCTGCTTTGCATCCATACGACCTGCTGACCCCACTTCGGAAGGCGGACAGAGGGCCACGAGCGCCCATAAGCCCTGCAAACGCGCCGAAGTATAGCAGGAATGCACTGGCATGGCAAGGACGCGCGGAGGCGCGGCCGCCGGACGGGAGGTTGGTACTTCACGAACATGCAGACTCCCACGACTCACTGCGTCCAAGGCGCTCTACCGGCTTGTCCGAACCACCCGGACCGGCCTGCGCGCCTCCTGTGCGAGAAGTCCGGGCGGCGCTTCTGCGAGGAGTGTGCCGTCTGCTCTCGCCCGACCCACTGCAAGTTCCGGACCCAGTGCCTGATCCGCCAGATGGAGGATCGGCATGGATGACTGGCTCTTGGCGGTCTCCGGGTCGTATAGGGTATTCCGGTATCTATACGCTATATAGATACGGGGCCATTCCCCATGCCAGCTTCCGACTGTCACCTCGGACAGAGCCCCTGGAATCGGCCATTTCAAGCCTCCAGCACCCGCGTATCCGCCATGTGGCGGAGGCTATTGACAGCCGGGGGAGAACCGGTTATACGAACGTCCGGCCCACAGGCCGGTCGGCGCGTGTCGACCGGCAGCGGCGCTCATAGCGGGACTTTGTGACTGGTTTCACGAAGTGTCCTTAGTTCTCGGTCGAACAGGAGCATGACGGGTCACCGATGCACGAGACGGGTCTGGCCGAGGCCATCATCGAGACGCTGAGGAAGGTGCAGGCCGCGCGCAGCGAGGCGATCCGGCTCGTGCGGCTGCAGGTCGGGGAGTTCTCCGGGATCACGCCCGAGCACTTGGCGGAGCATTTCTACGAGGCGGCGGAGGGGACGGAGTTCGAGGGCGTGAAGCTGGAGACGGAAGTGCGTGGCATCATGGCCAAGTGCGAGGCCTGCGAGGCGGTGTTCGAGCTGACCCAGGACACCGAGAGCTGCCCGAAGTGTGCGAGTGGGAACATGAGCGTTCAGGCGGACGAGGGCGTGAAGCTCGTCTCCGTCGAGTAGTACCCGCCGGTCTTGCAGGCGCAAGCGCTCCGCTGAGTCGGTTCCGCCCACATGACGCACCTCACCGTGTCGTCCCCGGTCCGGAACCATCGTCCGTCAGGTGCGGAATGAGTCTGGTCGTGGCACAACGCGAGGGAGCCATCCCGGTACAACGGTGGCTGGTTCGCGTCCTGGGGATCGTGCAGGGCGTCGGTTTCCGCCCCTTCATCCACCGACTGGCTCGCCGCCACTCCCTGGCCGGCTCCGTGCTCAACTACGCCGGCGGCGTGGACATCGAGATCGAGGGCCCCGAAGCGGCGCTGGAGGCCTTCGTCGCCGACCTGCAGGCCGAGAGGCCGCCCATCGCCCTCATCGAGAGCATCGCCACTGAGACGCTCCCCGTCTCAGGCGACCCGGAGTTCCGCATCCTCCCGAGCCGCGACGGGGAGTCGGGCCCGATCCTCGTCTCCCCCGATGTCGCGATCTGCGCCGACTGCGACCGCGAACTCGGCGATCCTGCCGACCGACGGCACCGTCACCCGTTCATCAACTGCACGAACTGCGGCCCGCGCTACACGATCATCCGCGCGATGCCCTACGACCGGCCGAACACCAGCATGGCTGTCTTTCCGATGTGCGACCGGTGCCGCGCGGAGTACGGGGACATCGACAACCGCCGCTTCCACGCCCAGCCCGTCGCCTGCCCCCAGTGCGGCCCAATGCTCGCCTACCGCGAACCCGCGGCCGCCGGCGAGGCGGCGCTCGCGGCGGCCGTGGAGGCCCTGCGGGAGGGCAAGATCGTCGCGGCCAAGGGTCTGGGCGGGTTCCACCTCGCCTGCGATGCGCTCAACGACGCGTCCGTGCGCCTCCTCCGCGAGCGCAAGGGTCGCGAGGAGAAGCCGTTCGCGTTGATGGCGCCCAACCTCGAGGCAATCCGCCGATTCTGCGAGGTGCCGGACTACACCCTCGGCCTCCTGCAGGGCGCCCAGAAGCCGATCTGCCTCCTGCCGAAACTCGCGGACAACCCAATTGCGCCTTCGGTGGCGCCGGACAGCGCGTGCTTCGGGGTCATGCTGCCGTACACGCCGCTGCACCGCCTGCTGCTGGAGCAGGGGGGCTTCACCGCGCTGGTGATGACCAGCGGGAACCTGTCGGACGAGCCGCTCGCGACCGACAACGGCGAGGCGTTCCGGCGTCTGGGCCACATCGCCGACGGGTTCCTGTTCCATGACCGGGAGATCCTGGTCGGCTGCGATGACTCCGTCGTGCGGCCCACCAGCGCCGGCACGATAATGATGCGGCGCGCGCGCGGCTATGCGCCGTTCCCGGTGCGCCTGCCGCACGCGCAACTCCCGGTGCTGGCACTGGGCGCGCACCTGAAGAACACGATCTGCCTCACGAAGGATGACTACGCCTTCTGCAGCCAGCACCTGGGCGATCTCGACGACGCCGAGACGCTCCGGTTCCTGGAGCGCTCGGTCGAACACCTGGCCTCCATCCTGCGCGTCGAGCCGGAGGCCATCGCGTGTGACCTGCACCCGGACTACCTGTCCAGCCGTCACGCGGAGGAGTTGGCCGATCGGCGGGACCTGCCTCTTGTCGCGGTCCAGCACCACCATGCCCACGTCGTGAGCGTGATGGCCGAGCGCGGTGCGACCGAGCCGGTCGTCGGCGTCGCGTGCGACGGGACGGGGCTGGGTGATGACGGGACGGTCTGGGGTTGTGAGATCATGGTTGCCGACGCGGCCGGCTACGAGCGGAAGGCCCACCTGGCCTACGTCCCGCTGCCCGGCGGCGACCGTGCGATTCGCGAGCCCTGGCGGATGGGCGCGACGTACCTCGACCGGGCCCTTGGCGCGGACTTCGCGGACGCGCTCGATCTGCCGTTCTGCCGCGACCTGGATCGCAACGCCTGGGCGCTGCTGCGAGCGCTGGTCGAGCGCGGGCTCAACGCCCCCCAGGCCTCGAGCGCCGGGCGCCTCTTCGATGCCGTCGCGGCCGTCACCGGCGTCCAGCAGGTCTGCACCTACGAAGGGCAGGCCGCGATGCGGCTGGAAGCCCTCGCTGAGGACACGGACCGGCTGTATCCCTTCGACCTGTCCGAGTCCGACGGCCTCACCGCAATGGAGCCGGCCGCGCTGATCCGCGCGATCGTCGATGACTTGCGCCGGGGCCGCAGGGTCGCCGAGATCAGCGGGGCGTTCCACAACACGTTCGTGGCGATGCTGGCTTCCACGGCGATGCGGGTCGCTCGCGAGGCCGGGCTGAATCGCGTGGCCCTCAGCGGCGGCACGTTCCAGAACGCGCGCGTGCTGACCGGCCTCTGCCGCGCCCTGACAGAGGCCGGCTTCGAGCCGCTGATCCACGACCAGATTCCGTGCAACGACGGCGGGCTGTCCCTCGGCCAGGCCGTGGTTGCAGCGGCCCAGATGTAGGGGCGCGATTCAGATTGCGTTGAAAAAGTCGGTTCGCCCTCTCCTCAAGCGAGCGGCAGTGTGCTATAACTTCGGTGTTGGCACACCCGCGAGGAGGCGAGGGATGATCGGCAAACGCCCCCCACGACAGCGCGAGCT
>Ga0194111_10002400_pt1 | contig 22784 bp, 14 predicted proteins | sample TA2KigC300mmetaG_FD_146194 | JGI IMG/M metagenome (GOLD analysis project Ga0194111, IMG submission 146194) | Freshwater microbial communities from Lake Tanganyika, Tanzania - TA2015033 Kigoma Deep Cast 300m | ecosystem: Environmental > Aquatic > Freshwater > Lake | place: Tanzania: Lake... | reverse complement strand
CGTTCGGCGCGAAGTATGCCATCGGCGTGACCTCGGGGACGGCGGCGCTCAACTGCGCGTTCGTGGCGGCGGGCGTCGGGCCGGGGAAGGAGGTCATCTGTCCGGCCATCGGCTTCTATGCCACCGCGGCGGCGGTCGTGCACTCCAAGGGCATCCCGATCTTCTGCGACGTGGATGAGTCGCTCGGCATGGACCCGAAGAAGATCGAGGGGCTCATCACGCCGCGCACCGTTGCGCTCGCGCCGACGCACGTCATGGGCACCGTCGCGGACATGACGGCGATCATGCGGATCGCGCGGAAGCACAAGCTGAAGGTCGTCGAGGATTGCGCGCAGAGCTGCGGAGGGAAGGTCAAGGGGAAGCACGTCGGCACCATCGGCGACCTCGGGTGCTTCAGCATCTCCGCATACAAGATCGTCGGCGGCGGTGAGGGCGGACTGATCCTCACCGATGACCTGAGGCTGTACGAGCGCTGCCAGGGGATCGCGGAGTGCGGCGGCCTGTGGCGGCCGGACCGCTTCGCACCGCCGAGGTACAAGGGCGAGCTGTTCAGCGGCACCAACTACCGGATGCCTGAGCTGGAGGCGGCGATCGACATCGTGCAGCTCAGGCGGATGCCCGGCACGGTGAAGCGCTTCCACAACGTGAAGATGCGAATCCTGAAGCAGCTCAAGACCTTCCGCGAGATCAGGCCGCAGACGCTGAACGATCCCGATGGCGAGGTCGGCTACGCGCTGAGGTTCTTCCCGGAGACGATCGGGCTGGGTGAGAGGATCGTGGAGGCCCTGCGGGCCGAAGGGATCGGCTGCGGGATGCGCGGGGAGCACGGCGCGCCGGACTGGCATGTCTACCACAGCATGTTCCCCATCACCACGAAGACCGGCGCCACCAGCGAGGGCTGCCCCTACACGTGCCCGCTCTACACGGGGAACGGCGGCGCGGTCGAGTACCAGCGCGGCGACTGCCCGGTGGCCGACGACCTGTTCGACCGGAACATCAGCGTCGGCCTGAACCAGTGGTTCACCGCGCAGGATTGCCGGAACATCGCGAAGGGCGTCAACAAGGTGCTGGGCGCGTTCTGCACAGAGGACCCGAGGGCGAAGGCGTGGGTATAACGGCAAAGGCCAAGAAAGGGGAAGATCCGAAGATTCGAAGAACGGCAAAGAAGGCAACGGCGATGACGACGCGGGAGCGCATGTTGCGCGTGACGCGGCATGAGGAGCCGGACCGGGTGCCGGTTCACGATGGGCCGTGGGGGAGCACCGTGGCCCGCTGGCATCGGGAGGGCCTGCCCGAGGGCGTCTCGCCGGCGAGGTTCTTCGGCTGGGACCACTTCGTCAGCTTCGGGCACGACAACAGCCCGCGCTTCCCCGTGCAGAAGGTTGAGGAGACGGAGCAGTGGGTCATCACCACGACCGCCTGGGGCGCGACGCTGAAGAACTGGAAGGACCACGGCGGGGTGCCCGAGTTCCTGGACCTCAGGATCAAGGACCGCGATTCGTGGGCCGAAGCCAAAGCGCGGATGCAGCCGGGCGAGGACCGGATGGACTGGAGGTTCCTCGAGGAGAACCACCCGCGCTGGGAGGCCGAGGGCGCGTGGATCATCGCCCATGCGTGGTTCGGCTACGACGTGTTCGCGAGCTGGCACGTCGGGACCGAGCGGATGTTGATGGCCCTGCTCGATGACCCGGACTGGTGTCGCGACATGATCGACACCGCGCTCGACGTGAACCTCGCGATGCTGTCGATGGCGTGGGACCGGGGCTACCGCTTCCAGGAGGTCCGCTGGCCCGATGACATGGGCTACCGGAACGGGCTCTTCTTCTCGCTGGATACCTACCGGCAAGTCATCAAGCCCGCGCACACGCGGATGATCGACTGGTGCCACGACCGCGGCGTCTACACGCACCTGCACACGTGCGGGAACATCCTGGCGCTCATCCCCGACCTTGTCGAGATCGGCCTGGATGCGCTCGATCCCCTCGAACAGAAAGCCGGGATGGATGTCTTCGAGCTGAAGCGCACCTGGGGGGATCGCCTGACCCTCGAAGGCGGAATCGATGTGCGCAACATGACCGACGGGAAGCGCCTCGAAGAGGAGATCCGCACCAAGTTCGAGGTGCTCAAGGAGAACGGCGGGTACGTCTACTACTCCGACCACTCGGTCCCCGAGAACGTCAGCTTCGCGGATTACTGTAGGGTCATGGAGTTGGTGAGGTACTACGGGAAGTACTGAGAACCGGAGGCCAGGAGGAGGTCGCCATGGACGCTTGGGGCGCGCTGCCATACTCGATCCGTCCGGCCTATGACCGGGAGGCTGTGCGCGACCAAGTCGAGGCACAGCGGCACGACGCCGTTCTGGACGAACTACGGGCCTTGCGGGCGCCCCGCCTGATGGTCTTCGTCGATACCATGAACTTGATCGAAGGCGCCCGGGAGCTCACCAGCCGCGGCTACCCGGAGATCGACCCGTACGTACCGGATGACCGCGCACTCCGGTGTGCGGGGCTCTACCCGTGGGCCGTCGTATCTGCATTCCGCCGCTTCCACCACATACGATCGTACTGGTACGACGCCACGGTCGCGACGAACAGGGATAACTACGGCGTGCAGAAGGCTGTCCACGAGGGAGTGAGGTCTGCCCCCTACTGCGAACTGGTCCTTGGGCGGCACGGGGGGAGGCGTGAGGGCAAACGGCAGAAAGGTGTAGACGTGCGGCTGGCTGTCGGCATGCTCGAACATGCGCACTTGGGGAACTACGACTGTGCTGCTCTGGTCGGAGGGGACGAGGACTTCGTGCCCGCCGTGGAGGCTGTCAAAGCGACCGGACGCCAGGTTGTCTGCCTCACCTTCACGTGGCAGCTGGCCTCGGACGGCTTGCTGGTCGATGCGTGTGACCACGTGCTTGACCTCGCGGCGGCCCTCCGGGACCGGTACAGGCAAGAGGCCATAGACGAGGGCAGGATCTAGCGCGTCAGGGGAGGGCGGGCAATGCCCCCCTTAGGCATTGAGGTCCCTCCTCACTTCCTGTATCGGGATCCAGTCGTCCTCCCCGTCCGCCATGCGTTCCTTGGCCATGTCGACGAGGCCCTCGTCCACTCGGCGTTCGTCGATGATGCCGAGGCGGGCGAGGATGCGCTCGACAGCGTCACGTAGGCGTGTCAGCAGGTCCATCGCTGGCGTCTCCTTTCCTGAAGCCCCCCGGGCGTTTTGGGTGCGCCACCGCCAACAAGGGACAGACCTCCATTTCGCCCGCATGACGGGCGAAATGGGGTCAGTCCCAACGGCCCACCCCCGTTGCGGCACTGGCGCCTACTGCCCCGCAATGATGAGGTCCAGCCTGCGGTTCTGTTCCTCCAGCGAGAGGCCGCCGCTGCCTTCGATGGTCATCCAACCGGCGTAGCCAGCGTCGTCGAGGGCTTTGCGGACGAGGGGCCAGTTGATGCTGCCGTCGCGGATGTCCACGAAGTTGCCGCCGTGGCCGTCGGGGTTGAGCTTGAAGTCCTTGACATGGCACTTGCAGATGCGGTTGCCGAGGACCTTGACCCACTGCTCGGTCGGCCCGTACTTCACGTGGTTGCCGAGGTCGAAGTAGATCTTCACCCACGGGCTGGCGAAGGAGTCCGTGAAGTGGGCGAGGTGCTCGGGGGTGAGGAAGAGGTTGTTCCAGACATTCTCGACGGCGATCACGACGCCCGTCTCCTCGGCGATGGGGATGAGCTTCCGGATCTGCTCGGCCGAAGTGTCGTAGGCGTGGTCGTGGGCGGCGATGAAGTCCTTGTAGGGCGCGTTGTCGCCATCGACGACCTGGGTGAGGTGACCGTTGGCCGGGTCGAACTTGATACGGAGGTCCCACGGCTCGGGCATCGCCATGCCGCCGATCCGGCACGGAACGAGCAGCACCGCGTTGGCGCCATAGCCCTCGGCGGCGCGGAGGGCGGCGACGGAGACGTCGAAGCTCTCCTTCACCTTCGCGGGATCGGCGTGGTTGAACTCAGCCCAGCCGCGCAGGACCGAATGGACGTGCATCCCCAGGCCGCCTGCCATGACTCGGCACGCGGCGGCCTCCTCCGGTGAGACGATCCCCGCCTCGACGCCCTGGAAGCCCGCGGCCTTCATGGGCGCCAGGGCTTCCTCGGTGGGTTTGCCAACAATGAGGGCCTTCCTGAGTGTGTGCTTGAACGCGCCCTGACTGTCTGCACCGACTCCGAGTGCCATCGCTGCTGCACCTCCTGCGGTTGTGGCGAGGAACCCTCGCCGGGTCATCTGCTCGCGCATGGTTCCACCTCCGAGGAACGGCTAGAAACCACGAGATACACGAAACACACGAAAGGGATACGGCGGACGGCAAGGCAAGGCCGACTGAGGCGCCCCGCTCGCCTGAGGACCGTTTTCGCCGCCAGTGTAGGATAGTCCTTGCGGGACGCAGGTGAGGACGGCTGCGAGGGCGCAAGAGCGGCGTGCAGCTGATGCCAGATGAGGTGACGGATTCCATGATCGACCGCGTTCGGCAGATGCGTGGTCTGCTTGTTCTGCTCGCCATCCTGGTCGCCCCGGTTCTGGTTGCGCAGGGGCTCGTCGTGGATGTGGTCGCCGATCGGGCGGACGCGATGTATGCGTGCGGCGACACGGCGACGCTCGGGATTGCAGTCTCGCGGGACGGGCAGGTCGTCGCTGATGGTGAGGTTGCTTACGCGTTGAGCCTCGATGGGGGCCGCGTCATCTCGCAGGGCAATCTGACGCTGGCCGAGGGGAAGGCGCAGGTGAGCGGGACGCTGGAGGAGCCGGGAATCCTGCGGGCGATGGTGCGGTACACGGAGGGCGACAAGCCGGTGGTGGGGCTGGGAGGGGCGGCGTTCGAGCCGGAGGGGATCCAGCCGGCGGCGGAGGAGCCGGAGGACTTCCAGGCCTTCTGGGACGCGGAGAAGGCGAAGCTGGCCGCGATCCCGATGGACCCGCAACTGACCGAGCGGCCCGATTTGTCGGATGAGGCGAGGACTGTGTACAAGGTCACGCTGGCGAACATCGACGGGTCGCGCGTGCGTGGGTGGCTCGCGGTGCCGAAGAAGGAGGGGCCCTACCCGGCGGTGCTGACGGTGCCGTGGGCGGGCGTCTACCCGACGCCGTTGGACCTGGCGAACTGGGGGAGGAACGGCTGCCTGGCGATGGCGATCAGCGCCCACGATGCGGACATCGACCTGCCGGCCGAGGAGTACAAGGCGCTGAACGAGGGCGCGCTGAAGAGCTACCCGGCGCAGGGGCGGGAGAGCCGCGATACCTACTACTTCCGGCGCGTGTTCCTGAGCTGCGTGCGTGCGATCGACTACCTCACCTCGCGGGCCGACTGGAACCAGAAGGCCATGATCGTCACGGGCTCCAGCCAGGGCGGAGGGCTGTCGCTGGTGGCGGGCGGGCTCGATCCGCGCGTGACCGCCATCGCGGCGAATGTGCCCGCGCTGTGCGACCACCACGGGCGGTTCGTCGGGCGGTCGTCGGGCTGGCCGCAGCTCATCGCGGGGGACAGCGCCGAGCAGAAGGTGACGGCGCAGTACTACGACGCGGTGAACTTCGCCCGGCGGATCAAGTGCCCGGCGATCGTGGGCGTGGGGCTCGTGGATGCGACGTGCTGCGCGTCGAGCGTGTATGCGGCGTACAACGTGCTGCAGGGGCCGAAGCAGATCGTGGTCTCGCCGCGCATGGGGCACTCGCAGAGCAAGGAGTACGCGGACCTGCTGTATCGGTGGGTACCCGAGCAGGCCGGGGTACCGTGACCGGGGGTGTGGCCGGTGGGTCGGCGGAGAGAATCGCTGCCCTCCCAGTAAACCTGCCCGCCATCTACTACGTTATATAGAAGTAGAGGGCCCGTCGTAGGAGGATGATGACATGAAGCTCATCGGAGCGCTACTCGTCGGCCTGGTGGTTGTCACTGCGTCCGCGTCGTGGGCGGAGGAGGAGGTCAAGCAGGATCAGCGCATCTCGCTGACCATCACGAACGGTGACGTGCACGATGCGCTGGCGATGATCGCCAAGCAGGCCGGCCTCAACATCAGCGTGGATGCCAAGGTCCGGGGCACGGTGACCGCGTCCCTGCGTGACGTCACGCCGGCCGAGGCGCTGCGCGTGATCGCAGGGGCGGTCGGCGCGCGCGTGCGGGAGGACAATGGCATCTACATCATCGAGCCCAAGCCCCTGCCGGCCGAGCGGCCGCGCCCGGGAGGGCTGGCCGGAGTGGGCGGCGGGGCGGTTGTGCCCCCGGCCGGCGGTGGCGCCGGCGCGGCCTCGGCGGGATCGAGCACGGCGGGGAGCGTCGTGTTGGATGACGAGGAGATCATCCGCGTCATCAAGCTGAAGTACGCCGATCCGGCAATGATCGCCGCAGCCTTCGGCGGCACTGTGGTCGGCGGGAGTAGCGGAATGCTCGGCGGCAGCCCCTTTCACCAGGGCGGGAGCGGCTACAACGGGTGGGGCGGCGGTGGCGGCCGGTACGGCGGCTCGCGCGGCTACGGTCGGTCCGGTGGCTACGGCGACAACGGCGGATGGAGCGGATCCAGAGGGCGGGGAGGCTCTGGGAGCCTCTACAGCGGAGGTGGTCGTGGTAGTTCGTGGGGGTATGGCGGGTACTGAGGGGGCCATGGTGGTGGTAGGAACTCGGGGACACGATCCCAATTCGGTACGACTGAATTGGGTCATGTCCCCGAATTCCGGTTCCGTCCGTCGTCCTTGAGCGAGGGACCTCCCCCGGAAGAGGTCCCTCGCTCCGTGTCCGGGCATCGGCAGGAATCTGAGGACGTGGTCGCGAATCCCCAGCACGGAGAACCTATGACCACGCTCGCCCTGTTCCTCATGCCGGCCCTCTCCTGGTCCGCTCCCTTCGAGCATCCGCCTGACGGCTACACGCTTGTCGCAGAGGATGACTGCGGCGACCCCGATGCGATGCCCCACGTGGTGCGGGGGAAGGCGTACGTCTTCTCGCGCGAGATGGTGACCGCTCCTCTGCAGGACCGGGACATCGTCTTCGACAACGAGTTCTGCCTGCTGCGCTATGAGAAGCTGAACCCGCAGGCCTCGTACAAGGTGGACGTGGTGTACGTCAGCGAGGTGGCCGATTCGCGCCGGCAGTCGCTGGAGGCCAACGGGCTGCTCGTACACGACACGCTGCCTATCCCCGGCAAGACTCCCGGTCGCTTCATCTTCGACATCCCGCCCGCCGCCTATGCCGAGGGCAAGCCGCTGGAGCTGAAGTTCATCGCTCGCGGCGGCGCGAATGCGGTGGTGTCCTACGTCCGCCTGTGGTCCACCGACCCGCGCCCGCTGCCTGCCAAGGCGGCCTTCTGGATGCCCAAGGGCCCGATCGAGAAGGACTGGCTGCGGCAGGACCGGCTGCGGGGGAAGCCGCGCTTCGCCGAGTGGCAGGACCCGGCGGCCGAGATCCGCGACAACGTCGTGCCGTGCATCGATGAGCAACTCGCGCGCGGTCGCAACATCCTTGCTGACCTGACGCGGCTCGGCGCGGAGGGTCTCGACGAGTCGCGCGGCGAGCTGGCCGGCGTTGCCCAGCGGCGTGACGCGCTTCTCGCCGCCGGCGACACCTCGCCCGAGGCGTGGCTCGCCGTGTACCGCGAGGCCCGCTGGACGGTCCGCAGTCTGGCCTTCAAGAACCCGCTACTGAAGTGCGACGGCCTGCTGTTCGTCCGGCGCCATCACCCGCACGCGATGCACCAGTGCGCCCGGCGGCTGGGTACGTTCACGCTCCCCGGCGGCGACATCTGCATCCTGAGCGAACTCCGCGCCGATGGCCAGGCGGAGGTGCGGCGGATCACTGAGGGCCTCTTCCCGCGCGGCACCTTCGGTCGGCCCGACCTCTCGTTTGACGGCAAGCGAATCGTCTTCGGCTATGCCCGCGAGCGCGAGGCGGGCGCGAAGCAGATGGACTACGGCGGCATCTCCGAACAGACCGCGCCCCTGTACGCCGAGCATCAGGTCGGCCCGAGCCATGAGTTCCAGGTCTGGGAGATGGGGCTCAGCGGCGATCCGCCCCCCGGTCAGCTCACGCAGGGCCCCAGCGAGAACAGCGACCCGCTCTACCTGCCGGACGGACGGATCGCCTTCATGTCCCATCGGGCGGGCGGGCTGGTGGAGTGCGGCGACTGGGCGCTCGCGTACTGCGTGTACACCATGGCGCCCGACGGGACGGATGTGCGGAAGACCACCGTCAGCAAGGACGGCGAGTGGGACCCCTTCCTGTTGGAGGACGGGAGGATCGGCTTCACCCGATGGGAGTATGTGATGAAGTTCTGGTCGCCCATCCAGATGCTCTGGTCGGTGCGACCGGACGGCACCGATCCGCGTCTGATCTACGGGAGCGACCTGAGCCAGACCTATGCCTACCCGCTGAACTACGCCGCCGCGCGCCCGATCCCCGGGACGAGCAAGCTGGCCTGCATCGGCTCGGCGCACCACAACACCGGGGCCGGGCCGCTGTGTACCGTTGACCTGTCCATCGGCCCGAACGACGCGACCGGGCTGCAGCGCCTCACGCCGGTGCGCTTCGTCGAGACTCCCGACCAGCAGCCGGATGCCGGTTGGTATGACTGCCCCTACCCGCTGAGTGACAAGTACTTCCTCGTCTCCTACAGCTTCTCGCCGAACGAGACCGAGACGACGGGCTATGGCCTCTATCTGCTCGACACCTATGGCGGGAAGGAACTGATCTACCGCGACGAGGAGCTGTCGGCGCTCTTCCCGACGCCCATTCGCGCACGACAGCGGCCGGCTGCGCTGCCGGCGCTCACCGAGGAGCGCGCCGCCGACTGCGGTGAGTTCATCCTCCAGGATGTGAGCGAGGGCCTACCGTCGTCGATGCGAGGTGAGGCGAAGCACCTGCAGGTCGTCGAGTGCCACGAGCGCCAGATTCACACGAGCCCGTACGCCATCGAGGTCGGCCCGGACTCGGGCTTCGAGACCAAGACCGTTCTGGGCACGGTCCCGGTGGAGGGCGACGGTTCGGCGTACTTCCGCGTGCCTGGGGGGAAGAGCGTCTTCCTCAGTGTCCTGGACGCGAACTACCAGGCGCTTCACACGATGCGGAGCGTCACCAATCTGCAGCCGGGCGAGCGGACGGCGTGCGTGGGCTGCCACGAGGGCAACCGGCGCGCCGTGCCAGCGAACCGCTTCCCGCTGGCCATGCGGCGAGCGCCCTCGGAGATCGAGCCGCCGCCCTGGGGCGTGCAGCCGATGGAGTTCGGGGCGGTGGTGCAGCCGGCGCTCGACAGGCAGTGCGTGAGCTGTCACGACGGCTCGAGCGCGGCGAGCCATTCCTTCGATCTGACGGCCCGCGAGAGTCGGTTCTGGATGGGGATCCCGCTGCCGGCGTCGTACTACAATCTCCGGCAGTACGTCCGCCATGCGCCGATCAACCAGTACTTCCTGGCGCCCGGCTCGTTCGGCTCGCGGGTCAGCCCGGTGATGGAGCTGCTGGCGAAGGGGCACTATGGCGTGCAGCTGGACACGGCCGACTGGCGCCGCCTCTGCGCGTGGATCGACTGCAACGCACCGGGAATCGGGGACTATGAGGTCGCGAGCTATGCGCGCCGCGATGAGCGACGGCAGGCGGAGCGCGCGGTGCTCGTCGAGCGGAGAGGCGGCAGCGTGGAGCAGCGGCGGAAGCTCCTCGCCGAGAGCCTGCCTCCGGGGCAGCGCCTGGCGTGCTACCTCGACTGCGGGCCGATGCTTGCCGACGGCGCGGAGGGTGGGGTGCGAATCCGGGAGATCGCCGGCTCGCCGTACCGCTACGGCGCGAGCGAGGACGTCGCCGCGCCGTGGCACGACGACATCAGCTTCGACGGGCAGCAGGTCGTCTTCGAGCTGGACGGCCTCCAGCCCGACCGACGCTACACGCTGGGCTTCTCCTGGTGGGACCACAACAACGCCGGCCGGGAGCACTCCGTCACGCTCGTCGAGCCCGCGGGCCTGAGACACGCCCTGCTCCCGCGGACGCGGCTGCCCGCCTGGGCAGACAAGCAGGAGAAGCCCGTCGAGCTGACCGTGCCGCTGCCCTCGGTCGCCGGCCCATGTCGTCTCCTCTTCACCAACGAGGCGGAGAAGGGGAACGCGGTGGTCAGCGAGGTGTGGGTCGTCGAGGGCTAGCGCGCAATCCGAGGGCACGATCCCAGTTCGGTACGACCAGATTGGGTCATGTCCCCAGTTCAGCGCAGCGGCTCCGTCCGTCGTCCTTGGGCGAGGGACCTGCCCAGAGAGTCGCCGTTGGTGTTGCTGGGAGCGCCGGCACCCTTGCCGGCAGAGGTGGCCGCCGTTGGCCTGCCCATCGGCAGCATGCTGACCGACACCCAAGCCGACGGCTTGCCACCACTGCCGGCAAGGGTGCCGGCGCTCCCAGCAAGGACATCCCGATCTTCTGGGGGTGCTGGGCGCGGCATGGGCAGCTTGCGCGAGGAGTTACGAGATGGTCACCGCAAGGTCGGCGTCTGGGATAGTGGGCGCCTCGCTGGTGTGGTGGGTGCTCCTGGCCCCGCCGTGCACCCCGCAGGCCCAGAGGCCCGACGAGGCGGCGGGTGGTTCGGCGATCGAGAGGCTGCTGGCCGGGCAGTTCGCGTGGCGGGCTGGGCCGCCCCTGATCAGCCATCCGGAGTCTACGACGGACACTTACATCTCGATCAAAGACCCCTCCGTGGTGTACTACGAGGGCCGATGGCACCTTTTCTGCTCGGTCATTCGCGATGGCGCGCCGTACCAGACGGAGTACCTGTCATTCGGTGACTGGGACAGCGTCGCGGATGCGGAGAGGCACGTGCTCACGATGCACCAGGGCGGCCGCTTCGGCGCGCCCCAGGTGTTCTACTTCGCGCCGCACGGCAAGTGGTACCTGATCTGCCAGGCGATGCACGACACGTGGGATCCTCAGTATGCAGCCGCCTATGCAACCACGAGTGACATCGCAGACCCGGACTCCTGGAGCCCTTTGAAGCCCCTCGGCGCACGTCCGGCTAACGGCAAGCCCGGGCTCGACTTCTGGATCATCTGCGACGACCAGAAGGCGTACCTGTTCTTCACGACCCTGGACGGGTGCATGTGGCGCGAGGAGACGAGCCTGGGCAGCTTCCCCACCGGGTGGTCTGAGCCGGAGCTGGCGCTCCAGGACGACATCTTCGAGGCGGGGCACATCTACCGGGTGAAGGGTGTGGATCGGTACATGGCGGTGATAGAGGCCCAGGGCGGTTACGGCTGGCGGTACTTCAAGGCCTACCTGGCCGATCAGCTGGACGGTGAGTGGAAGCCGCTCGCGGCCACCCAGGCCCCGGCTTTCGCCAGCATGGCCAACACGGAGCACGCCGACCCGCGATGGACGGACTGCATCAGCCACGGGGAGCTGCTCCGGGCAGGCCATGACCAGCGTCTCGAAGTGGCCCCGGGCAATCTGCGTTTCCTGTTCCAGGGCGTCCTCGACCGGGAGCGCGAAGGCCTCGGGTACGGCCAGATCCCTTGGCGGCTCGGGCTCTTGGAGGCTCGGTAGAGGACATCGGCTCCGCAGGCTCACACCTCTATATGGGAATCCGCGATATCGATTCTAGGGCGCCATGAATGGCGCCCCTACATGGGCGGGCGCGATGAATCGCGCCCCTACACGGGAACGGCCCGGACGAGAATCGCGGATTCCTATCTAGAGCGCGCGAGTTCCTGCAGGGCACAGGAGGGAGTGTTCAGCGTGTCACACTGGACTGGCATCGTCTGCGCCTGTCTCGTCTGCGCGGCGTACTGCTGCGCCCAAGACGAGCCGGACCAACGCCCGGGGCCGGCCACGGCGGGCGGATTCACGCTCCCCGCGGCGTGGGAGTACAGCGCCCCGCTGATCGCGCCGGAGAAGCGCGACCAGGACCCCAGTCGAGCGCAGAAGGACCCCACGGTGGTCTTCTTCGGCGGCAAATGGTACGTCTTTATGACGGTGAAGCTGCCCGGCCGGTCGGCGATCGAGTTCTGCTCCTTCACCGACTGGGAACAGGCGAACGCCTCGCCGCGCACCCTCCTCCGGATCAGCGACAGCGACTACTACTGCGCTCCCCAGATCCTCTACTTCGCTCCGCACCGGAAGTGGTACCTGATCTACCAGATGGGACAGCCCGGCGCCCGGTTCATGTGGGTCGCCTACTCGACGACAGAGACCATCGACGACCCGTCCTCCTGGACGCGGGCCAGGCCGATCCTCGATGGCGGCGCCAACGACCCCCGGGAGGTGGGAGGGCTGGATTACTGGATCATCTGTGACGACCAGCGGGCCTACCTGTTCCTGACCAGCCTCGATGGGAGGATGTGGCGGCTCTGGACCGACTTGCGGGACTTCCCCTCAGGCTTCGGTCATTGCGAGTTGGCCTTGCAGGCTCAGGTGTTCGAGGCCAGCCACACCTACCGGCTCAAGGGCCTGGACAAGTACCTGACCATCATCGAAGAGAATGGCCGGCGATACTACCAGGCGTATCTCGCCGACCGCCTGGACGGAGCCTGGACGCCGGTCGCCGACACTGCGGAGAAGCCCTTCGCCGGATGGCTCAACGTTCGCCCGGCCGCGGGCGTGGAGCCCTGGACCGACAACATCAGCCACGGGGAGCTGATCCGCGACGGCTGCGATCAGGACCTCGTGGTCGACCCGGCCGACCTGAGGCTCGTCTTCCAGGGCATGTGGGACAAGGACAAGACGGACAGGGCCTACGGCGCTTTCGAGTGGCGCATCGGCATGCTGACGCCGGCCGCCGAGGCAGGCCCGCGGTAGCGCCTCAGCAGCGGTCTTGCTGTCTTCGGAGCACCTCGGTGTCGCAAGGGAGATCGAACACGATGGACACGCAGCACGCGTCGCTGTGGACGCTGGTGTTCGGGCTGACGGCGACGCTGTTGGCCGGATGCCAGGCCGGCGCGCAGGAGAGTGACCGCAAGCGGTCGCTCATCCTGAACGGCACCTGGCAGTTCACGGTGGGGGAGGGCAATGAACGGGCGGAGACGCCGGAGGGCCAGGCAAAGCTGACCTGGAGGCCGGTTCAGCTTCCGGGCGCGTTCATGCCGTGGAGCCAGGAGGCCGTCGCCAACACGGCCTTCGTGTGGGCGCGGCGCTCCTTCGAGCTGACCCCCGAGCAGGCCGCAAGCCTGGCCGTGCTGCGCTGGAACTACGTCTCGCTGGGGGCCACGGCCTTCATCAACGGGCAGGCGGTGGGCCAGAATGAGCCCACCGGCCCGTACCAGGTTATCGTCCCGCCCGGCGTGCTGCGAGCCGGCGCGAATGAGCTGGTGCTGAAGGTCGCGGGGACGCGGGGCGTGCGGAAGTCCAAGAGCGGATTCTGCCTCTTCCCGGCTGGGTTCGCGAACACGGGCGGCCTGCCATCCGTGACCGACGACGTGTGGCTCGACTTCGCCGACCGCGCCTACATGAAGTGGGCCCTCGCCATCCCCGACCTGGCAGGCCGCAAGGTCACGATTCGCGTTACGCCTACCGGCCTGGAGTCCCTGGACGATCTGACCATCCGCGCTCGCGTCCGCCCGTGGCCGGACGGGGCGGTGGTCGGTACGGGAGAGGCCAAGGCTCGGCTTGCCCCGGATGAGGACCCTCTGGGTGGCGAGCACTTCGGCGTCGAGGTGCCGATGGCCAACGTGAAGCCGTGGACCTACGAGGACTGCAACCTGTACCTGGCCGAGGTCTCGCTGCTCAAGGGCGATTCTCTGCTGGACGAGGTCACTATCCGCTTCGGCATGCGCGAGATCAAGGTCGCCGATCGGCACTACAAGCTCAACGGCAGCAACCTGTGGCTGCGGGGCTCCAACCTGGTGTTCGAGTGGGACTGGGGTGACGCGATCACGGGGCATGAGGTGGACTACCTCGTGACCGAGGCGCGGGAGATGAGCATGAACTCCTTCCGCACCCACACGCGCCCCCTGCCGAAGCTCTGGGCCGACATCTGCGACGAAAACGGGACGATGATCCTGGCGGAGTTCCCGGTGCTCTACAACTACCAGGACTACCAGTTCACACCGGAGGAGCTGGCGATCTGGCACCGCAACTGCCTGACCGACGCCGCCGGCTGGATGAGCCGCCTGTGGAACCACCCGGCAGTCGTCATGTGGGTGCTGAGCAACGAGTCGAACCGCGACAACGAGTGGGAGGAGGGGCCCTTCCAGGGTTTTGTCAATACGCTCGATCCCACACGGCCTACGCTGCGCACAGGCACGTCGGGCACGCGCGACAACTACGACGTGCACACCTGCGGCAACATCACCGACACGGCCGAGGGGAACCTGAACCAGGCCAGTACGCAGGAGTGGTTTCGCACCGCGGGCGAGCGCACGACCACCAATACGGAGTACATGAACTACTTCGGGCATCCGAAGACCCAGTGGTCGGGCGTTGACGACGAACGGGCGGACCAGATCGCGGTGGCGCAGATCGGAGCGGAGCACACGGAGGCGATGCGGCGGGCGAGGGTCGATGGCATCTGGCCTTATATGTACGCGGGGTGGACGCGGACGCGGCTGGCGGCGCGGGTGAGGGAGACAGGCAAGGGCAGCGCCGTCTGGAAGGCCAACTTCGCCGCGCCCGCGTCGGCCGCCTGGCACAGCTCGCTGTCGCCGGTCCTCGCCAGCCTCGATCTCTTCGACCCGAGCTACCGGACGGGCCAGCAGGTCACCACCGACCTGTACCTCATCAACGACTCCTGGCATGATGCGAGCATCCATGTGGACTTGCTGCTAACCAGAGAGTGCCCGGAGTACATCCCGGAGGCTGAGTGCTTCGACAAGCCCGTCGCGAAGTGGAGCTACGACTTCGAGCTGGCGGCGGACTCGATTCGGCAGATTCCAGTGGCATGGAAGTTGCCGGAGGAGGAAGGGAGCTACTGGCTGACGGCGAGGACCACGGGCCTCGCCGGGCGGCCGGTGCTGAGCCAACGCTTCGTGCGGGCCGTCGCGCCGACGCCCGTGCCAGACCGAGCGAAGCAGCGCACGTTCGTGTTGCTCGGGGTGGACGAGCGGGCCCGGCGCTGGTTTGCAGCCCACGGCCTGGCCGTGTCCACGAGCACCGAGGGCCTCGGTCCGGGCCGGCACGTAGTGCTTGTGTGGGACCCCTCCCTGCTGACCCCGGTAGAGCGGCAGACCGCCTCCGTGCTGCGCGATTTCGCCGCAGCGGGCGGGCGCGTCATCGTGTTCGCAACGCGCAAGTGGGACTGGCAGGACCTCTGCGACGTGCGCATCCCGCAGTCGAGCGTCCTGTCGCGCGTGTTCCCAGTGGCTGGGGTCAGCCCTGCGTGGCTCGCCAACGTGCCTCCTGACTGGCTGCAACGCTGGAACGGCTTGCCGGGCCCGGTTGCCGTCGCGAAGGTCGAGGGCCCCGCGGTCGAGGCGGGCACCCCCCTGCTGTGGGCCGTCGAGCCAAAGACCACGGTGGTCGCGGAGGTGCCCGCCGCTGAGGGCGGCGGGAAGGTGCTCTTCTGCCAGCTGGACCTCCGGAATGTCCGCGCCGACGGACTGCTGTCCGACCCCGTTGCCGAGCGGGTGTTGCTGAACCTGCTGGCGTGGTGAGGGCTCGCGGCCAGAGGCCGGGGCTCAGAGCCCAAGTCCGTGCCCCCCGAGGGGAAGCGAACTGCCACACGGGGGAACGTCGCGGAGTGCTGGGACGTTTGCAGTCACCAGACTGCCGTCCGGGCGTCTCACTCATGTTGGGAGGGTTGAAGCATGCGCACGCGGACACTCGTGTTGGCTGTCTTCCTATCGACGCTGCTTGTAGGGATCGCTGTGGCTCAGGAGGAGGGTGGCTCCATTGGCAAGATCATCACCATCGGTGAGGACCGGATCGTTGTCGCGACGGAGGGCCAGGGACAACTGACGTTCGAGGTACAACTGGTTCAGGACGGTGACAAGTGGGTGCCGGACAAAGCCCAGGTCGCGCAGATCAAGACTCTCAAGGCCGGCCAGCTCGTGCGCGTGAGGTGGCGGAAGGGCGATGGCGGGCACGTCTTCATCCGCGAACTGGCGGCCGGGCCCGAGGACGGAGCGCGGGAGGGCCTGGTGACGGGGTCGGTGATTACCGCCGCTGAGGGCCGCGTGGTCGTCGCCAAGGACGGCGGCGGGCAGGTCACGCTGGAGCCGACGTGGGTGCGCACGCAGGGCAAGTGGGACCGCGACCCCTGGCACGCCCTGATGAGCCAGGGCGTCAAGCCCGGAGACCGCGTGATGGCGATGTGGCAGCTCGATGAGGGCACGCACTACGTGATCCGCGGCATCTCGAAGCTCGACGCCGAGGGGCAGGCGCTGGCGCTCGTCCTGCTGCAGGCCGAGCTGCGCGAGAACTACCAGCAGATCAACCAACTGCAGGACCAGATCGGTCAGCTTCAGGGCATGATCCACGAGCTGATGAAGCAACTCAAGCCTGCGGGGCAGTAAGGGCGTCGGAGCCGGCGCTCCGACCCAACGAGTCTTTGGTAGATGCGGGAACAGTGGGGCGGGCATTCTTGCCCGCCACCGGGCCATGGCGGGCAAGAATGCCCGCCCCACTGTCTCCGTGCCTGTGCGACGCGCAGCAACGACGGAACGGAGGCCACGCGATGCCGCATGGTCGGGGTCCATCACGTCTGACCCGTCGAGGCTTCATCGGTCGGTCCGCCATCGCCGCGGGCGCGCTGGCCGGCGGGGCGCTCCCGGCGGCGGTCGCGCGCGCTCAGGACGAGCCGAAGAAGCGCGTCGTCTACCGTCCGCTGGGGCGTACGGGCTTCCAGGTTTCGCACGTCGTGGCCGCCTGGGACTGGAACGAGTGGCTGTACGGCGAGGCGGTGGATGTGGGCATCAACTACTGGCACAAGATCGCGGGCTGGCCCGCGCTTCCCGACCCGATCCGTGCGCTCGACCGCGAGGCGTGGTACTGCGACATCGCGATCGACTCCTTCGAGGAAGACGGCGCTTACGAGCAGTTCGAGTGGGCGCGCAAGAACCTGGGGTTGGAGTACATCGACGCGATGAAGCTGCACTCGATCTGCAAGACGCCTGAGGACGTGACGGCCAAGACCGGCTACCTGAGGGCTTTCGACCGGCTGAAGGCCGAAGGGAAGGTGCGCCACCTGGCGGCGGCCCAGCACGGCGCGGAACTGCCGGCGATCTGCACGGCGATGATCGAGTCGGGACACTTCGACCACCTGCAGCCGGCCCTCGGCGTCGCACCGACACCGGACCTGCTGAAGATGGTCGAGCTGGCGAATCAGCGCAATGTGGGCATCATCGCCAAGAAGGTCATGGGCGGGGTCAACCGCGCGCAACAGGATGCACAGGTGCGCGCAGAGGTCGAGAAGCACCTGGGGAAGGACGGCAAGTGGGGCGCGGCGGTCATCAAGACGGTTCTCAGCTATCCCGGCGTGACGGCCGTGACCCCGCGCTGCGCGAACTACCAGCAGTTCGTCGATAACCTCTCGACCGAGGGCCTGGAGCCGACGCCCGGCGAGGTGGGCGCGGTCGAGGCGATCCGCCGCCATGCACGCGCCGAGCAGTGCTCGTATTGCGGCAAGTGCCTGGGAAGCTGTCCGCAGGGAATCGCCATCGCCGACACGCTCCGGTATGCAACGTACTGCGAGGCGTACGGCCTCGCGCCGCAGGCCCGCCGCCTCTACGCCCGCCTCCCCCACGAGCGACGCGCCGAGGCGTGCCGGGACTGCGGCACGTGCGAGCGCGTCTGTCCGCAAGACATGGAGGTTCGGCGGAAGCTGCGCGAGGCGCGCGTGTTGCTGACGTAGCGCAGCCGCACCGTTTCTGCATCCGCCGGGGGCTGAGTGGGCGTACGAGAAGTGCGGCATCGGGCGTGATGAATCGCGCCCCTACATTTGGGCGTGGTGAATCGCGCCCCTACACTCGGGCGCGATGAATCGCGCCCCTACACTCGGGCGCGATGAATCGCGCCCCTACATTTGGGCGTGATGAATCGCGCCCCTACATTTGGGCGTGATGAATCACGCCCCTACACTCGGGCGCGATGAATCGCGCCCCTACATGAGGACCGGCACCGGCGAATGCCGCTTTGCGGGAGGACGGCCATGAGCGATCTCACGGTTGACCTGAGCGGAAGCTATCGCGAGCAAGGCCGCCAGCATGGCGAGGCCCTGGCGCCGGTCATCGGCGAGATCCTCAGTGAGGTCCTGAAGAAGGACACGTGGGAGGCTCCGAAGATCGAGTGGCTCTTCCGGACCGTTGAGAGGAACCTGGGTCGCGAGGCGCCGGGCGTGCTGGAGGAGATGCACGGAATCGCGGAAGGTTCGGGTCAGACCTACGAGGACATCCTCGCGTACAACGCGCTCGCCGACATCTGGATGGTGCACGCGTTCTGTAGCTCGCTCGGGTGGGCCGAGACGCCGGACGGACCGGTCGTCGGCAAGACCAACGACATCGGCCAGCATCGGGAGAAGTACCACCACCCGTTCCGCCGTCGGTCGGGGGAGGGTCTCCCGGCGGTGTGGGCGACGTGGCCGGGAACCGTGTGGAGCAACTGCTACGTGAACAGCCACGGCGTGACCCACGGCGGCGCAAGCCTCGGCATGAAGTCGCGCAACGAGGCGGGCATCCCCTCCAACTGCATGTACCGCGTCGCGATGGACCGCTGCGAGAGCGTGGAGGATGTCGTCTCCCTGTGCGAGAGCCTTCCGGTCATGCATCACCCCTCGCACAACGTGCTCGCCGACGCCACGGGCACGATGCTCGCGCTGGAGCTGACGCCCGAGGGGTGCTACGTCTGCCAGGCGCCGGGCCAACCGTACGCGCGCGTCACGAACCACTTCTGCCCCGGGCCCTACGAGGGCCGCGACACGAACGATGAGCGTCTCGTTGAGAATAGCCGCCGGCGCTTCGCGAACTTCGCGCGCCTCGCAGAGAGCCTGACGCCCTCCGTGGAGAGCACGATCGCCGTCCTGCGCGACCACGCGGAGGTCGGCCAGATCTGCCAGCACGACAACGATGGCATGTCCAGCTCCGCGGCCTACGTGACCATCCCCACGCAGCGCCTCATGCTCATCGCCCGCGGCCAGCCCTGCGAAAGCGAGTTCGCCGAGGTCGCGCTCTGAGTCCCCGCAGGTCAGTTGCGCTCCGCCGACGAAGCAGTGTCTGCCATCGCCCCAACGCCATGCCGTGAGGCCCCGTCATGTCCACGATGCTTGCCGGCCTGCTGCTTGCCGCGTCCGCTCATGCGCAGCCGTTGCGCGTGCTGATCCTCAGTGGCTCGAACAACCACGACTGGAAGCAGACCACGCCGGCCCTGCAGCGTATGCTTGCCGAGAGCGGACGATTCAGCGCCGATGTCGCGGAGGACCCCGCCTCGCTCGATGCTGCGACGCTCGCGAAGTACGACCTCATCCTCAGCAACTGGACCAACTGGCCGAGCGAGGATCGCGTGTGGGATGAGAAGGCCGAGCAGGCGGTGCTCGACCTCGTGCGCGGGGGCAAGGGCTTTGCGTTGGTTCACGCGGCGAGCGCGTGCTTTGGGGGCTGGCCGGAGTACCAGCAGCTCGTCGGCGCGACGTGGGACAAGGGCGCGACGGCCCACAGTGCGATCCATGAGTTCCCCGTCAAGATCGTGGACAGGGGCCACCCGGTCACGCGCGGGCTGTCGGACTTCACCATTCGCGATGAGCTCTGGCACAAGATGGCGGTGCAGCCCTCGGCCCATGTCCTGTGCACCGCCTTCAGCGCGCCCGAGACCGGCGGCACGGGCAACGACGAGCCGGTCGTGCTCACCACGAGCCTCGGCAAGGGCCGCGGGTTCTACTCGATCCTCGGCCATGACGCGACGTCGATGGAGGACATGGAGTGGCGGCTGGTGATGCTGCGCGGGTGTGAGTGGGCCGCCACGGGCCGCGCGACGATCCGATGCCCCATCGATGCCGACCTCGCGCTCGCGGGAATCACGACGTACGAGCGGCACGAGAAGCGCGACGCCGTGCGGACCGTCGAGAAGCTCGTGCAGTTCTGCGCTCCGGACACGCAGTCGCGCGAGCACCTCGCGCCGAAGCTCGTCGCCCTCCTCGGTTCCCCGGAGGCCACCGACGACTGCAAGGCCTTCCTGCTGCAGCAGCTCTCACTCATCGGCTCCGGGCGCGAGGTGCCCGCCGTCGCCGCGTTCCTCAACAACGAGAAGCTCGGTGACTTCGCCATCGGCGCGCTCCAGCGCATCCCCGGTCAGGAGGCTGAGGCAGCGCTGATCGCGGCCCTCAGCGATCTGAAGCCGCCGAGGCAGATCGGCGCCATCAACGCCCTCGGCGAGCGGCAAGCAGCGAAGGCAACCGGGCCCCTCGTTGGGTTGCTGGGCTCCAATAACGCTGAGGTCGCGTTGGCCGCCGCGAACGCCCTCGCCCTGATCGGGGGCCGCGAGGCAGGCGAGGCGGTCTGGTCGCATGTGCGCGACCTGGCCGCCCGCGATCGCCTCCCCTATGCGGATGCGCTTCTGCAATGCGCGGCGGACTGCGCGCGCCGGGGAGACCGCGCTCGGGCTCAGGACATCTACCTCGAACTGAAGAGCCCGATCCAGCCGGATCAGGTGCGGCAGGCCGCCTATGTCGGCCTTGCGACATGCTCGGGGAAAGAGCGCACCGTACTGGTCCTCGAGGCGCTGCGGACGGACGACCATGCGCTGCAGACCGCGGGAGCGGCCATTCTGCGGCGCTTCGCCGACGCGGCCCTCGTGCAGGCGGTCATGGGCGAACTGCCGGGCCTCGGTCCGGCTGCGCAGGTGCAGGTCCTGAACGCGCTGTACGATGTCGGGGACACCGAGACGGTGCCGGCCGTCGTGAAGCTGATCTCGTCACCGGAGTCCTCAGTTCGAATCGCTGCCGTGCGCGTGGTCGGGCAGCTTGGCGACGCGTCGGTCTTCGAGCCGCTCCTGAAGGTCTTGCGGGACGGCCCTGCCGATGCGGAGCGCCCAGGGATCGAGGCCGCCCTCGCGCGGATCGGCGGTCGCCTGTTCCTCACCGGCGCAGCGTGGCCGGTTGATCTCGCCGGGGAGCCGGTTGCGGTGCGCGCGTCGCTGCTGCGCGCGCTGGGGCGCATCGCACAGCCGAAGGCTTTGGAGCTTGCGGCCGCGCAGATCGGCGATGCCGCGGTCTCGCGAGACGCGTGTCTTGCGACGGTGCGGATTGCCGAGCAGCTTCCCGCCGATCAGAAGCCCGCCATCCAGGCCGCTCTGGAGAAGGTCCTTGCGGCGAGCCGCGACGACGAGCGCACCCGCACGCGGGCACGGACGCTGCTGCTGAGCCTCGGCATTCCGGTCGAGGTGACGCGCAGCGTCGCGCTGCAGAATCCCGGGCCGAACCTGGCTCTCGGGGCGGTCGCCAGCAGCCCGGACGACATCGACAGCGACGGCGCGGCCAGCGGCGATCAGGCGGGCATCGACGGCGATCCCGCGACGTACTGGGACGAGGTCAATGACCAGGCGCTCTATCGCTTCAAGGTGACCTTCCCCGCGCCGACCGAGGTCGCGGCGATCCGCATCATGGGGCATCAGCAGCACATGCACTCGCCGAAGGACTTCGACATCCTGTGCGACGACCGCGTGGTGCGCAGCGTGAAGGACGCGTGGTACGAGAACAACCAGTTCGCCGTGACCTTCACACCGACGAAGTGCACAACGCTGGAGCTGAAGATCACCGGCGGTTACGGCCCGAGCCCGGCGATTCGCGAACTGGAGATCTTCGGCAACCCGTAACCGGAAACCCGGAGTCCACCATGGCCAACGTCCCTCGCCGTGACTTCCTCCGCCAGTCGGCGACCGCGCTCGCCGGGGCGGCCGCCGCTCCGTACATCATCACGTCCTCGGCGCTCGGGCAGGGGCAACGGCCGGCGGCGAGTGAGAGAATCGCGACCGCGCACATCGGGGTCGGGAGTCGCGGGGGCGGGCTGCTGGGCGAGTTCATGAGCCTGCCGGACGTGCAGTGCGTGGCCATTGTGGACTGCTTCGCCTCGCGCCGGGAGGGCGTGGCACACGCCGTGAACCAGCGCTACGGCGGTCAGGGATGCACGGCCTATGGCGACTTCCGGGAGATGCTGGCGCGGGATGACATCGACGCGGTGGTGGTCGCGACGCACGATGTGTGGCATGTGCCGCTAACCACCGCCTGCGCGCGCAGCGGGAAGGACGTGTATGTCGAGAAGCCCCTCGGGATGAGCATCGAGGAGGACCTCGTGGCGCGCGAGGTGTGCCAGCGCTATGGCACGGTGTTCCAGTACGGCACCCAGCAGCGGTCGATGGCGCACTGCCGGTACGGGTGTGAGCTGGTGCGCAACGGGCGCCTCGGGGAGATCAAGTCCATCGAGGTCATCGCGCCGCAAGGCGGGGTTGGCGGATCGACGGAGGTCATCCCGGTGCCGGAGGAACTCGACTACGACCTGTGGCTCGGGCCCGCGCCGTGGTCGCCCTACACCGAAGACCGCTGCGCGAACCGAGGCGGGTTCTGGGTCTACGACAACTCCATCGGATTCCTGGCCGGCTGGGGCTCACACCCGCTGGACATCCTGGACTGGGCCTACGGCAGCGATGAGATGGTGCCCGTCGAGTGCCGGGGCACCGGCTTGATCCCGACGGAGGGCCTCTATGACACGGTCGCCACGTGGGACCTGCAGCTACGCTACCCCAACGGCGTGCCATTGGCCTTCAAGAGCGGGGGAGGGGATCTGACGCGGTTCGTCGGCACGCAGGGCTGGCTGAACATCAGCCGCGGGGGGCTCGATGCCGACCCGAAGTCACTACTGACCTCGCCCATCGGTCCCGACGA
>Ga0194111_10002389_pt1 | contig 22818 bp, 23 predicted proteins | sample TA2KigC300mmetaG_FD_146194 | JGI IMG/M metagenome (GOLD analysis project Ga0194111, IMG submission 146194) | Freshwater microbial communities from Lake Tanganyika, Tanzania - TA2015033 Kigoma Deep Cast 300m | ecosystem: Environmental > Aquatic > Freshwater > Lake | place: Tanzania: Lake... | reverse complement strand
GCCCACATGCCGGTCAGAGGTCCCAGTCGTCGCGGAGTCCCTCGACGATGCGCCGGGCCTTGCTGAGGGCGTTGGAGGCACGCTCGCGTCGAATTCCCAACCGCCGCGCCGCCTCGGTGACGCTGTAGCCCTCTTTCACCAAGGTGAAGACCTGACGCTGGAGCGGAGACAGTGCGGTGAGCATAGCCTGCATCATCATCTCGTTAATGACGTCGCGGGCGACGTCGGTGCCGGAGTCCAGTTTCTCGTTGAGGGACAAACCCTCGGACGAGTCGTTGTCGCCGTCCTCGAAATCCTTGAGGGGCACGGTGTGTGTCGGCGCATAGCCCGTGGGACCCCAACCGGCTTGGTCGAGGAACTCCATGAACATGCGCTCGTCGATGGCGGTTCCGTCATAGGGCATCGTCGGCGTCTGACGGGCCTGGCAACGAATGAATTCGACCAATCGCTGCTTGAGGGCCACGCTGACGACGGCTCGGGGGCTGTAGGACTCCATCACCTCGGGTCGGTTCAGCAACCACTCGCAGAAATACTGGGTGATGTCATCGGCCTCGTGCACACGCACCTCGCCGCGACTTATCATCTCGCCGATTCGACGCGCGAGCAGTCTCAAGAGCTCCTCGAAGTATTGGTCCTTGGTCATCGGTCGTCCTTTCGTGGGGAAGTGGTGGTGGATGTGGTCGGGATTGGGGAAAGTGTTGGCGGGAGTGCCCTTTCTGTGATGCGGCGTCGGACGACGCCGGTGTTTGGTGGTCTCGGTATGAACGATCGTGACGATCGAAAACGTGCGCGAGAATGATGCGTCGGTTACCCGGCGCTGCGAACGCGTTGCAGGGCGTCGATCATCTGATCGAAGGCCCGTCGGCTGATGGTGCGAAAGCGCACCAACTGCACGTCGGTCTCGGTGTCGAGCAACGTGCGGAACGCCACCTTGAACACGTGCGGGCTGGGAAAGCCGAAGATGCCCGAGGAAATGGCCGGCGTGACGAGCCGACGGATGTGGTGTCGGTCGGCGACCTTCAGAACCGATCGCCAAGTACGGGCCAATAACTCGTCCTCGCCGTGTACGGACACCGTGAGGCCGCTCTTGTCGTAGGGGCTCTCCCAACGGGGCCCGTGGGCATGGATCACCCCCTCGAATCCGATGCCCGCACCGCGACCAGCCCCGGTGTACACCGCGGTGCCGGGTGTGAGCCCACGGAATCCGCCCGCGACCAGTTTCTGGCGCTCGAGATCGAGCTCGTCGTGGCCACACACTTCCCAGATGCGCGCCGACGCGCCACCGCCGGGCGTGAGCTCGGCATCAGAGGAGTTGACGATGCCGCCGTCATAGGGGGCAGCGATGTCGGCCAGTTCGATTTCGATCTTCAGACGGCCGGTGTCGGCTGGCATGGCCACGGCGGCTTCCGGTGCGAAGTGGGTGTTCACCACTCGCAACAGTTCTCGCACCGCGTCCCCGCTCGGCTCGGCGCCGGTGCCGTGCAGCGCGATGTCGCCGCGCAGAGCCACCGTCCACGACGTTTCGACTCGGGGAATCCCAAAATGGGAATCGACGGGCGAGAGCACGATGTCGTCGGAGTGCGCCGTGAGAGACGCGTTCAACTCGGTGAACAACAACTTGCGCGTGGACAACTCGTCCTCGACCGACGGACGCGAACTCTCGCGTGTTTCGCGGCCACCCAGTTCGGCCACGGTCTTGCCGGCGTCCAACTGGGACTTGATGCCGAGAAGCGTGGTGACATCGTCCCCGGTGAAGAATCGCTGGTTCCCCTTGTGCGCCAGGGAACGTTGTCGAATCTCGGGCAACTGGTTGACCGTGAGGCCCTTGGTGAAGATTCCGCGCTGGATGTAAAAGCGCACGGCACGCACCGACAACCCACCGATATTGAGCGAACGCGCCTGGGCATTGGCGCGCTCGACCAACTCGGTGATGTCGAAGTGTTCCGTGCTTGTCTTGTTCGTCATGGGCGTTGGTTGCGGCCGGTTCAGTTGGCGTTCCGGAACAACTCGGAGAGAGTCTTCTTCGCCTTGCCCAACTCACGTTGTGTCCATTCACGCTTGTAGCCCAGCATCTTGGCAACCTCGGTAACCTTGTACTCCAATCCCACTACCAAGAGATAGATGTCCCGCTGTTGTGGTGTGAGCACTCGAAGAGCATCGGCAATCACCTCGTTGGACGACACCCGCTCCTGCCAATCATCGGTGCCCTCCAAAGTGTCTCCGAAGGTGAGCACGCTGTCCTCGTCCTCGAAGAGAACGTGATCGAGTGACCAGATGGAGTTGCGAACCTTGCCGGTCTTGGGGTCGTACTCACCTTGGGGCAGCTGACGACCCTCCCGACGGAGGAAGTCGATGAGCCGCTGGTTGAAAGCAGCCGACGCCAACGCCTGAGGGACGTACTGGTCACGCAGGTCGGGGCGCCTCCACGCCCAGAACAAGAAGTACTGGACGAAATCCTCTGCCTGCGGCAGGCTGAGGTTTTTCCGATTTGCCGCCATTCGTCGCACGATTTGCTCCAGTTGCCCGAGATACGCAAGCTCGTCATTCGGCTCGTTCAGTGTGGTCGTCTGGTTGCTGGTCATGGTGTGGGGTCCCTTCTCTGACTGGTTCGTGGTGAGCATGAGTTGGCGTGGGGCGCCGGGCTGGGTTGTGCGGTACGTCTTGGCGGTGGCCTCCTGTGGTTGGCGCAGGATCCTCTCCTGCGGTGATGGTGAACCCGACACTAATCGGGTGTGGTACTACTTGTCAAGCCGAACTTGCATTGTATCTATCTGACACTCTACAACACCAGAAGGGCACGGATGTCACTTCTTGTTGTCGAATGTAGTATAGCAAATGGGAGTGTCATGGTTCGGTTTAGACAACGTTATCCCTGCTCAGAGGCGATATCTTCTGCCCCCGTGTCTCCTAGCTGGCTGTCTTCGAGGTTGAGGAGTCTCGGCGCCACAACCGTAGAGCGAGCAACCGGCCCATCTGCCGGTTGGCGAGGACGGCGGCCGGTCCCTGGGCTCGAACCTGCCTGCGTCGCTCGTTCTTCATGGCGAAGTGTCGGCGGCGTTCTGAACTTTTGTGATTGTCGGTCATAACCCCTACTGTCCCCGCGTTGTTCGTAAGGATTTTGACTGTTATGCAACTCGTGCTGTCCCCTCGTATCTCGGGAGGATTTGGCGTCGAGTTAGGAGTTGCCCTGTATTTTATCGACGGATTCTCCCAGAACGAAATAGGTACATCACCCCTGTTCAGCGGGCTGTTTCTGTGGGTTCATGTCGCCGGAGAGCGGCAAACCGGTCAGGCCACCAGCACATGGTGGAGCATGACGGCGCAGATGACGCCGCGGGCGGTCCAGGCCACGGTCCGGGGCCAGTTGGTGACCACCAGCCGGCGTCCGATCGACGCATCGGGGGCCTCGGCCATTCGGGCGTGTAGCGGCACTGACAACAGCACCGTGCTCCCCAAGGCCACGGCCAGCAACACCGCGTTGGCCCACACCCAGATCGTCCCCACGGCGGTGGGCGTCCGAACCAGGAGCCCGAGAGTGGTCGCGCCTTCGACGGCCATAGGTAATCCCACGACCTGGGCGGTTCGCCGTTGGTGCTCGATCGCGATGGGTCGGGCTCGGTCGGTCCCGATCAGGGCCAACAAGGGGTAGTGCACCCGCTGGACGAACCAGATGAGCCCCACCATGGTCCAGGTGGCCACGGCGTTCAGCAGCAACAGCAATGATTCGACATCGTTTTTGTCCACGGGGCACCGTAGGTCGCAATCTCCCGTGTCTCCATGTCGTAGTTCGGCGAGACTGGACCCGTGCGACCGGTGTTCTGTCTTCGACTCGACGGGCCCGTGTGGCCGTCGGCGCAACAGGCCACTATGCGCGACGTCACCACGAAATGGCTTATGGAGGAGTACCCCTCCGACGAGCGCGAGGCGGGGGTGTCGGTGCGGGTCGACGACGAGGATCCCGATCGCTGGTGGCGGTGCAGTATCGACCGGCCCGCGGGCGACGGCTCGATGGCCAGCATCACCATCACGTTGGCCACGTCGGACGCCTCATCCACCCTCGAGATTCGTTGTTCGGTCACTCCCGCCGGTCGCCGCATCACGCGCAAGCCCCCGTCGACGAGCGTGATGTCGCTGCGCATGTTGGCCAGTGAATTGGTGGCTTCCTGCTCGATCTATGACGCGGGCATGCGTTTGCGCAATTCTGTCGAGTTGATCGAACGGCCCGAGGGCGCCGAGATGATGGCTGCATTCTGCGACGCGCCGGGGCGCGCATTACCACTGATCATCGAGTCGGTTCCCGACGGTGGGCGACCGGTGTTCGACTCGGGCCGCCTGTCGTTGAGCCTCACCGGTTTGGCCCACATCGTGCAGATTCACGGTGACGCCTCGTGTGTTGCCTTCAACCGTTTGTACGGCAAGGACATCTTGGTGCGTCAGGGTCTCACCATCGTGTGGCCCGGTGGCACCGAGCACGCCACCTCCAACGGCACCGGCTTGTCGGTCAATGCGGGCAAGACCGAACGCGGTCGGGTCATCGACATGGTCACCGAATCGGCGGCCGGTTCGTTGGCCCCGTTGCGTGCGCCGCTCTTCCGCCGTCGTTCCAACGATCCGGTCGTCGAGGCCATCGAGACACCGTTGGCCACGGTTGCGTCCCCGGCGTCGACGAAGGAAGCCGGCCCTAATGATCCCGCCGCCGACCCCGAGACCGTTCCGTGGTCCGAGTATCGCGCCGCGCTGGAACAGTGGCAGGAGGATCTCAATCGCCTCGACGATCTCGAACAGGCCATGGCCGAGGCGGATCGGGTGATCGCCGAGAAGCAGGACCTGTTGGAGAATCGTAACGATCTGCTGGAGAGCTTGGTGCTGATGAACACCGAGCTCGAAGTTCGACTCGGGCGTTCCCCCCAGGGGTTGCGCGCCGTCAGCGCGATCGACGCGGTGGAGCAAGCTGCGCGCATCTGTGAGCACCTCACGTTCCACGACAACGCGTTCGCTACCGCGCGCGAGCTGAAGAATATTGACGCAAATAGACTTCTACAGGACTTGGTGCGTCTCAACGTGGTAGCCGCCGATTGGCAAACCGGACGAATCAACAACGCGTCACTCACCATCTCGTGTCGAAGCCTGGGTTTGAACTACGCGGGCGGGGTGTCCGACACCGCCGAATACAAGTTCGGTAGTGACTATGCGTTCATGTGGCGGGGTCGCACCGAGTTCGCCCTGGCCCATATCCGCCACGGCAAGGGTGCGCGCCTGTATCGCGTGCACTTGTTCTTCGACGACGACACCCACCAGGTGGTGGTGGCCTACGTCGGTGACCATTTGAGGGGCAAACGCGTCTGACACGTTTTCGACCGCACACTTGGGGCTGTTGCGGTCGTTCTTCTCCATGTGACCCATCCCGGGTCGAGAAGGAGCCCACGAAAATGACCACCACCGTCCTGCGCCAGACCGCCATCGGTCGGCCCATCACCAAGCGCGGAGTCGCGATCTTCCCTGTGTACCGACCGGGTTCGTCGCCCACCGACCTCGGCCTGACCCGGCCTGGTGTTGGTTTCCAGATTCGTGAGAAGGCCAGCCCGACCGTACCGATCCTCGAGGTGGAGAATGCCAACCCCGAACCGGTGGTGTTGTTCGCCGGCGAGACCCTGGAGGGTGGGCGTCAGCAGCGTGTGCTGAATCAAAGCGTCATTATCGCGGGCCGGACCATCTGCGACATCCCGGTGTCGTGTGTCGAGCAGGGTCGCTGGCACGGATCACAGCAGTTCCGTGGGGTGGGAGAGATGGCTCCGCCGGCGATTCGTCGGTCAGCGAACCGCCGCGATCAAGGCGCGGTGTGGAGTGACGTCGACCTGTTGTTGTCCTCGCATCGGCTGAGCTCGGACACGAACTCCCTCGACGAATACTTCCGGAGTCGTCCGGCTTCGCCGGACACGGGGCTGATCGACGAGATCGTTTCGTGGGGCCCGATGCGCGAGCAGACCGGGATCGTGGTCATGAATCAGGGCTCGGTGGTGTCGTTCGATCTCTTCGGCGAGCCGGATCTGCTGGCCTCGATGTGGGATACCCTCATCCGGTCGGCTTTCGCGACCGAGGTCGGTCCCGACCGGGCTCGGGCCAATCGGGCCGACAAGGCCCTGCAGTTCTTGCGTCGATTCGAGCGTGAAGTGCGCGGGCCGCTGGGCCGCTCGGACTTCGGGCTCGGCGAGTGGGCTCAAGTCATGAGCGACAAGGTGGCAGGCCAGGCGCTCGCTCTCGATGGGGCGTTGGTTCACGCCTCGGCGTTCCCGACCGCCCTCTGAGCAGGGACGATGGGTTGGGCACCCGTGTGCCGAGGAACCCGGTCACACCCCTTTGGCATCGTGGGTCATCGGCACCCGCCGACGACCCACAACCCGACTCGATGCGCAACGCATCCGTCAGAAAGAGAGCAAGACCATGTCCGACAATCGCTACAACACCCGCGAGTACGCCTTCATTGTCGAGGCTTTGATCAGCCTCACCCGTCGACTGAACACGTGCACGCTGCCCGTCGTCATGCGCGACGAGGTGGTCAGTGCCATGGGTGAGTACCTGACGAGGAAGGTCAGCGACCTCGTCACCCGGTATCCGTCCGGTGCGGTGTTCATCGATGCGGTGTTCACCACCCGTTGCATCGATGCCTTGCGCACGTGGCGCTCGCAACGAGGAGAGGGAGCGAGAGGTGAGCGCATCATCGAGGTGTTCGACGCGGCCACCGCCGACACGTACGCCGACGGGCGTCTGCCCAACCCGCTCGACAAGAACTATGCCCAACTGGAGGCTGGACTCATCACGCGTGTCGGTGCCCGCAAGGGCCGATTGGTCTTCCGCGTGAAGGTGCTCGGCGAGGACACCAGTGTGGTCGCGGCCGAGTTCGGCATCTCGCGTTCGCGGGCCGCCCATCTCATCAGCGAGGCCCTGCGCGACCTGAAAGACGAGGGGCCCGACGGGATGTGGGTCGGATGACTCCGTGGGTCGAGTTCGCACTCTCCTACCGCGCCCTCTCGGACTCGGCACTCATTTCGTGTGCCGACTCCGAGGTGGCTGAGGTCCTGGGTGTGCCGGTGGATGAGGTCGACCGGCAGCAACTGGACCACGACACCACTGTGGAATTGCTGGAGGTGGAGCGAGGCGACGCACTCGAGCACTACTTTCTCGCCGCTCAGGTGTTGGGGGTGGCGCTACGGAGCCGCCTCGGTCTCGTCGATCACGTGCTCCCCTCCCGGCTGTACACCACCTTGATGTCACTGGTGCACGATCCATCATCTGAAACAGCCGACCTCTTCTCCACACGTCGCGCCACCGCCCGGGTTCCCCTCGATGAACTGACACGATTGTGGTCGACTTCCACCACCAGGCGTCGCCCCGGCTTCGAGGTGAAGGCGATGTGTGCGGCCCTCGACGATCTCTCCCGTGCCCTCGGTCGTGGAGGATCTCGTTCCTCCGCCCACCCAACTCACGTCGAGATCAGTGAATCGCTGCGTTCCCTCACCGACGATCTCGAGGAGGCCAACGGTCTTCCGGTGCCGTTGGCGGTGGCTCGCACCACTCGTGTTCTGTCGAGGGCACCCGGGTGTCTTCGCCCCGTCACTGTGCCCGTCGGCGAGGCCGTGATCGACCTGGCGTCCGGCGAATCTTGGGCCGACTCGGCGCGCATCGTGCGCGATGCCCGCCGGCAACTCGCACGGCATCGTCCGGGAGACGGTTCAGACACCTGACGCGGCCCCGACCGGGCAAAACAGTGTGCGCGACGTCGCGCAAGCCCCACGCCCTTCGGCCACACTTCCCTGGTGGGTACGCGCGCCAAAACGAACGTCAATCCGATCGAGCGGGTTCTCAATCTGTTGACCCTCCTGTCGCGTGCCCCTACCCCGATGACTCGTGAGCAGATCGTGACTGCCATGGCTCGTGGCGAGTCGCCGTATCCCACCGACGAAGACCCCCAGCGTCAGCTGTTCACCAGCGACAAGAACGTGATCATCCGAGATCTGGGAATTCTCGTTCGGACCGTGGCTGGTGTGGGAGACGAAGCCGGTCAAACGCGCTACTACATCCGTGAGGAGGACATGTGCGTCCCCGACCTGGCACTCACCGACGACGAGCTGACCGTTTTGTCGTTGGCACTGGAGTCTTTGCGTCAGACGATTCCGCAGGCCGGGGAGGCATTGATGAAGTTCGACGGCCACCTCGGTTCGTCGCCGTTGACCATGAACATCGGTCTACCCCTCGTGGTGGTGCGCATGTCGCATGCCGCCAAAGAGCGTCAGGTGGTGCGTATCGCCCACTCGGGTCGACCGATCGACATCGAACCGATGCGGGTGGTTTTCGACAAGGGCACTTGGTACATCGTGGCCTTCCATCGAGCCGAGAAAAAGACGCGTGTTTGGCGTAGTTCCCAGCTCTCGGACGAACACGAGATCCTCGATCTCGAGCCGATCTCTGGACGTCGTCGCCGACCCTCCGATCGTGAGCTTCGCCGACTGCTGCACGCCGCCGAGCAGGACGAGTTCGTGGCCACCGTTCGCGTGGATGCTCTTGGCGCGTCGCTGTCGTGGTGGGATCGGCGAGTGATCGAGACCGAGCCCTTGGTCGACGGTGGTTTGCGCATCAGTGTGGCCGTCGACGATCGGGCGCGTTTTCGCGGTTGGTTGCTCGGGCTCGGAACGCACGCGGTGGTGGAAGAGCCCGAGGATCTGCGTGACCACGTCGTCTCGTGGCTCGATGCTGCGTCGCGCGACATTGACGTCGTCCCCGCACCACCTGCTCGGCCACCGTCGCCCCCGGGTCGACCGGGCCCTCGCGCGCTGGGCGAGCGACTCCAACGGCTGATTTCCATCCTGCCGTGGTTGCGCAACACCAAATCCACGCCGGTCGCCGAATTGGCCGGCCGACTCGGCGTGAGTCCGGAGATGTTGCTCAAGGATCTCGAGGCGGCATCCATGTGTGGTGTGCCTCCCTACACCTGTGACGCGCTCTTCGACTTTTGGGTCGAAGACGACACGATTCATTTCTTCGGGGACCGTTCCATCACCGGGCGTTTTCGTCGGGATCGTTCGTTGATGACCCGCAGCGTGCGCCTCACCCCCCGCCAAGCCACCGCCGTGTCGTTGGGCTTGGCCTCGATGAAGTTGGCGCTCGACGAAACTCAACGCTCCACCGCGCCGTTCGCCTCGTTGACCCGCAAGATCGAAGAGGCCCTCGGTGAGATCGCCGTCGAGATCCGTCTGGACGAGGCTCCACTGATGGTCGAGATGAACGACGTCGTCCGCGAGCATCGTGAGATCGAGGTGACCTACGTGAACGGTGAGGACCAGATCAGTGAACGCCTGCTTCATCCCCGGTTGGTGTTCGTCGACAAGGGTGAGATGTACTTGATGGCCGATGACGTGTCGGCCTCGCCGATCGAAATCGACCGCGTGTTTCGAATGGATCGCATTCTCGACATGACGACCACCGGGCAGGGCTTCGATCACCGTTTCGTCGAATGGACGGGCTGGGGATTCCGGGGCGAATCCATCGAATCCGTGCTCTACATCGCACCGGGCAACGGTTGGTTGATCGACCGTTTGGCGTACAAGGCCTGTGTTGTCAACGAAGACGACTCCATGTTCGTGTGGGTCGACGTGGTCAGTCACATGTGGCTGGCCAAACTGTTGGTGCGATGCGGGTATCCGTCCTGCGTGGTGTCACCCGATACTTTGCGTGTCGAGGCACCCGCGTGGGCGCGGACGGTGCGGCGTCAGTATGACGACTGATTCACACTTGCTCACGATTTGATGTGAATACGTGTGAGCCATTTCGCAGATTTTTCGGTGTCTTCGGGTCGAGAAACTGGCAACATGGTGTTGTGAAGGCGCGACTCATCCTGAAATATCGGGTCCTATCGGACACGGCGCTCGGTTTCGTGGAAGAGCTGATCCCCGGCGACGGGGACACCGCGCCGACCCCCGACATCTCGTCGTCGATCGTGCGTGATCGATTGGACGCCGACACCACGGTGGAGTGGGCGCCCATCGAAGGCGTGGATGTCCTGGTCGGATTCCAGCAATTGCACGCATCCGTTCGACCCCGGGTGGAGGGCTTACCCGGCCTCATTGGGGTGCTGGTGACCGAGTTGATCCTGAACGCCAAGGACGACCAGTCGTCGTCGGAGGTCGTCGACCCGGTGGCGATTTTGCGGTCGTTCGAGATGCGCCACGACGTTGACGTCGCGATGCTGCTGAGGCCAACCGTGGTCAATGAACCCCGAAGAGCGTCACGCGCCACCACCAAGGGTGCCGAGGCCGCCTTGCATCATCTGATCGATCGAGCCGAGATCATCGAGGGAGAGGAGCCGCTGTCGCGGAGAGCTCTGTCGGCGTTACGGGATCTGGCGGCATCGATCGGCGACGGTGATGGCCTGTCGAGTGAGCGCACTGCCGAGGCGGCGTTTCAAGCCATCAGCAACTCGCCAATGCGCAGTCGTGTGAACAAGGACATGCTCCTGCGGGTGGTCGACGACCTGCGCGATCAGCGCACGTGGCATCGGGCCATAGAAAGTGCGATGGCGGCGCCGGATCCCGAGGTTCGCTCGGAACTCGACGCCGCCAACGACGACGATTGAATCGACGCACCTATCAGGTTCGCGGGTCGCTTGCGGATCGTTCCCACGTGTCGCGCAGGAACTCGGTGAACGTGGTGTTCCACGGCTGATACCGGTGCCAGCGAGCCTCGAGCCAGTCGTGGGCCTCGGCCTCGGAGAACGAGTAGCGCCGCATGGCCCACGCCTTCAACACCAGTCCGGTACGACTGCGTCCCCCGTGACAGTGCACGAGCACCCGATGACCCTCGGCCAGCAGCGCGTCGATGGACGACACGGCGTCCTCGACAGCGGCCAACAGATTGACGTTCTCGTCGTGACCCACTTCGTCACGCAAGTACAGCTCGCGGCGCACCGTGTGATGGTCGAGACGACCATCGATGAGACACAGCGAAATCGTGGCGAAGTCACCGTCGCATTCGATGGCACCACCAAGATCCGATGCGTACACCGGAACCTCTTCGTCGACCCGTTCCGGATTCGCCGGTGTTTCGAGAGACGTGCGACCGGCTCGATCTCGGCCCAACAGCAGGCGGGCCGTGTCGAGCAGGTTGGCATAGCGATACGTGGATCGACCCGTCGGCGTGTTGAACGAACCATGCACGTGGGTCATCCAGCGGGACGGGATGCCCTGCACCGAGTACACCGCTCCAGCCAATGCCCCGGCTACGCACGCCACCGTGTCGGTGTCGCCTCCGAGGTCGATGGACGCTCGCATGGCGGACGCGAAATCGTTCGACGCTCGCAACGCCCACACCGCCTGCGCCAAGCAGATGGTGGCTGCACCGTTGGAATGATCATCCGGCTGATTCGGGACCCAGTCGGCCGACAACACGCGGGCGAATTCGGCGCGGTGTTCTCGGTCGACGAAGGTGAGCACCTCAGCGATCTGGGTGAGGGGGTCGGCGCCCAGGATGGCGCGTCGACACAACTCGGTTCCGATGGCGGCCGACCAACCGGCCAATGGATCGAAGTGAGTCAACCCGGCCTGGGCTCGTGCGATCTCCATCACCCCGGTCGTGTCGTGGCGGACGAAAGCCACCGCGACGGGCCACGTGCGCATGAGCGCTCCATTGCTGGCGGTACGTCCCCCGCCGTGGCGATGAGCCTGGGCGGCGGCGTCGTGGCGACTCTCGTGGGCGAGTGCCGTCGCGGTGGTGAGGCCGCAGTCGGTGGCCTGCGAGCGCCAGGCGCGGAACCGCCCCCAAAGATCGTCGAGGTCGAGGCCCCGACAGGCCAGGAGTGACTCGGCCAGGGTCAGCATCATTTGGCTGTCGTCGGTGAACTCGCCCGGGGCCCAATCGAAGGCACCTCCGCCCACCATCTCGGTGGCGCCGGCGAGAACCGACGAGGGAAAGCGACCTGAGAAGGCACCGGCGGGACCGAACTCGAACGGGGCGCCGAGAGCGTCTCCAACAGCGGAACCGATCAAGGCGCCGATGCCACGCTGTTGGACGTCGGGGCCGACATGACCGGAGATGAGTGTGAAGGTGGGGGTGATAGGTGTGTCGTTCATGAGGAATCAAACGATCCGAAACCAACAAGGTGTGTCGCACGGTAGTGCCACAGATCGTGGGCGATCCCATCGACTAGAGCGTCAGGTGGGTGATGTGCTCGGTCGGACCGGTCGCGATGACGGCCGGCGTCAGACGGCCTCGGCCAGGCTCAACTTCTCGCCGAGGAAGCGCACCCACACCTCGCAATCGCCGGGAGCGCCGCATGCGGTGGTGAGGCGCCACTTGCTCTCCCACACCTCACCCACCTGAAATCCGCGGACCCGATGCACCGAGGGACGCCGATGATGGGCGCAGCGAACGTCGCTGGCGATCTGCTGGGCGGTTTTCTTCGTGTACAGCTTGGGGATGCGGAACCAACCGCCGGTGCGACGGGCCTCGTCGAGCGATCGTTGCCAGAACGAACGACGACGCTCACGACGCAAAACCGGTTGAGGACCGACCCGGTTGATGGTGGGGTGGGGGCGGGGTGAGGGGCGGGGAGGGCTCATATCCTTATGAACGATCGACCCCGGTGGAAGTGTGCGCGAAAATGAAACTCGACCTACCAGCGCTCGAACGACCAGCCCGTGGGTCGGCCATCGGCGTACGGCATCACCCCGTGGAAGGCGCGAGGGTCGGCGTCGAACACCAAGGGAAGGAAGAATCGATCCCCTTCCCACATGGGCAAGTCGGCCGCGTCGCGCGGAGCGGGATCGTTCGCGCACGCGCTCAACACCCGGGAGATGGGTATCCACTCGAGGTCTCCCTCGTCGTTGTGGGCGGGCGGTTCGCCGGTGAACTCGGTGACCAAGAAGATGGGCGAGAGCCAGTCCTCGCCGTGAGGCCCGAAGCCGGGCCACGACACGGTCCCGCGCAATGACATCGCGGTGACCTCGATCGAAGCCTCCTCCCGAAGTTCCCGTCGAGCGCACGCGGCGAGATCCTCGTCCGGCTGGACCTTGCCCCCGAGTCCGTTCCACTTTCCGAGATGCTGGTCGTGGTCTCGCTTGTTGCGGTGCACCAGGAGTACGTGTTCATCACGAACCACGTACACGAGGGTACCGATGATCGGCGTGTAGGGCATGGGCTCTCTTGTATCAGAACGTGCGTGGCCCTGACGGTTGGTTGGGCAGACTGAGACGGTGAGTGTGGCCTCCGACTACCAACGCGACGGGGTGGTGGTGTTGCGCGACGTGCTGTCGCCGAGCGAGATCGATCGTCTGCGGTCGGGTATCGACGAGGTGGTGGCCCGTCCCAGTCCTCGCGCCAAGGTGGCCAGCGCTCCCGATGATCCGGGATTCTTCATCGAGGACTTCTGCACGTGGCCTGAGCATCCGACCTTGGAGAGCGTGATCCGAACGTCACGGCTGGCGGAACTGGCCGCGGATCTGATGGGCTCGCGAACCGTGACCGTGTATCACGACCACATCCTGGTGAAAGAGCCTGGCACTCGGCAGCGCACGCCATGGCACCAGGATCAGCCGTACTACGACGTCGAGGGTCGGCAGAACGTGAGCTTTTGGATTCCTGTGGATCCGGTATCGCGTGAGGATTGTTTGGAGGTGGTCGCGGGCACGCACCGTGGTCCGTGGCTGATGCCGCGATCGTTCCTCGATCATCAGGCGAAGTGGTTCCCCGAGGGATCGTTGACCGAGATGCCCGATTACGAAGCCGAGCGTGACCGACACCCGATCGTGACAGCGGATCTACGGCCGGGTGACTGCATCGCGTTCCACATGCTGTCGGTGCACGGGGCGCCCGGGGTATCGGGGACAAATCGGCGACGTGTCTTCAGTTTGCGGTTGTTGGGTGACGACATGGTGTACGCACCGCGCAAGTGGGTCACATCACCGGACATGAAGTCGGTGTTCGACGGGCCCGATGTTCGGGTGAGTGGAAGAGGCTTGTCGGGCGAGTGGTTCCCGCGCCTCCTTTGACCCGACACCGGTCAATCGGGGATGGTGGTGGGGTCCAGGGGGCGATCGCCCAAGTCGATGAACAACACCTTGCGGTCCTCGATCACCGGGTACTCACCGTTGGTCGGTGGGGCCAGTTCGCCGACATCGACCGTTCGGTTCTCACAGTCGGTGAACTCGTCCGTGCCCTCGATCTGCTCCACTGCGCACGACGCGTCGCGATCTGCGGGATGGGCGTAATACACGATCCACCCGCGCTGCGGGTCCGAGCCGTTGTGGTCGAGCACGATCGTTCGTTCGCCCGTCAACGTGCCCAGACCCGGAAAGAGCACCGGACCGTTGGCATCGATCGTCTCGGACCAGCGTTCGACGTTGCCCACCTGCAGGCGGTCGGGGATGAACGTGGAGGTCTGGGCTTGCTCGCCCGACATCAACGCGGCGATGCCGAACAGGATCAGAGCCAGTACCGCGAAGAACCCGATGCCCCCCAGCACGGGGGCCACGGCTCGGGCGCCAGGGGAGGACAACTCGGGACGACGCACTCTTCGAGTCTGCCCAGCGTGAGAGGGATTTTCTAACTCTCCGCCAACTTTCCACCGGATCTTCTCGGTTCGCTGTCGTCGTCCGCTGTCGGCACATCGGCCCCGCGCGACACGAGGGATCGTCGATCCGACTCGACCACCGACCTGATCACGAGGATCGTCGACGGGCGGTTCGCCGTGGGATTCGACTCGATCGACACCGGCACCAGTTGCGTGCTCGGGCGGATGGTGCGCGGAGGTTTTGTGGTGCGGGTTTCCCGTTTTTGTCGCGATCGGCGAGTCAGGGTGGCGGGTGCTCGGGGTGTACCAAATGTGTGGGAAACCCCCGTAGGGCGTAGGGTTTCGCTCTTGTGAAGAGGCCCTATCGAGTCGTCGTCGCCAAGCCCGGTCTGGACGGTCATGATCGAGGCGCCAAGACCATCACCCGCGCCCTACGCGACCATGGCTTCGAGGTCATTTACACCGGCTTGCATCAGACACCGGAGCAGATCGCCGAGACCGCCCTGCAAGAGGACGTCGACGCCGTCGGGCTGTCGCTGTTGTCCGGGGCTCATCTCACCTTGTTCCCTCGCACCATGGAGGAACTCAAGAGCCGTGGGATGGACGACGTCTTGATCTTCGGAGGTGGCGTGATCCCCGACGCCGATGCCCGTACTCTGCGCGAGCAGGGCGTGGCCGAGATCTTCGGACCGGGGTCATCGCTGAAGGCCATTGCCCAGTGGCTGGAGACCACCCTCGACGACCGAGAGTGATTGCTCACCACACCTCGTCGTCGATTCACCCGTCACCTCGCACGCCATTCATCAGGAGGAAACAAACACATGGACCTGTTCGAGTACCAGGGCAAGCAGTACTTCGCCCGCTACGACATACCGGTCAGCCCCGGCGGCGCTGCTGACACCGTCGATGAGGCCGTGAAGGTCGCCGATCGGTCCGGTTACCCGGTGGTGGTGAAGGCCCAGGTGCAAGTCGGGGGTCGCGGAAAGGCCGGTGGCATCAAGTTGGCCAACAACGCCGAAGAAGCCCGCCTCCATGCCGGCAACATCCTCGGCATGGACATCAAGGGCCACGTGGTGAGGCGCCTGTGGGTCGAGCACGCCAGCGACATCGCCGAGGAGTACTACGCCTCGTACACCCTCGATCGCGCGGCCAAGAAGCACCTCCTCATGTTGTCGGCCCAGGGTGGTGTCGACATCGAAGAGGTCGCGGCCAAAGACCCGGGCGCGATCGTGAAGTTGCACATCGATCCGGTCGACGGGCTGAGCGTCGCCGTGGCCCGCACGGCCGCCGTCGACGCCAAGATTCCCGCCAAGGCCCTCGACGGTGTGGCTTCCATCCTCGCCCAGTTGTATCGGTGCTTCACCGAGGGGGACTGCGATTTGGCCGAGATCAATCCACTCATCTTGAAGCCCACCGGCGAGGTGCATGCGCTCGACGCCAAGGTGAGCCTGGACAACAACGCCTCGTTCCGTCATCCCGAGTGGGAGGAATACCGCGCCACCGAGGAACTCGACGCCCGCGAGTTGTTGGCCCGCACGCATGATCTGCAGTACATCGGTCTCGACGGCACCGTGGGCATCATCGCCAACGGCGCCGGTTTGGCCATGAGCACCCTCGACGTGGTCAACCAGGTCGGTGGTACGGCGGCCAACTTCCTCGACATCGGTGGTGGAGCCAACGCCGACGTGATGGCGGCCGCTCTCGAAGTGATCAACTTCGATCAGAAGGTGAAGTCGATCTTCATCAACATCTTCGGTGGCATCACCCGTGGAGAAGAAGTGGCCAAGGGCATCGTCGAAGCACTCGGTCGGGTCGACCTGAAGGCTCCGATAGTGATTCGTCTCGATGGCACCAACGCCGAGGAGGGTCGCGAGATTCTGAAGAACGCCGGAATTCCCGCGTCGAAACTCGTCTCCAAGCCGACCATGCTCGAAGCGGCCGAAACCGCCGTGGCGATCGCGAAGGGAAAGTGACGACATGGCTATTTTCGTGAACGACAACACCAAGGTGATCGTGCAGGGCCTCACCGGAGGACAGGGCAAGTACCACGGTCTGCGCAACAAGGCCTACGGCACGCAAGTGGTCGGCGGCGTGACGCCCGGCAAGGGTGGCACTGACGTCGAAGGCATTCCCGTGTTCGACACCGTCGCCGAGGCCGTGGCGGCCACGGGTGCCGACGCGTCGTTCATCGCCGTTCCGCCCAAGGCCGCCCCAGCGGCCATCTTGGAAGCCGCCGCCGCGGGTATCGGCTTCGTCGTGTGTATCACCGAGGGCATCCCGGCTCAGGACGAGGCGAAGGTCTACAACACGCTCGTGCGTGACTACCCGAACACGCGCTTGTTGGGCCCGAACTGCCCGGGCATCATCAGCCCGGGCAAGTGCAACATCGGCATCACCGCCGGTGAGATCGCCGAGTTGCCCAAGGCCGGCCGAAAAAACGTCGGCATCGTGTCGCGTTCGGGCACACTGACCTACCAGGCGCTGTACGAGTTGAAGCAGCGGGGCATCGGCGTGAGCACTTGTGTGGGTATCGGCGGTGACCCGGTACCGGGGACCAACTTCATCGACTGCCTGCGCGAGTTTCAGGCCGACCCCGAGACTGACGCGATCATCATGATCGGTGAGATCGGTGGTTCGGCCGAGGAGGAGGCCGCCGAATTCATCAAGGCCAACGTCACCAAGCCGATGAGCGCCTATATCGCTGGCGTCACCGCTCCGGCCGGCAAGAAGATGGGCCATGCTGGCGCCATCGTGTCGGGAGGCAAGGGAACGGCACAGGGCAAGATGGACGCACTGCGTGCCGCCGGCGTGAAGGTGGGCCAGAACCCCACCGAAGCCGGTGACCTGATGGCCGAGATCATCGCCAGCATCAGCTGAGAAAAACATCGGCTGGTTCGCCCAGCAGCGATGAACGGGGGCCGTGGGTTTCCCCCGAGACTTTTCGAATATCGCAGAGTTGTTGCCGAGTCGGGCGGGGTCGCCACACCAGCCTCGGTCGAAGTCACCCGTCGACTTCGCGATGTCTTTCTGGTCGTCGATTTTTACGCCGCTCTCGTCGAAGCCGATGAACGCGCGGGCGGCGGCCACCAAGAGGACGTTTGTCCATGACTCGGTACCGAACGCAACGGGGTCGAATCAGCGATCCGGGTCACCAGTTGGTGTGGGTATCGTCAAGGGGTGCCCACAGCTCTGCTCAGCGTGTTCGACAAGACGGGAATCATCGAGTTCGCCGCCGAACTGTCTCGCGCGGGTTGGAACCTGATGTCCAGCGGTGGCACCGCCACCGCATTGCGCGATGCCGGTCTCGACGTTGTCGACGTGGCCGACCTCACCGGCTTCGACGCCATGCTCGGGCACCGGGTGGTGACCCTGCATCCCAAGGTGCACGCCGGAATTTTGGCCGACCTCGACGACGAGACCCACCGTGCCGACCTCGCGCGGTATGGCATCGAACCGATTTCGATGGTGGTCGTGAATTTGTATCCGTTCACCTCGGATCCGAGCATCGAACTGATCGATATCGGCGGCCCGACTCTGGTGCGAGGCGCGGCGAAGAATCATGCTCACGTCACCGTGGTCGTTCGACCCACGGATTACGACATCGTCCTCGACGAAATTCGTGTGAACGGTCAGGTGTCGTCGTCGACGCGACGCGAATTGGCCGCCCTCGCCTTTCACGAGATCGCGGCCTACGACATCGCCATCGCCGACTGGATGGCCGGTGATTCATCGTCGACCCTTCCGTCGCATCTTCTCATCGGTGCCGAACACGCTCAGGACCTTCGCTACGGCGAGAATCCCCATCAGCTCGGTGCGCGTTACCGGACGACGGGGGCGACGAGTTGGTGGGACACCGCCGTCCAGCACGGTGGCAAGGAACCCAGTTACCTGAATTTGTACGACACCGAGGCGGCCTGGCGCATGGTGCACCAGTTCGGCGCTCCCGCCTGCGTCATCGTGAAGCACGCCAACCCCTGTGGTGCCGCGGTGGCGAACGATGTCGAAGAGGCGTACCGGGCAGCCAATGAGTGCGATCCCGTCAGTGCCTTCGGAGGAATCGTCGCCGTGAACCGCAACGTCGACGCCGCCACCGCGGGGGCACTGGCCCCCGTCTTCACCGAGGTCGTGGTGGCCCCGTCGTACGACGTCGATGCGCTGGAAATCCTCACCGCGAAGAAGAACCTGCGGGTGATATCGGCCTCGCCCCCATCGCCGCGCGGATTCGATGTTCGCTCCATCGACGGCGGTTTCCTCGTTCAGACCGCCGACGCGGTGAACCTCGATCGATCGACGTGGAAGGTGGTCACCGAGTCGACACCGTCTCCATCACAATGGGACGACATCGATTTCGCGTGGCTGGTGTGCGCCGGGGTCAGTTCGAACGCCATCGTTTTCGCCAAAAGTCAGATGGCTCTGGGTATCGGAGCAGGACAACAGAACCGCCTGGACTCGGCCCGCATCGCCGCCACCCGTGCCGCGGGTCGGGCTCGCGGTGGAGTGTGTGCGAGCGATGCCTTCTTCCCGTTTCGTGACGGACTGGACGTGGTGGCCGAGGCCGGCATCGCCGTGGTGATCCAGCCCGGAGGCAGCGTGCGCGACGACGAGGTCATTGCGGCAGCGAACGAACATGGCCTTGCCATGGTCTTCACCGGCGAACGTCACTTCAAGCACTGAGCGCGGGGGCGCTCACTCGACCGGAGTAGTCGAGGAAGTTCGGTCCTGCGCCGCTTTATTGATGATGTAGGGAGTCAGGGCCAGGGTGCCCCCGGCAGCGATGAACACCACGGCGGTGCCGGAGCTGGAGTCCGGGGTGAAAGCTCCCAAAAAGAACCCGGCCACACCGATGGCGGTCACCGCGGCGCCCCACCAGGTCATGGCACGACGTTCGCCGCGCGAACCCACGTAACACAGGGCCAACCCGGCGATGGCGGCGAGAACACCGGCCCCGGCGTTGGCCATGCGAAACGCCATGAGGAGTGCGCCGACCAGAATGGCGACCATTCCGGCCGGTATCAACGCGGTTCCGACTCCGCGGTATCCGCGTCGGTCGAGGGTCGCCACGCCGAGAATCAAGGCGGTTCCTGCGATCAGGTAAACCGCGCCCTGTTTTCCGAGGTACCCGCCCACCGAGCTGGGGAGATCCAAAAGATCGTCCTCGTAACACTCGTCGGGAACTTCTTCGTCCGAGTAATACAACTCCTCGCAACGTTCATTCGTGAGGACCTCGCCCCCGATGGCCGAGGACAGTCCGAAGATCAAAGCCAGTGCGGCGAAGCCGAGGAAGATCGATCGACCGCGGAACCCCGGTAGCACCCACACCGCGACGTGCAAGACGGCGGCGAGGATCAGCCCGAGGCCCGCGTTGATCTCGGAGTCACCGATGAGGGCGACGCAGAACATCAACAGAGAAGTGATTCCGGCTCCTACGGCGGCCGCTCGCAGGTCGGCGTTCTTGTTGGCTTTCAATCGAATGACGAGGCCGGCACCGAAAGCGGTGACGGTGCCGGCGTACAAACCACCCGTTCCTTCGGAGTCTCCGGCGAGGAGACCGACCCAACCCACCGTCAACAGGAGTCCAGCGAGACCGGACAATGCGGTACTCAGCCGTGGCTCGGGGCGATCTTTCGCCTCGTCTCCCAGCGAATCGAGGAACTCCGTGATGTTCCTCGGTTTGGGTGATCTCGACGAGGTGGGTTCGGTTGGCGGTGGCGGCACGGGTGGTTGGAACGCGGTCATCGGAACCTCCTGATCAAGGTGTGGTCTACCAAATTCCGGGTCGCAGGATTCGCCATACCGATCGGGGTGGATGCCGAGCCCCTTGCGTAAACTCGCCGTCGTGGCACGAATCTCCGATCTCATCGCCAAGGGTCGCACCTTCTCCTTCGAATTCTTCCCACCCAAGACCGATGCCGCCCAACTGTCACTCGGTCGTGCCATCGGTGAACTCGAGTTGTTGGGTCCGAGTTTCGTCAGCGTCACCTACGGTGCCGGAGGTAGCACCCGGCAACGCACGCACGCCGTGGTGTCGTGGATCCGCAAGGAGACCTCGTTGACACCGATGGCGCACCTCACCTGTCAGGGTCACGTGCGCGCGGAGATCCGAGACATCATGGACGCGTACGCCGAGGACGGTGTCCAGAACATCCTCGCCCTGGGCGGCGACGTTCCCGTCGACGGCGAGTCGGCCCCGAGTGACTACACCTTCGCCAGCGACCTGCTGGATGATGTGTCGGCCGACGGACGCTTCTCGGTCGGGGTGGCGGCGCACCCCGAGGTGCACCCGCGTTCACCCGACCGCGCCAGTGATCGGCGATTCCTAGCCGCGAAGCTGGCCCGAGCCGACTTCGCCATCACCCAGTTCTTCTTCGAGGTCGAGGTGTACGTGCGAATGATGAACGAACTGGCCGACCTCGGTGTACACAAGCCGGTAGTGCCGGGCATTATGCCGGTCACCAACAAGAAGCAGATCGTGCGCATGGCCGAGATATCCGGTGCGGCTATGCCCGAGTGGCTGGTCGACCGTCTCGACAAGGTGGATGACCCCGATGACGTGCGTCGGGTCGGTGTGGAGGCGGCCACCGAGCTGTGTCGCGACCTGCTCGATGCCGGGGCGCCGGGATTGCACCTCTACACGATGAATCGGGGTACGGCGACTCGGGAGATCCACGCGAATCTCGGCCTGTCATCGGCTCGCTGAGAACTCCGGACGGTCCTCGCCCTAGCGTGAGGGCATGAACACTTACGACAAGATCTACATCGACGGCGCCTGGGTTCCCTCCGAGGGTACGGGCGTTCTGGAGGTCACCAACTCGGCCACCGAGGAGGTCATCGCCACGATTCCCGACGGAACCGTGGGCGATGTCGACAAGGCCGTCGCGGCGGCACGCGCGGCTTTCGAGGGTTGGAGCACCCTTCCCAAGGAGAAGCGCGCCGACTACCTGATGAAGATCCACGCGGGTTTGGAAGCGCGTACCCAGGAGATCGCCGAGGCGGTCGCTCGGGAGGTGGGCATGCCGGTTGGGTTGTCCACCATGATCCAAGTCGGTCTGCCCAAGGGCAACTTTGCCATCACCGCCGGACTGTTGTCGACCTACGAGTTCGAGGAGCAGATCGGCAACTCGCTCGTCGTGCGTGAACCTTTTGGTGTCGTCGGATGTATCTCACCGTGGAACTACCCGTTGCACCAGATCGCGTTGAAGGTGGCGCCGGCACTGGCCGCCGGCAACACCGTCGTGGTGAAGCCGTCCGAGGTTGCTCCGATCAACGCGTTCATCCTCGCCGAGATCGTGCACGGCGCCGGCCTGCCCCCCGGCGTTTTCAACTTGGTCACCGGTGTGGGCCCCGTCGTCGGAGAGGCCATCGCCGCGCACCCCGACGTGGACATGGTCAGTTTCACCGGTTCCACCCGCGCCGGTAAGCGGGTGGCCGAGGTCGCCGCCCAGAACGTGAAGAAGGTGTCACTCGAATTGGGTGGCAAGAGTCCGAACCTCATACTCGACGACCTCGACGACGAGGGGTTCACCAAGGCCGTGGCGGCCGGCGTGGGCAAATGCTTTCTCAACTCCGGTCAGACATGCACCGCGTTGACCCGCATGTTGGTGCCCCGAGCCCGCTTGGCCCAGGCCGAGCAGGTGGCCGCGGCGACCGCGGCCAAGTTCACCGTGGGCGACCCGTTCGACCCCGCCACGCGTCTCGGACCGTTGGTGTCGGCGGCCCAGCGCGAGCGCGTTCGCGGGTTCATCCAGTCGGGTATCGATGAGGGCGCCACGTTGGTGACCGGTGGAACCGACAGCCCCGAGGGCTTGTCGGCGGGCTTCTTCGTACGACCCACCGTTTTCTCCAACGTCACCCCCGACATGACCATTGCACGCGAGGAGATTTTCGGACCGGTGTTGTCGATCATCCCGTACGACAACGAGGACGAGGCCATACGTATCGCGAACGACTCGGTGTACGGGCTCGCCGCCGGCGTCTCGAGCGCCACGCCCGAGCACGCCAAGCAAGTGGCCCGCCGCCTGAAAGCCGGTCAGGTGGAGGTGAACGGCGGCTCGTTCAACCCGATGGCCCCCTTCGGCGGCTACAAGCAGAGCGGTCTGGGGCGCGAAGCGGGAAAGTTCGGTCTCGAAGAGTTCTGTGAAGTGAAGGCGATGCAACTCTGATTCACGGCAAACTTAGGGTCTGATGTCGTCGACTTCTGAGACCTCGCGTTCGTCCCAGATCAGTCGGGTTCCCTATCTTCCCGGACTCGACGGCTTGCGAGC
>Ga0194111_10002387_pt1 | contig 22835 bp, 21 predicted proteins | sample TA2KigC300mmetaG_FD_146194 | JGI IMG/M metagenome (GOLD analysis project Ga0194111, IMG submission 146194) | Freshwater microbial communities from Lake Tanganyika, Tanzania - TA2015033 Kigoma Deep Cast 300m | ecosystem: Environmental > Aquatic > Freshwater > Lake | place: Tanzania: Lake... | reverse complement strand
CGTATGTTCCGACGCTGCCTCTTTGGGAGGAACTGAGGGATCAAGCTGCTGATGAATCCGGTAAGGATAGACCCAGTCGCGACTCATCTGGAGGATGCCGAAGTTCGCCAGGCCGCGAATCACGACCGGTGCGCTCAGTTGAAAGAGCTCTTTCGGAAAGCCTTTCCCCTCCACGTCACTCAGCGCCGATGCAAGCCGGAGTTGTCTGATCGTCGACTGGCTCGCATCCTGTTGTTTCAGCACGCGTTCTATGAGAAAGCTCACCAGATCCATCTTTCGGATTCCCGCTTTCTCACGACTTCAGGTCGAACATGAAGATCGTCCCCTTGCCGAGCTCGCTGGTGACGTGTATCTTGCTGTTGTGTGCCTCGATGATGTGCTTGGCGATGGCAAGTCCAAGCCCGGTACCGCCAACCTCGCGGGATCGAGCCTTATCGACTCTGTAGAAGCGCTCAAAAATTCGCGGCAGATGCTCCTCGTGGATCCCAGGGCCGCTGTCGGAAACGAGGATTCTAATTTTCCCGTCAAGGGATTGAACCCGGACAACGATGGCAGCTCGTTCCTGGCTGTACTTGACCGCGTTGTCGAGAATGTTTCCCAAAGCCTGTCGCAGTCTCTCCTTGTCCCCGAGCACAGAGATCTCTTGAAGATCAGACTTCAACGTGATCGATTGTTCCTTCTTCGTGGCGGCATCTGCAAAGTCTTCAACGAGCTGCCGCAGAGTGCTCATGAGCTCGAAATAACGGAAGCTCATTTTCATCTCGCCTGACTCAATGCGGGAAATCTCAATGAGATCATTCAGTAGCACATCAAGCCGGTTCGCATGGTGATAGGCCCTTTCCACGAACATCTTGTTCACCTTGGGGTCGTCGACAGCACCGTCGAGAAGCGTCTCGAGAAAGCCTTTCAGCGAGAAAATAGGTGTACGGAGCTCATGTGAGACGTTAGCTAAAAATTCGCTTCGCACACGTCCAAGTTTCTCAAGCTGTTCTATATCGGCCTTGAGTTTATCTGTCAGAGCGTTAATGAGCTCCACCAGCTTGCCGATCTCGTCATCCGAGCGTACTGGCAGCTTCTGGTCGAGATTCCCAGCTTTGATTTCTTTGATCATCTCCCCGATCTCAACAAGGGGGTTGGAAATCTTCCGGGCAACCAAGCGGCTTACGCCAAGGACGAGCACAAGAACAACGAGGCCGGCAATGCCAATTTTGAATCGGATTTCATTGATTACAGCTTCAACCTCGGTCAGGTCGGTCGCGACGCGGATGAACTGTAAGTGCGGAAACACGGGCGCACGGAAATCGTCCGGCGAAACAAATCGGGCGACGTACATCAGATTCCCTCGAACCGAGGCGCTGATCCGAACATCAGAACCCTCGAATCGCTTGTTCGCCTCAACGATCTCCGGGCGCAGACGATGGTTTTCCAGAGTTCCCAGGAGAGAATCAGGGACAGCCGAGTCGTAGATCACCCACCCCGCTGAGTCGATCAACGTAATGCGCATTTGAGCAGCATCAGCGATTGCGTTCAAATACCGGGCTGTCCGTGCGCGCGGTTCGCCTACCTCAACAGCCTCATGCACCAGGGCGGACAGCACACCCGCTTCCGAACGCAAGCCCAGGAGAACGCGATTGAAATAGTAGCGCTCGATTTCACAGCTTGAAATAAGTCCCAGCAGGGTAATCACGGCAAAGGACAAGAGGATGTACGTCAGTGTAACCTTGTTTTGAATGGATCGCATCAGTTCTCTCGCTTGAACCTGTACCCTACGCCTTTGACCGTCTCAATATGGGCCGCACATTTGCCGAGCTTCTCACGTATCTTCCTGATGTGTACGTCAACGGTTCGATCGACCACGTACACATCCCGCCCCCAGATTTCATTGAGGAGAGTCTCTCGGGTTATCACACGCTCAGGATGTCGTGCCAAAAAGAGCAGCACTTCGAATTCTTTCTTGGGGAGAAAGAGCTCCTTCCCGCCAACCTTCACGAGGTAGTTGTCAACCAAGATTTCGATTTGTCCGATCTTGACGTCCCCCGACACGGACGCGTCAGTACGCCTCTCCCGATCTCGAAGAACGCGTTTGATCCGTGCAATTAACGTCCGCACGCGAACGGGTTTTGTGACATAATCGTCCGCACCCAATTCAAGACCGAGAACCTCGTCCATTTCGTTGTCACGGGCTGTAAGGAAGATTATCGGGATCATCGCGAGCTTGGGATCTCGTCGGAGAGCCTTGCAGACTTCCCAGCCATCGGTCTCTGGCATCATGATGTCAAGCACGATCAGATCCGGCAGTTGAGATGCAAGCTTCAGACCTTCCGTACCGGTTCGTGCGGTGACGACGGCAAAACCCTCCTTCTCAAGATTGTATCGGAGCAGTTGCAGAATATCTTGCTCATCGTCGACGAGTAGGATCTTGGATTTCACTCTGGTCTCCCGGAGAGTTCAAACAACAAAGGCCTTCACGTAATCGGAGAAGGCCTGAATGGTGGAGGTGCGGGGAGTCGAACCCCGGTCCGAAGAGAAGACCCTCAAAACGTCTACGTACCTAGCCCGCCTTTTGATCTTCGCACGAGGGAACTCCGGCCCCGGTTTCCGGGATCCCGCAACGCGGGACAGGCAGGATTGGCCTCATGCTATCCGAGGTGTTCCCGCTTTCGGCGGGACTTCATCCGGCACCCCTCGGAGCGATGCCGGACTATCCCATCTCAGTCGACGTTCATTCCCTCCCCGATGGGCAAAGTCCGGATGAACGGGTCGCCTAATTCAATTAGGCAGCCAGTGCGTAGTTGTAGTTGGCACTTATCAGTTTACCGCTTGTTTAGCGTGGACGCGGAGACCACGGTACGCAGTCTTGAGCTTCCTCATCCCCGTCGAATCCAAGTCACCCCCAAATCAAACTGTCAATGCGCAATCAACAGGGGAGCAAGCCGACTTACTATCAATATAACCTTTTTCTGGAAATTCTCAACTGCGGCATTTGCCGCCTTCTCCACCCGGCGAGAGGTAGTTGCCCTGGCCCCGAAAGCACCCCATTACTCTCGGTCGTCTCGTTCGGGTAGTTGCGCTTAAGCTCCTTTATGAGGTAGCGATATGCCTCCTCGGGGCTGTCGGCAAACGTAAACAATTTCAATTCGTCCGGGCTGATCATATGCAGATCAACCAGTTTCTGAAAATTCAGGACCTCCTCCCAATATGCTTTGCCGTAGAGAAGTACGGTCATTTTCTTCTTGATCTTTCCCGTCTGCAGGAGAGTCAAGACCTCAAAAATCTCGTCCATCGTCCCGAAACCCCCGGGGAACATCACGAGCGCTTTCGCCAAATACACGAACCAAAATTTCCTCATAAAAAAGTAATGAAACTCAAAGTCGAGCCCATTGGTCACAAATTTGTTTGCGCTCTGCTCAAATGGCAGGCTGATATTCAAGCCGATCGACCTTCCCCCCGCAAGCTTCGCGCCCCTGTTTGCTGCCTCCATAATGCCCGGCCCACCTCCCGAACAGATTACGAACCTGTTCTGCTGGTAGAGTTTCTTCGACCACTCAGTGAGAAGCCTCGCAAGCTTCACTGCATCTTCGTAGTATCGAGAAACTTCCAGATCCACTTGTGCTGCTTCAATCGCCCTCTGAACCGCTTTCGAGGCGCTCTTTACACCCTGCGCACGCCGTTGAAGTCGCTTCAGCTTAGATAGCACCTCCCGCCTCGGCCGTGTTCGGGCAGAACCGAAGAAGACGATCGTGTCCCTAACGCTTTGCTGCCGAAACCGCCGGGCCGGCTCCAAGAATTCAGAGATCAACCGTATGACTCGAGCGTCCGGACTGTTGAGAAACTCGAGGTTCTTGTAAGCTTTCTGAGGTTTCGAATGCTGTCTGGACATTTGGATTCAATTCCTTATTACTCTTGACCGCTCTTCAGCAGCCGTACAGGTACTAGGGAGTCAAGATGCCGGAAAAACATTGCCTCCGCATCACTCTCGAGGTAACCGACCTTTACGTACCCTAGCCCCCGGGCTCCCTGTCCTCTGTTGAGCCGAACCGCGCTCGTAATCACTCCGGATTCCCCCTCATCAGAGTAAATGACTTGCGGCAGTGCCCCTGGAAGCTCCCCAAGAGCCAGCCTGAGAAGTCGCTTCTGGACCTTCTTGTACGTGACCATCCGGGCAATAACCTCTTGACCAATGTAGCACCCCTTCGTCCAGCTAATGAACGACCCAAGATCGGCTTCAAGCGGATTGATCAGCTCGGACAACTCATTTGGGTGATGCGGAATCCCATTGAGGATCCGGAATTCTTCATATTCGTTCAGGCTCGCGGCTCTGAAGCCCATTCCGTCGAGAACACGCCCGGACCCCGCCGCCTTCGATGCCTTCAGGAGAACGTGGCACAGTTTGATACCTGTCCATTGCTCCCAGAAAACGATACTGCCCTCTTTGAGCTCCTGCAACTCCTTGACGCCCCTATCCATCTGGATGCTGTAGATCAAGTAATGGTAGAAATCCGAATTGACTACCTCTACCTTCGCGTCTTCCATAATGATGTACTTCTCGATCCAACGCACCAGGTGGTCTGGTTGCGTGGACAGACCGACGAGAAGGATACTCCCCTCTTCCAACTTAACCGCAGAAACCACCTCCACGATGCGCCCCTTCTCGTTGGTCAGGATCGTCTGTGTGCTCTCTCCCCTCTTCAAATGGGACACGTCATTCGTCGAGAGGCGCTGGAGCAGATCCTGTGCATCCGGCCCGGTGAGAGCGAGAACAGTCCTTCCTGTTACGTCGACAACGAAACCATATGGAGCAGTATCCAAGTCACCCGCCTTGCTTCCCTGAGTGTTACGTTTTGCGGATATCATGTTCAAATCATTCTGTGTCCTATCATGAACACCGTCAGAGGCTGCTCGGTTTCGGCCTCCGAGAAGCCGCTTTCCGCCGAGGCCCCGTCAGGTTAGGCTCGCAGCATGATGAGCATAATCTGGGCCGGCGCATGAAACCGAATCGGCGCCAGCGTGAACCCCAGTCCATTCGTTACGCTCACCAGCATGGATCCGACTGTGTAGAATCCGCTGACATATCGCGATTCAAAATGAGCCGGGGCAAGAACACCGAGCCCGGGTATTCCAAATGCTATTCCACCTCCGTGCGTATGCCCTGCGAGAAACAAGTCGTACCCCTTTGAACGAGCGAACTCGACAAGGTCTTCCGCCGGTTGATGGACCAGAAAGATTTTGAAGGGATCGCCCATGTCACTCGCCAGTCGTTCCAGCCGGTCTCTCATCGGACGCTGCGGATAGGTGTAGGTCACAACGGAAATCGGTAAACGTGCGGAGCCCACATTCAGAAACAACGTGGTGTCCTCCACAACTCGCACCCCGTTGCGGAGCAATCCGCCAAGCACGCGTGACTTGCTTGTAAAGATGTCGTGATCACCCACGGCGGCGATCGTTCCATATCTAGACCGCAGCTCTCCCAGAATACTCACGGCCGAGTCGATATATGAAGTCCCCGACGTTACAACGTCGCCGGCGAAGAGGATCAAGTCCGGCTCAAGCGCATTTACCCGTTGAACAAATCGTCTCAGCTTCTGATTCGTGGTTCGGCCGTCGCCTTGAACATCAGAGACCTGGACGATGCGAAACCCGTCGAGCGACGATAGCGACTTCGGGATCGAGACCTCGCGCTCCACGATCTGTACGGTCCAAGTATCCGAGTAAATGGTGAATCCCGAATAGAGCACCACAACGCCGAACCAGATGACGACAAACCGGGCCTCTCTCCCTTTCCACCATTCCAAAGCTCCGGGGAAGAACCGAAGGACCCAAAACTTGATGACGTCAGCAAGCGCGTAGACGACAAACAGCTGGATGTTGATGACGAGGGCGATCCAGAAGGGGTAGGTCAACAGCAGGTCGATGAGCACGTTGTCCCCGGCAAACGCTGGAACGACAGACCTTCCCTCGATCTGGAACGCCACAAAAAAGACGATCGGCAGCAGGTTGACAAAGGTCAGAACGCATATCAGAACTGTACGCACCGCGGCCCGACGCCAGCTCCTCAGTGTGACCACCGCATCGAGAATCTTGCGACCGACGTAGATGCTAACGCCAAGAAGAGGAAGATAGATCGTAAGAATAAAGACCAGCGTCCACGGCATTCAGCGATCTATCTCCTTTCTCTCTTGTGCAAATAGGCGCTTTCCTCGAGCCGGCTCTCTTTCTCCCCCGTGTTCACGGCAAACCGTGCCCCGCTCCAGATCGCAGCTGAGCCATATTCCCCCCTCTTGTTGACTGCGTAGAAAATTACCTGGAAGGTAGGTCGGCCATTGTCAGCAAGGAGTCTGGCTTCCTTGGTCTGGCTGGCGATTCGCTTACAGGCCGTCAGGCACGCCTCGGTCGGAGATTTCCCCTGGCGCATGTACTCAACCACCATCACGCTGCTGCACGACAAAAGATTTGCTTCGCCTCTGCCTGTCGAGCCGGCTGCGCCGACATCGTTGTCAACATAGAGGCCCGCACCAAGAATCGGCGAATCGCCAACCCTTCCCGGGATCTTGAAGGCCAGCCCGCTCGTGGTCGTGACGCCTGAGAGATTGCCGTTCGCATCGACCGCGTCGCAGTTGATGGTACCGTAGTGCCGCACGAACGGCTTCAAGTCCTCACCGATGTCCTTCGCATTGATATCGTGGGGCGGCAGCCAATCGTCTGACTTGCTGAGGTTCTCCTTCCACCGAAGCCAGATCTGGCGCGCCTCATCGGTCAGCAAGTCTTCCTCCTTGAATCCGTGAGCTTTGGCAAATTTAAGGGCCCCCTTGCCGACCAGCAACACGTGATCCGTTCGTTCCATCACCAGCTTAGCGACCTTCGAGGGGTTCTTGATGTTCCGGATGCAGGCAACTGCACCGCCGCGCCCGCTGGGTCCGTGCATGACGGAGGAATCAAGCTCTACCACCCCCTCTTCGTTCGGCAAGCCACCAAAGCCAACGCTGCGATCGTTGGGATCTTCTTCAACGATATTTACGCCCGCAATTACCGCATCAAGTGCATCTGACCCCTGCTGGATCATCTCCATGGCCTTCGCGGTTGCTTTGAGGCCATTGCCGCTGGAGACAACTACGGGTTTGACGATTCCTTTCGTCTGAGCGAGCAAACCGTTGGCCTGGCTCACGCTCTCGCTGACGAGCGCAGCTCCACTCGCCAACGCGGCTGTTTTCAGAAAGTCCCTCCGTTTCATCGAGATTCCCATGGCGTTACCTCCCTTGGCTAGTGAACATTCAACTTCATCTTGTTGTTGTGTATTCGCTCAAATACTGGTCATGACGGGAGATATTTCTCAGCGATTTTGGCGACAATCGTGTAGTTGGGATCGCCAACCTGAGACACGAGCCTGTACGCGTCCATCAGATCAAAGCCATATTCTTCCACAATCCACTGAATCAGATCCTTCTGTGCGAGGTGACCATCTCCAAGCTCAAGCAGAACTCCTTCGACGTTGACGGGCAGCTAAAAGCTCGGACGCACCCACTATTTGCCACAAAGGCGCGAAGAGAAAGGAGCGTAGAAATTGAAGAATTCATGCAACTTGGTGTCTTCGTGACTTTCCCGCCCGCCCCAAGGAACTGAATTGGCAGGCGGGGTGGCTACCCTTATGTGTACTTATGCTCGTTGCACTTCGGAAGACACCCGACAGTCTATGCAAGCGAGAGGCTCGCGAAAACAAGAACTCAGCCAACAATACGTGCACTCACACGCCCATCCGTTTCTTGGTGGCATATGTTTCAAGCAGGAATATCTTCAAGGCATCGAATGAACCAAACGTCTTCGTCGTGCAGCCAAGCACCCAGCCGGGAATATCAGCGGGTTTCATCTCGGTCACCAGATACACCGGTTTTTCAACGAATCTGGCTATCGTCACCTCGCCTTTTGTTCCCGCACCTTTCTGGGCGCTTTCGTCCCAATAGCAGACGATATAGTTCGACCGATGTGCGATTTCCCGGCAGTCAAGATCGACCAGACTGCGAACGATTTGCGTGAAGCGCTCCAGGTCTTCCTGCTTGAGCTCTCGAAATGATCTCCCCGGGATCTTCTTGGAGAGCACTTTTTCACTCTCACGATTCGGGTTGAAAACGGTATGTTTGAGATTTCGATGAATCCAATCCTCCAACACGTAGCGCCAGTCAGCGCCCTCACCCTTGGCGAATTCCATCCCTCCGGAAAGATACGCCTTAAGCGGCTTGCGGGTCCTCACACGCCCTCCATAAGAACGTAGCAGTATGTTGAAGATCGATAGCGAGACCTTCCTTTTGAAGCCCATGCTGTATCTGAACCAGACATCCCGGATTCCCCGTCACAATGATATCCGGCTGGATCTTTTTGATGTTCTCGATCTTTCGATCGAGCAGTTTCATCGCGTCAGCGAAGTGCACGATGTTATAGATTCCCGCGCTCCCGCAGCACCAGGTCGATTCCGGGAGCTCGACGAGATCGATCCCCGGGATCATCTTGAGCAACTGTCGCGGCTGCTGACTGATCTTCTGGGTATGGACCAGATGGCAGGCGTCATGATACGTCACCCGCTTGCCGTCGAATGATCTGCCCGATGGAGCTACCGATTTTTCCGAGGCCGTGCGCCTCGGCCGAAAACCAGTTTCCATGAGGAACTCCGTGATGTCCCGGACCTTCTCTGAGATTCTCTCGGCGCGCGGCCGCAACTCCGGATCATCAGCGAACTGATGCCCGTATTCTTTCATAAACGCTCCGCACCCTGCGGAATTCATTACAATATAGTCGAAGTCACCTCGGTCGAAGAGTTGAATATTGTGCCGGGCCATTTGACGCGCCGCTATCATATCACCGTTGTGGGCCTGGAGAGACCCGCAACACGCCTGGTCGCGCGGAATGACGACCTCGCATCCGTGATGCAGCAGCAGACGGACGGTATCGAGATTCACCTCGGAAAAAGCGACATCCATAATGCAGCCCGTCAGGAATCCAACGCGGTAGTGAACATCCCCGACGGGATGAATGACCTCGGCAAGGGAATCGCTTGAGAACCGCTTCGAAATCGCGGGAGTCAGCGGCTGAATGTCGTGGAGTCTTCGAGAGACGAACTTCAGAAGCCCCGTGCGGAGAAGGAATCCCTTGAGTCCACTCCGCTCATAGAACCGAAGGAACCGGGCGATCGACTTCAGACGCTCCTGGTTTCTAAAGGCCCAGTTCAGTGCCGTCCGCTTTATCGTGCTGGAGAGCCACCGCTCGCGTCTCCCCTGATAGATCTGTGCGCGTGCAGCCTCCACGAGAGAACCATACTTGACGCCTGCCGGACATGCGGTTTCGCACGCCTGGCAGTCAAGGCAGAAGTTCATCTCCCGGATGAATCCGTCCGTGATCGGGAGATCGCCGTCAGCTACGGCTTTGATCAGCCGAATGCGCCCGCGCGGCGACGACTTTTCCAGACCGGTCAAGACGTAAGTCGGACATGTTGGCAAGCACAGTGCACAATGCATGCAGTTGGTAATGACATCGTAATTTGGGATGTCAACGCCGGCAAATGCGGAGAGTGTCGGCTGTCCGGACGACATCAGATCTTACCGATGCTTTCTGAATGGAAGAACCAGAACCAGTCCCGCAACAAATCCGCCGACATGTGCCCACCATGCGACTCCGCCCATGCCGCCGGTCTCGTACCCCAGCGATACAAGTCCATTGAAGAATTGGACAACGAACCAGAAACCAAGCACAATCAAAGCCGGAAGCTCAGCGAATTGCAGGAAGATAAAGATGGGAATGACCGTGATTACACGCGCTCTCGGGAACATCACAAGGTACGCGGCAAGAACACCCGAGATGGCGCCGCTGGCACCGACCGTCGGGACGGTTGAACGCGGGTCGATGATGATGTGCAGAACCGTCGCTGCCAAACCGCAGAGAAAATAGAAGGAGAGGTAGCGCCCGTGACCGAGTTTATCCTCCACGTTGTCGCCAAAGACCCAGAGGTACAGCATGTTTCCTCCGAGATGAAGCCAGCCGCCGTGCAGGAACATAGATGTAAAGAGGGGCGCAATTGCGACGAGGCGCAACTGCCCCGAAGTGAACGAACCGACGATCTCATTGGGTACAACGCCGAATGTCATAAAAAACTGTTCGAGTCTCGCCCCCAGTGCAACCTCATACAGAAATACCGCCACATTCGCTGCGATGATAAGAATGTTGACGATAGGAACCCTGTGCGTCGGGTTCTTGTCCTTCAGTGGTATCACTCTAGAAGATTCTTCTTGAGAAATTCGATCGTGCGCTCGTGCGCATCCGATGCCGCTTCTTTGTTGAACCTCGGATTGCTCGGGTTCGCGAAGGCACGATCAGCATCGTACATAGTGACGGTCAGCTTCTTCTTCGCCTTCAGCCGGTTCATGAACTTTGCTGCGTCTTCCCTTGTCGTTGCGACCATCCGAGTGCATCGAGGAAGCCTGACGCTGCTGTGAGGTCCGGAGTTTCACCTTGACACGCGGGACGGTTACTCCCTGAATGTCCAACTCGCTGATCCTGATGCCCGACCGAGGTCGAATGTCGGTCGACAATGAATCACGAAAAGCGATGACTGAGTGTTCTCGGATGGGCAGGTATGTTGGAGTGGGGACGGGCACAGACTACGTGAATGCTCCAAGATCAGCAAGCTTCTTAATCTGTTCTCTGTTCGTCGGAAGCGGGCCCTCGCAGCGCGGCCGAAGCGTGAAGATCTTTCCGGGATTCAACACGCCGTTCGGATCGATCGTTTGCTTAATCTTCCGCATCATCTCGAGCGCCGGTTCCCCAACCATCGTTTTCAGGAACTTCTTCTTGGATAAGCCGATGCCGTGCTCACCGGTGATAGTGCCTCCGAGCCGTATCGCTTCCGAAAAGATTTCCTCGAAGGCCATTTCCGCCCGATGGATTTCCTCGCTGTCACGTTCATCGGTCAAACACGTCGGGTGCAGGTTGCCGTCGCCCGCGTGTCCGAAAGTGCCAAAGGTCAAATTGTGACTCTTGGAGATGCGGTTGATCTGTTCCAGCATCGGCGCGACTTCGCTGCGGGGAACGGTGGCGTCCTCCAGTATCGTGGTCGGGCGAACTCGGGCCAGCGCAGCCAGGGCGCCCTTACGTGCGGACCGCAACCTTACAGCTTCCTCTTCATTGGCTGCAAGTGTCACGTCGAGTGCGTGGTGCTGGCGGCATAACTGGACGATCTTTGCGGCATCTTCCTCAACGACGGAAACCCTGCCGTCGACTTCAATCAGCAAGAGTGATTCGACTGATGTGGGAAGCCCAAGGTGCGCGTACTCCTCGACACAGCGAATCGTCGTATTGTCCAGGAATTCAAGGGCAGCCGGCGTAATCTTCGACCCGATGATGTCCGAAACGGTTTCTGCAGCGTCGCTTAGCTTATCGTACAGGGCCAGCATTGTCCTCGACGTGTCGGGTTTCGGTATGAGGCGCAGGAGCACCTTCGTGGTGATTCCCAACGTCCCTTCCGAGCCGATCAGAATGTCTTTGAGGCTGTACCCTGCTACGTCTTTGACAGACTTCCCTCCGGTCAGTACTACCTCTCCACTCGGCAGAACGACTTCTAATCCCAAAACATAGTTTCTCGTTACCCCGTACTTCAGTCCGCGCAGCCCTCCTGCGTTCTCCGCCACATTTCCTCCGATCGTACAGATGGTCGAACTCCCGGGATCGGGAGGGTACATAAGCCCAAGTGCCTCGACGGCTGAGTGCACCTGACCTGTGATCGCACCCGCTTCAACCCAGATGGTTAGATTATTCTGGTCGATCTCAAGGATACGATTCCAGTGATTGACGAGAAGAACGACAGAGTTTTCGACGGGGATTGATCCACCACTAAGGCCAGATCCAGAACCACGGGGAACGACCCCGAACCCCTCCTCATTCGCAAGCCGAAGAATCTGCGAAATCTGATCCGTCGATCTGGGGATAAGAATTGCGTCAGGAAGCTGCTGGAAAAGCGGCGTGCCATCGTAGGAGTACGCGATCTTGTCTTCAGCAGAATCGAGAAAGTTCTCGCCGCCGACGATGGAGCGCAGCTTGATAAGGCTTGTTTGAGGAATCATGTGTGAAGAAGATAGCGGAACAAGCGAAGAAAAGCAACGGGCAGGTGGTTTCCTGAGCAGTGCTGTCGCGACTTTCGTCCCGACAGAGACAGTGATTGTGTCGGGAGGAAACCCGCCCGACTGAACGATCAGTCGTTTGGGCGGGCTCCCGACACCACGACGTCCCCCGGGAAACCGGGACGCTGACAACGGGCATATGTCGTGAAAGACATGAACCTCTGCAGTTTCTCATGAAAGATCCGCGATGACTCGCTTCACAGTCCTCTCAATTCCCGAGTAAGTACAGTTCTTGTATATCGACCCGTTTTACCGTACCTTTGTAACAATTCTTACTCACCACCCCATCTCGCAAAAGGACAGGCATGCAGAAGCTGAAGAAACGATCGTGGGCAGAACCGTTCAAGATCAAGACGGTCGAATTGTTGAAGGTAACGACGCGTGAAGAACGCAACCGGGCGCTGAAAGAGGCCGGCTACAATACATTTCTCCTGAAATCAGAGGATGTCTACATCGACCTGTTAACGGACAGCGGTACAAACGCGATGAGCGACTACCAGTGGGCTGGATTGATGCTCGGCGACGAAGCCTACGCGGGGAGCAAGAATTTCTACAATCTGGAAGAAAAGGTCCAGCAATTCTACGGGTACAAATACCTGGTTCCGACACACCAGGGACGAGGTGCCGAACACCTGATATCACAGATCCTTATCAAGCCCGGCGACTTCGTTCCGGGCAACATGTACTTCACTACAACGCGGCTACATCAGGAGCTCGCGGGCGGCACGTTTGTGGACATTATCATCGACGAGGCACACGACCCCACAAGCACGTATCCGTTCAAGGGGAATATTGATTTGCAGAAACTCGACGACCTCGTCAAGCGGGTGGGAGCGAAGAGGGTCCCGTACGTCTCCGTTGCCGGGACCGTGAACATGGCAGGCGGCCAACCGATATCGATGGAGAACCTTCGGCAGGTGCGACAGCTCTGCAAGAACCACGGCATCAGAATCGTCCTTGACGCGACGCGGCTTATGGAAAATGCCTATTTCATCAAGATCCGCGAAAAAGGGTATCAGCAGAAGACGATTGCCGAGATCCTCGGGGAAATGTGCTCGTACTCCGATGCCTGCACCATGAGCGGCAAGAAAGACCTCCTCGTCAACATCGGAGGATTCCTGGCGCTACGGGAGCACGAGCAGGAGATCTTCGAGGAGGCGCGGAACCTCGTCGTTGTATATGAAGGACTCCACACGTACGGAGGCCTGGCGGGTCGCGACATGGAAGCGATGGCGCGCGGGATCGAAGAGGCCGTAAGCGAAGATCACCTTAGGGCCCGGATCGGACAGGTCGAATACGTGGGAGAGAAGCTCCTCGGCATCGGCATACCGATCGTTCTGCCGATTGGCGGGCACGCCATCTTTCTTGACGCCAAGCGTTTCCTGCCTCACCTTAAGCAGGTCGAATTCCCGGCTCAAACGCTCGCAGCAGAGCTCTATCTGGAGTCCGGCATCCGTTCTATGGAACGAGGCATTGTCTCCGCAGGAAGGAACAAGGAGACGGGAGATCACTACCATCCGAAGCTGGAGCTGGTTCGCCTCACGTTCCCGCGCCGCGTCTATACGCAAGCCCACTGCGATGTCACTGCAGAAGCCGTGGAGGCTGTATACGAGAACAGGGAGAGCGTGAAGGGTCTTCGGATGGTGTACGAACCGAAGTATCTGAGATTCTTCCAGGCGAGGTTTGAGAAGCTGCCGTAGGTTTTGCGAGATTCCCGAAATCTTTGAGATTTCGGGAATCTACCTAGTATCGAGGAACGGCAGGATCGATCTGCTTTGACCACTGATCAATGCCCCCAACGAGATTCACCGCTTTTTGAAATCCCGCCTTTCTCAGGAAACTCACCGCGAACGCGCTCCTGATCCCATGGTGGCAATGCACGATGATTTCTCGTGAAGAATCGAGCTCGTTCATCCGTTTCGGCAACTCCATCAGTGGTATCAGATGTCCGCTCAAATTGGCAAGTCGATACTCATACGGCTCGCGCACATCCAGAATGAACAATCCCTCACCGGAGTCGAACTTCTTTTTCAGATCGCGGACCGAAATCTGAGGAATGGACTCTTCGGTACGAGCCGGTCCCTCCGATTGCACTCCGCAGAACGTGTCGTAGTCGATGAGGCTACTAACCGTGGGATGATCCCCACACGCAGGGCATTCAGGGTTTTTCTTGAACGCGATCTCATTGAATCGCATTGACAGTGCGTCGAACATCAGCAGCCGGCCAATCAGCGGGTCACCAATCCCGACGATCAGCTTGATCGCCTCGTTCGCTTGAATCGCCCCGATGACTCCCGGGACCACTCCCAGAACGCCGGCCTCATCACAGGCCGGTATCAGTCCAGGAGGCGGCGGCTCCGGGTACAGACATCGATAACACGGTCCATTCTTCCCAGCGAATACCGAGGCTTGGCCCTCGAAGCGGAAGATGCTCCCGTACACATCGGGTTTCTCAAGCAGGACACCCGCATCGCTGATGAGATACCGGGAAGGGAAATTATCGGTTGCATCTACCACGACGTCGAACTGTTTCAGCACGCCGAGAGCGTTCGAAGAGGTGAGACGGCATTCGAGCGTCTGTATTTCTACGGTCGGGTTCAGCCCGCGCAGACGCCCGGCCGCAGAATGCAGCTTCGGTTTGCCGACCTCTTCTGTTGAATACAGGATTTGGCGCTGCAGGTTCCCGGCATCTACCTTATCGAGATCGACGAGTCCGATTCTCCCCACTCCCGACGCAGCCAGGTACAGTGCGACCGGCGATCCCAGTCCTCCCGCCCCGACGATGAGCACACTCGACTGCTTCAGCTTTCTCTGCCCCTCCTCCCCCACTTCCGGGAGCACCAGGTGTCGTGCGTACCGCTTGAGTTCATCTTGCGAAAGTATTGTCGGCATTTCTTAATACGACAAGAGTGTGATAGAGCGAGGTCGGCGAGCCAGTCAGCACTTGTGCAGAGCGTCAATGATTGCCCGGCAAGAGTCCGGCAGATCCTTCGGAGTGCGTGAACCGATAAGATTGCCGTCGACGACGACTGGTCGATCGTGAAATGTCGCACCGGCGTCCACGAGGTCATCCCTGATCACCGAGACACCTGTCACGTTCTTGCCTTTGTAGCTCTTCTCCTCCAGACGGATCTTCGGACACCAAAGCTCAAGATCTTCGTACGATTCGTCGACGAAGAAGAGCACCTTTTTCCCAGCAGGGGTTCCCATTGTTTCTCCTTGTCCGCGCGCTGCCATCGGCTGACGCGACTTCAGGGACAAGTTCAGTCCACTTTCAATACCTGTCGTGACAGAGTTTAGCCAAGCCCAAGCCGCGCGGCGTCGCTCTTCATCGCGTTAATCACGAATTGGATGTGCTCATCCTGCGGGACGCCGAGCTCCTGTGTCCCCTGCAGGATATCCTCCCGGCTGACATTTCGAGCGAACGCCTTGTCCTTCAACTTTTTCTTGACGGAAGAGACTTCGAGGTCCGCGATTTTGTTGGGGCGAATGATCGCGCACGCGTTGATGAATCCGCACAACTCGTCACACGCGTATAGCACCTTAGCCATGATCGTATCGCGCGGCACGTTCATGTAGCTGGCATGCCCGAGAATTGCGCGTCGGATGTCCTCTGTCACTCCTCTTTCCGCGAGGATCTCCGATCCTTTCCCGGGATGTTCAGGAGCAGTAGGAAACATCTCATAGTCGAAGTCATGGAGTATTCCTACGATTGCCCATTTCTCCTCATCCTCGCCGTGCTTTCGCGCGTAGGCTCGCATCGCAACCTCAACTGCATACATATGTTTGCGGAGGGCGTCACTCTTTGTGTATTCGTGCATCAAGTCGAGAGCCTGCTGGTAGTCCATTCGGTTCTTCCTTCCGTCCATTGGGGACTGATTCAATTCAAAAGAAAATATTAAAAATTGACGGAAAATCAAGCCAAACAGTGCTTGAGTCACGTCCCAGGCTGTGCTGTTGGGGCACTTTCCTCGCTTGGCATTTTGCACTCAGAATCTGTATATTGCGCCATAGATCCGGCACGCGGAGGAATTGTATGGAATTCGTGAATCACCATGTTGTAGATTATCTGCATGAGATCATTCCAGAACGGGACGCTGTCCTCACAGAAATGGAGGAGCTTGCATCGAAGAAGGACTACCCCATTATCGGACCGCTCGTCGGACGATTGCTCTACATCGTCACCAAGGCCATTGGTGCACAGCGCGTCCTCGAGATGGGATCCGGCTTTGGCTACTCGGCGTACTGGTTCGCAAAGGCCGTCGGCAAGGACGGCAGAGTGGTCTGTACGGAGGATAGACCGGAGAACGAGCCGCTTGCGCAGAGCTTCTTCAAACGAGGAAGAATCGCGGAGCGGATCGAGTTTCACGTCGGTGATGCGCTGAAGCTCATCGACAAGATCGAAGGCGAATTCGACGTTGTCTTTCTCGATATTCACAAGGACAGGTATCCGAAAGCCCTGAAGAAGGCCCTCCCCAGACTCCGCAGAGGCGGCATTCTTGTTGCTGACAATTCGCTGTGGAAGGGGAAGATTTTCGATAAGAGGCCGGATGCGGAGACGGCCGGCATCCTCACCTTCAACCGGATGCTCTACACCTCGAAAGAGCTCTTCACCAGCATCGTCCCGCTGCGCGACGGCGTATCGATCAGCCTGAAACTTTGATGCTTGCGGATTCAGCGGCGCGACCGCAAGAACTTCTCCGCTGATCGACAGAACTTCATCAATGTACAGTCCGCACATTTCGGCTTCTTCGCGTCACATACCTTTCTGCCGTGCCAGATCAGCATATTGCCGAGGTCGAACCATTCTGGCTGCGGTGCAAGGCCCATCAAATCGATCTCAATCTCTTCGGGATCGTCGTGGCGTGACAGCCCCAGACGCTGCGCGACGCGCCGGACGTGTGTATCAACAATGACGCCCGAATTGATTCCATAGGCGCCCCCCAGCACGCAGTTCGCCGTCTTCCTCCCCACCCCACCCAGCTCAACAAGCTCCTCCATTGTTCTCGGCACTTCGCCGCCATGGTTGTGGACGAGTGACCTTGTGCACGCGATGATGCTCTTTGCTTTGTTCCGGTAGAAGCCCGTGGATCGGATATCCTGCTCGAGCTCGGCTTGGCTGGCCCGAGCAAAATGCCCGGCGGTCGGGTACTTCTTGAACAAGCCTGGCGTCACCATGTTCACTCTCGCATCGGTACATTGTGCCGAGAGGATCGTGGCGACCAGAAGCTCCAGTGGATTGGAGAAGTTGAGGGCGATTCTCGGGTCGGGATACTCCTTGTGAAGGAGGGTAATGATCTTCTTCGCACGAAAGCGAAGCTGTCCCGGGGTTTCTTTTCCTGTCATTTGTCTAACAAGAGTGAAATGAATCTGTTTTATGACCGAAGATCATTCAGATACTGCTCCATCTTCTTCACATCCCACGTGTTCGCAACGTTCTTCGCTTCGAGCCAGCCTTTGCGCGCGATTCCAACGCCGTAGAAGACGTCGCGAAGTCCGTCCGTGTTGTGCGCGTCGGGATTGATGAAAATCGGCACTTTCTTCTGCTTCGCGTATTTGACGAGCCGCCAGTCAAGATCAAGCCGAAGCGAATGGGCGTTGATCTCAATCGCCTTGCCGTAGTCTGAGGCCGCATCGATCACTTCAACCATGTTGATGGGATAACCTTCGCGGCTCAGGAGCAGGCGTCCCGTTGGATGGCCGAGCATCGTGACGTACTTGTTCTTGAGCGCCTTGATCGTCCGTTTCGTCGCCTCCGCCTCCGTCATCTTGAACTTGCTGTGAATCGACGCTACAACGTGGTCAAGCGATGCCAACAGCTTGTCGGAATAGTCGAGGCTTCCGTCAGGCAGAATATCCACCTCGGTGCCCGAGAACAGCCGGAAGTTCTTGAATCGCCCGTTGAGCTTCTCAATTTCCTTGACCTGTGCCTTCACCTTCGTCTCCGAAAGCCCGCCGGCGTACGCCGCGCTCTTACTGTGATCAGCGATCCCGAGATAGGCCCAGCCGAGGCTCATCGCCGCGTCGGCCATTTCCTCCAACGTGTTGACACCGTCACTATAGTCCGTGTGACAGTGCAGGGTCCCCCGTACGTCCTTTTCTTCAATGAGCTTCGGGAGCTGTCCCTTTTCGGCAGCCTCGATTTCCCCCATATTCTCGCGCAACTCGGGTGGAACAAACGCCAGGTCAAGGGCTGCATAAATCTCTCGCTCGTCCTTGCACCTGGGGAGTGATCGAGCCTTCTTGCCAAGATCTCCTTCCACGCGCGTAAAGCCGTACTCGTTCAGACTAAGTCCGTACTTGCGAGCCCGTGAACGCATTTCAACGTTGTGCTCCTTACTACCGGTAAAATAGTTGAGCGCAAAGGGATATTCTGCATCCTCCACAATCCGGAGGTCACAGTTGATGCCTGCCTTCAGCACAACGCTCGACTTCGTGTCACCGCGCGCAATGATGCTTTGCACCTCCGGATGCGCCACGAACACATCGAATATCTTCTTCCGATCTTTCTCTTGTGCACTCACAACGATATCGATATCTCCGATGATTTCTTTTTTCCGCCTCAGACTGCCTGCCACTTCACACCGCTTGACCTCTTTCAGCTTGGCGATGGTCCGGAGTATCTTCTCGGCCGATTCGCTGGCATGAGGAAACAGATGCTTGTCACTCGACTTCGCCAGAAGCTCGATCCCCTTCAGGATATTCTCCTCGGTCTTCTCGCCGAATCCCTCCAGTTCCGCCAGCCGGTGCTGCTCGCACGCTTCACGCAGCTCTGTAATCGACTTGAGCTTGAGTCGCTCGTACAATAGTTTGATTCGTTTCGGACCGAGGCCCGGGATTCGTACCATTTGCAGCAGGCCTTCGGGGAGAGATGCCTTCAGCTTCTCATATTCCTCCGACTTCCCCTTGTCCACGAGATCGGTGATGATTTCAGCGAGATGTTCGCCGATGCCCTTGACGCTGCGGACGGTGCCCGATTCGACCAGACCCCCAAGCTCTTGCGTGAGGGCCTCTACCACCCGAGCCGCATTATGGAAGGCGCGACATTTAAAAGGGTTTTCCCCTTTCAACTCGAAGAGGGTCCCCATTTCATCAAGGATTGCGACAACTTGTTTCTTGTCCATGGAAGATCGATCCAAGTCTTGGTCGGACAAAGCGAATGGCATTACGCAGGAACGACGATTGGCTCAGGAGTTCGCAGAGAGAGGGCGTACTGCTGTACGCGGTCGAGAACCCGCGACATTTCAGCATACTGCATAAGCTCGTGACGGACTTTCGCGGCGTTCGGCAGCCCTCGGAGGTAACCGGAGTAGTGCTTGCGGAACTCGATGACTCCCCTTCGCTCCCCCTTGAGCTTCACCGCGAGCTGAAGATGGTCGAACAAGACCCGCACGCGTTCCTCCAGGCTTGCCGGCGGCAGAGTCTCACCGTGCCGAAGCAAGTGTTTCGCCTGCCGGAAAAGCCACGGATTTTCGACGGCTCCACGACCGATCATAACGCCGTCACATCCAGTCTCTTCGAACACCCGCTTGATGGCCTGAGGTGTCGTCATCCCGCCGTTGACGATGATCGGGATCGTGACGGCCGCCTTCACTTTCGGAATCCAGGAGAAATCCGGTTCCCCCCTGTGTGCCTGCGCCCGCGTGCGACAATGAATGGTGAGCGCCTTGATGCCGGTCTCCTCCAGCATCCGCGCAACATGGATAATGCGAATGTTCTGTTCGTCCCAGCCGAGCCGCGTCTTCACCGTGACAGGTCTCTTCACCGTGTTTACGACGCGGGCGACGATTCTCTCCATCCGCGGCAGGTCTTTCAATAATCCGGCACCGGCACCGCGCAGCGCAACGTCGCGCACCCAGCAGCCGCAGTTGATATCGATGAGGTCGGGGTCGTATGAATCCGCGATCCGTGCCGCGCCCTCCATCGAACTCTCTTCTCCACCGTAGAGCTGGATTCCAAACGGACGCTCTTCATCAGCGAACATCATCTTTTCCTTCGTCTTAGCGGAATCGCGGATGAGACCCTCGGAGTTCACGAATTCCGTATAGACGATATCCGCTCCGAGCCGTCGACAGATAATGCGGAAAGCTGCATCCGTCACATCCTCCATCGGGGCAAGGACAATCGGGCGATCGATATCAATGCTTCCAATGCGCATAAGTTACTAGCGTCAGTCCGAGTCTTCCTTGCGGGAGGAACTAGCCTCAAAGCTCCCGATGATCCAGGCCAGCCCAAGGACTATCAAAATAACCGGCCAGTAGAGACGCAGTGAGAAGTCGAAATCCAGGTATCCGAGATTCCTTGCAAGAAGAACACCGCCAAGCGCAATGAAGAAGAGTCCCCAGTAGATCGTGCTCAGTTTGACTTTTCGCATGGATACCTCCAGGTCGTTACGTTTCCTCAATCTTCCGGATGATCGCATCTGTCATTTCGACCGTGCCGACGTGTTGCTCCGGGTTCAGATCGCTGGTGACGAATTTTCCTTCTTTGATCACATCGGCGATCGCGCGCTGGATCTTGCCGGCGGCTTCCAATTCCCCAAGGTGATCGAGCATCAACGCACCCGCGAGCGCGAGTGCGCACGGGTTCGCGAGGTTCTTTCCGGCAATATCTGGTGCGCTCCCGTGTACGGCTTCGAAAATCGCCGCATCGTATCCGATGTTCGCGCCCGGTGCCAGGCCCAAACCGCCAACGAGACCGGAACACAAATCCGAAAGGATGTCACCGAAGAGATTGGTTGTCACGATGACATCAAACTGGTTGGGATTCAGGACCAACTGCATCGACATATTGTCGATGATCCGGTCATTACATTCGATCTCGGGGAATTCCTCGGCCACCTTCTTCCCAACATCGAGAAAGAGTCCACCTGTGTACTTGAGAATGTTTGCCTTATGGACGATCGTCACTTTCTTTCGCCCATGCTTCCGGGCGTATTCAAACGCCGCCCGGGCGATCCTTTCCGACCCGGATCGTGTGACAACGCCAATCGTCTCCGCAGCGCTCTTCTTCGCATCGATATAGTGCTCGATGCCCGAATAGAACTCCTCCGTATTTTCCCGGACGATCACCAGGTCCACGTCGCGAAAACAGGTCTTCACGCCTTTCATCGACTTCGCCGGGCGCAGGTTGATGTAAAGGTCGAACTCCTTTCGCAAAGCGACGTTGATGCTGCGGAACCCTGTACCGACCGGCGTCGTTAGCGGTCCCTTCAGGGCCACCTTGTTCCGGGCAATTGAATCGAGGACTTGTGGAGGGAGGGGATCTTTGAATTTCTCGATCGCCGGGATTCCTGCCTCCTGCACTTCCCAGTCAACCCTCACACCCGTCGCCGTTATGATGCTTTGGGTGGATTCTGATATACTTGGGCCTATCCCGTCGCCGGGAATGAGCGTTATCTTGTACACGTTGCGTTTAAGCTTGAAAGATAAAAGAAAAGCACTCAGGTGACGGGACAATATACGAAATAGTCGAAGGAGTCACAATAACGAGGGAAAGAGAGATGAGTGGTAGTCCGACAAGAGAACGCGCAAGTTCTGCCGTCGGGTAGCGTCTGAACCCTAGATGGCGTAGAAACTTCGGTCGAGACTTCGATACTGTATGGCCTCGGCGAGATGTTCCGGCCGCATGTGCTCACTGCTGGCCAGGTCTGCGACCGTACGCGCGACCTTCAGGATCCGGTCATAGGCCCGGGCGGAAAGACCGAGCTTGTTCATCGCGGTCTTGAGCAAATCGGCGCCGGCCGCATCAATTTCACAGAACTCCTTGATCTCCTGCGAGTTCATATCCGCGTTCGAGAACACCCCGCGCCGACCTGCAAACCGTTTCATCTGGATTTCACGAGCACGCACCACGCGCCTGCGGATATCCGCTGAAGATTCACCACTCTTCTTCGATGCCAGCTCATTGTATTTCACAGCCGGCACCTCGACGTGAATGTCGATCCTGTCCAGCAACGGCCCCGAAATCCTACCGACGTATTTCTGAATCTGTGCAGGTGTGCAGGAGCACTCCTGGTTCGGATTCCCGAAATTGCCGCACGGGCAGGGGTTCATCGCACAGACCAACATGAAGTTCGCTGGATACTCTACAGACATCTTTGACCGGCTGATAGTAACTCTCGCATCTTCAAGAGGTTGCCGCATGACTTCTAACACGTTACGTGCAAACTCAGGAAGCTCATCGAGGAAGAGGACACCGTGATGTGCCAGCGAGATTTCGCCTGGTCGCGGTATCGTCCCGCCTCCTACGAGCGCAGAGTCAGAGATTGTGTGGTGTGGAGACCGGAAGGGACGTGTCGACACCAGCGCTGTGTCGGGAGGCAAAATCCCAGCTACGGAATGGATCTTTGTTGTCTCGAGTGCCTCCTCAAAGGCGAGGTGGGGCAGAATCGTCGGCAGCCGCTTTGCTAGCATTGTTTTTCCCGAACCCGGGGGCCCGATCAGGATGATGTTGTGGGCCCCGGCCGCCGCAACCTCCATTGAACGCTTCACGCTCTCCTGCCCCTTCACGTCAGCGAAATCGAGCGCATACCTCTGCTCGTGTCCAAAAATCTCGCGAGTATCGACTCGAAACGGACTCAGCATTTGGTATTCGCCAGCGAGAAAACCAACCACTTCCTTCAAGCTTTCTATAGGATAAACATCAATCCCCTCGACCAGCGCTGCTTCCTTCGCGTTC